>JABAHQ010004326.1_pt1 | contig 36488 bp, 34 predicted proteins | sample 7062091 | NCBI WGS metagenome assembly JABAHQ01 (sample SAMN14534359, study PRJNA622989) | marine sediment metagenome | biome: marine biome [ENVO:00000428]; feature: marine pelagic biome [ENVO:01000023]; material: deep marine sediment [ENVO:00002113] | place: India: Gulf of Kutch | collected... | reverse complement strand
CCCGGCGTGGATCGGAGCCGAGGTCATGGCCATGGCACGGCGCCAACGCCGCCCAAAAAAAAGCGCCGCGGATTTGGCTCCGCGGCGAGGTTTCGCCAAGACAAGAGGGAAGCATTGACGAAGGGATTGGGCTTGACGGCTCTTCCCCGCGGGCGGGCGAGCCTGCATCACCCGGCCCGAGCGCTCACATACCGCCTCCACCGAAGCGAAGGGCATCGCCCAGGCCGAGACCGTCGAGGAACGCGCCGGCCCGGGACAGCGCGTCCAGCGCGGGGACCGTCCCGACGGCGTCCTCCGGGATTGCGCTGTACGACTGGCCCAAGACCGACCCCATCATGCCCGCCAGGGCGAGCATCGCCAGGATGAGCCCCATGGCGAACAGGCCGTAGGCGACGACGATGCCCCCGGATTCGTCCTTCGCAAAGGCGCTCAGCATCTTCCTAACCCCATCTTACCCTAAGAACTCTTCGACCCGTGCTCGCGGAAATTCATTAAGAGAATATTAACGTGGATTTTCATAAAGTCAAATAAAAAATGATTTATTAACCATTAGTATTTATGGTTACTATGTACCGTTAATAATGTCTGCAATTTTATACACCGGGCTGCCGGCCCGGGCCTCGGCCGACGAGCCGGGGCGTCCCGGCCGCGGGCCCGCCGCGGGCTGCGCCCTCCGCGCACCGGGGCCATGGCGCGATCCGCCGCGCCCGCCATGGCGCACCCGGCCCCGGCCCGGCTATGCTTCCGTCGCTCGACCCCCCGAACGCGGCGAGGACGCGCCATGGCGCCCTACACCATCGTCCTCGGCAACAAGGCCTATTCCTCCTGGTCGCTGCGCGCCTGGCTGATGCTCAAGCGCACCGGCGCGGCCTTCGAGGAGGTGGTCGTGCCCCTGGACCGCCCGACGAGCAAGGCCGCGATCCTGCGCCACAGCCCGAGCGGCCGGGTGCCGGTGCTCAAGGCCGACGGGCTCGCGGTGTGGGACACGATGGCCATCGCCGAGTACCTCAACGAGCGCTTTCCCGCCGCGGGCCTGTGGCCGGCGGATACGGCGGCGCGGGCCTGCGCCCGCTCGGTTGCGGCCGAGATGCACGCCGGCTTCGCCGCGCTGCGCACGCGCCTGCCCATGGACCTGAAGCGCGGGCCCGGGCGCGCGGCGTCGCCGGGCGGCGCGCTCGGCGAGGACATCGCCCGCATCCTGGCCATCTGGAGCGACTGCCGCGCCCGCTTCGGCGCCGGCGGCGACTTCCTGTTCGGCGCCTTCGGCGCGGCGGACGCCTTCTTCGCCCCGGTCGCGACCCGCTTCCTCAGCTACGGCATCCGGCTGCAGGGGCCGGCCGCGGCCTACCGCGACGCGCTCATGGCTTGGCCGGACCTGCGCGAGTGGATCGCCGCCGCCAAGGCCGAGCCCTGGGTCATCGAGGATCCCTAGAGCAGATCCTTCGTCGATGGGACTCGCTCTGGGCGAGTCATCGACCCGGTGACTCTGCTCTGACTATTCGATGTAGAGCGGATCGTGTTCGCTCGGAGCCGCGAAGCGGGACCGGACGCGGCGAGGCCGGCCGTGTCGGCACGGCGAGCCCGCTCAGCTCATGGGGTCCGGCCCGCGTGGGCTGTCGCGGCGCAGGCGGCGCACGAAGCGCGGCAGGAACACCACCGCGGCAAGCAGCCCGAGCGCGATCAGGATCTTTTGGATGAAACCCTCGCTGCCGGCCACCGCCTCGCGCCCGGCATAGCCCAGGTAGGTATAGGCGAAGCCGCCGGGCGCCATGCAGACCAGGCTGGCGAGCACGTAGTGCGACAGCCTGATCCGGGTCAGGCCGAGGGCATAGTTCAGGAGGTTGAAGGGAAACAAAGGCACCAGGCGCACGAAGGCGACGAAGCGCCAGCCCTCGGCGTCCACCCCGTCCATCAGGCGCTTGAGCCAGCCCCGGCTGCGCCTCGCCACCCAGTCGGAGGCGAGATAGCGGGCCACGAGAAAGGCCAGCGTCGCCCCGACGGTCGCCGCGCCCAGGTTGTAGAGCGTGCCCCAGAGCGGGCCGAACAGCGCACCGCTGGCCAGGGCGAACACCGCGCCCGGCAGGAACAGGACCGTGCCCAGCACGTAGAGGGCAACGAACACCGCCGGCGCCCACACGCCGTAGCCGCGCAGCTCCGCCTCCAGGGCGGCGGGGTCCAGGGCTTCGCGGTAGGCAAGCGCCCAGGCGATGGCGCCGGCGAGCAGCACGAGCAGGGCAAGGCGCGCCAGTCGGCGGGGCTTCACGCCGGCCCGCCGCCGCGCCGCTGCCCCCAGCGGCGCCGGTTGATGGGGTACTCGCCGGTCTCGCCGAGGAAGGGCTGGACCAGCAGCCGGTCGAGCCGCAGGTCCCTGCCCTCGCGGAACTGCTCGATGCCGATCGTCATGCCCTCGTGGCCCGCCGCCGGCTGCGCCCGGTAGGTGCCGAGCAGCCGGTCCCACCACGGCAGATTGAAGCCGAAATTGCTGTTGGCCTCGGCCGGCCTGATCGAGTGGTGCACCCGGTGCATGTCCGGGGTCACGACGAACCACCTGAGCACGCGGTCGACGGCCGGGGGAATGCGGACGTTGCCATGGTTGAACATGGCGGTCGCGTTGAGCAGGACCTCGAAGACCAGCACCGCGACCGGCGGCGCGCCGAGCACCGCCACGGCGGCGAGCTTGATGAGCATCGAGAGCACGATCTCCACGGGGTGGAAACGGGCCCCCGTGGTGACGTCGAAATCGAGGTCGGCATGGTGCATGCGGTGCAGCCGCCACAGCGCGGGCACGGCGTGGAACATGACGTGCTGCAAGTAGACGACCAGGTCGAGCGCGACGACCGAGGCGAGCACGGCCAGCGCGCCCGCCACCTCGAGCGCGTTGAACAGGCCCCAGCCGCGCTCGGCCGCAAGCCACGCCATGCCGACCGCAGCCGCCGGGAAGAGCAGGCGCACAACCAGCGTGTTGAAGACCACGATCCCGAAGTTGCCGGGCCAGCGCACCCAGCGCGAGAAGGCCCGGCGGCGCCGCGGCGCGGCCACCTCCCAGGCCGCCATCAGGCCCAGCACGCCGAGGAAGAATCCGAGCCGGATCGCGGGCTCATTGTCGAGCATCATGTCCGTCATCGCGCATCATCTGTTTGGCGGCGGGATGTTCCCCCCGCGGCAGTGCGCCTGAGGTGGCGCCCCGCCGGCGGTTGACAGGCCGGACCGCTCCCCGTATTATTCAATTGATGTATTGAATAATAGCCCGGTCGGCGCGCATGTCAAGCGGCCATGAAAACAAAGCGCTCTTCGCCCAACTGGCCCGGGTCGCCAAGGCCTTGGGCCACGGCCATCGCCTGGAGCTGCTGGAGCTGCTGGCGCAGGGCGAACGCAGCGTCGAGGTCCTGGCCCGCCTGAGCGGGCTGTCCATCGCCAACGCCTCGCAGCACCTGCAGCACCTGCGCCGGGCCGGCCTGGTCGCGGTGCGCAAGTCGGGGCACTACGCGCTCTACCGCCTGGCCGACCGGGCCGTCGTCGCGCTCCTCGCGTCGCTGCGCGGCGTTGCGCAGAGCAACCTGGCCGAGGTCGAGAAGCTGCTGTGCGACTCTCTGCGCTCCAAGGACGGCCTCGAGCCGATGTCGCCGGAGGACCTGCTGCGGCGGGTGCGCGAAGGCTCGGTCACCGTGCTCGATGTCCGCCCTTCGGAGGAGTTCGCCGCCGGCCATCTGCCCACCGCCCTCAGCATGCCCCTGAAAGAGCTCAAGCGGCGCCTCGACGAACTGCCCAAGGACCAGGACGTGGTCGCCTACTGCCGCGGGCCCTACTGCGTCATGGCCTACGAGGCGGTCGCCGAGCTGCGCGGCCGCGGCTTTGCCGCGCGGCGGCTGGAGGGTGGCCTGCCGGAGTGGGAGCTCGCCGGCCTGCCCGTGGAGCGGGCCGAAGAGGGCCGCCTAGCATAGACAGCCTGGCGTAGAGCCGCCGAGATCCGCCGCACGCATCCAAGGCGCACGGCGCCAGACGCCGCGCCCCGGGCCATCGGGCCGCATAAGGCCGCAGCCGGCGGCGCGGCTCACTCGCTCCTGTCGAGCGTCTTGCCGGGAAACGGGCTTGCCGCCTCGCCGTAGTAGCGCCGGGCCCCGGGATGCAGGGGCACGACCAGGCCGTCGAGCGCCGAGAGCTTGCGGATCAGGCGCCCCTTGGGATGCCCGTTGTCGAGCAGGCGGCGCGTGTTCTCGTGCCACAGCGCCCGCGTGATCTGGTAGACCAGCTCCTCCGGCACCTCCGCCGAGACCAGCCACTGGGAGCCGACCGAGAGCGTCTCGGTGTAAGCCACGTTGAAGTAGGTTCCCGCGGTGATCCGGTCCTTGGCGAAGAAGGGGTAGCGCTCGCGCAGTCGCTCGGCCTCGGGACCGGCGATCGGCAGGAGCGTGATGAGCGACTCGTCGGCCAGGTCGGCGACCGCCGTGGCCGGCGTGGCGGCCACCATGAAAAAGGCGTCCAGCTCGCCGGCGCGCAAGAGATCAGCGGCATCGCCGGCGGCGTGGGCCTCGGCGCGGACCGCCTCCGGGCTCAGCCCGTAGGCCTCGAGGACGAGCAACGCGTGGACCCGCGTGCCGGAGCCCTCGCGGTCGAGCGAGACGCGCTTTCCGCGCAGGTCGGCCACGCCGAGGATCCCGGAGCCGCGGCGCACCACGAGATGGAGCGAATCGGGAAACAGGTTGGCGATCGCGCGCAGGTTCCTGAGCGGTCCGCTGTCCTCGAAGATGCCCTTCCCGTTGTAGGCCCAGTACGAGATGTCGGCCTGAGACAAGCCCGACTCCAAGGTGCCGTGGGCGATTCCCATCACGTTGTCGACGGAGCCCCTGGTCGAGCGCGCCACGGCGATCAGGCCGGGCACGCCGCAGCTGCCGCCCGCGCTACACGCACGGCTGCCGGGCGGCTTGCTGATCGCGCCGGCGAGGATGCCGCCGATGAGGAAGTAGGTCCCCGAGGTCGAGCCCGTGCCGATGCGGAAGAACTGGATTTCCTGTGCCGGCGAGATCAGCGGCGCGAGGAGGCCGAGCCCGCAAACCACCACCGCCATCGGCGTGCGCAGGGCCCGCGCGATGGCCGGGAGATGCGGTCTGGCCCTCTTGGCGCGCTGCACCTCTCTCGGTCCCTTTGGGCTGCCCCGCCGGCCGGGGAGGCGACGGGAGGCTGATCCTCATATAGCAGGCCGCCGGGCGCAAAGCCAGCACGGCCCGGAGGGAATTGACCGGGCGAGGCGAAACTGGAACAACGAAGCCGACAAGACGAACCGGCGCGAAGCCCGGCACCGAGGCGGGCCCCACGAGGCTAAGCAGATGAACCTGGCCCACCTGCTACAGCGCAGCGCGGCCAGCGACCCGGAGCGGCCGGCGATCGCGCTCGGCACCACGGTGCGGTGCTCCTACGCCGAGCTGGCGCGGCGCAGCGCGACGCTGGCCGGCCACCTGCGCGATCGCTTCGGGCTCGGCCCCGGCGAACGGGTCGCACTGGCCATGGCGAACGGTCCGGCCTTCCTCGAGCTCATCTACGCCTGCTGGCACGGCGGCCTGGGCGCGGTCCCCATCAACGCCAAGCTGCACCCGGCCGAGTGCCGCTACATCCTGGAGCACAGCGGCGCGCGGCTCTGCTTGGCGAGCGACAAGCTGGCCGCGGCCATCGCCCCGCAGGTCGCCGACCTGGCCACGCTGGAGGCGCTAATCGACATCGGGACGCCGGCCGAGCCCTCGAGCGACTACCGGGCGCTGCTCGCGGGCGAGCCCGTCGACATGGTCGCGCAAGGCCCCGACGACCTGGCCTGGATGTTCTACACCAGCGGCACCACCGGCCGGCCCAAGGGGGCCATGCTCTCGCACCGCAACCTGCTGGCCATGACGCTCAGCTACTTCATCGACGTGGATCCCGTCGCACCCGGGGACTGCATCGTGCACGCCGCGCCCATGTCGCACGGCTCGGGCCTCTACAACCTGCCGCATGTCGCCGTCGGCGCGCTCAACGTGGTGCCCGAGAGCGGCCAGTTCGACCCGCCGGAGATCTTCGAGCTCCTGCGCCATCACGCGGGCGCCGCCATGTTCGCCGCACCCACCATGGTCAAGCGGCTCATCGAGCACCCGGCGGCGGCAGGCGCGGACGCGCGCAACCTCAAGACCGTGGTCTACGGCGGCGGGCCCATGTACGTCGCGGATCTGAAGCGGGCCATGGCGCGCTTCGGCCACCGCTTCGTGCAGATCTACGGCCAGGGCGAGAGCCCGATGACCATCACCGCGCTGACCCGCGCCGAGCACGCCAACACGGCGCACCCGCGCCACGAGGCGCGGCTCGCCTCGGTCGGCCGGGCACACACCGTGGTCGAGGTGCGCGTCGCCGACGCGCAGGGCCGCGGCCTGCCCGCCGGCGAGCTGGGCGAGGTCCTGGTGCGCGGCGATTCGGTCATGCTCGGCTACTGGAACGACCCGCAGGCCACGGCCAAGACGCTGCGCGGCGGCTGGCTGCACACGGGCGACATGGGGGCGCTCGACGAGGACGGCTTTCTCACCCTCAAGGACCGCTCCAAGGACGTGATCATCAGCGGCGGCGCCAACATCTACCCGCGCGAGATCGAGGAGGTCCTGCAGCACCACCCGGCGGTGCTCGAGTGCGCGGTGGTCGGCCGGCCGCATCCCGAGTGGGGCGAGGAGGTGATCGCCTTCGTGGTGACGCGCCCGGGCCGGCGCGCCGAGCCGGCGGAGCTGGACGCGCTCTGCCTCGAGCGCATCGCCCGCTTCAAGCGGCCGCGCGGCTACCGCTTCGTCGAGGCGCTGCCCAAGAACAACTACGGCAAGGTGCTCAAGACCGAGCTGCGCGAGTGGGCGGCGGGACCGGCTTCCTGAACGCCCGGATCTCGGTGGATACCGAGTTCATCCACAACACGTTCCGCAACACGTCCCGGATCCCGGCGCACGTCCACGCCATGGTCCTCGGCTTCTGCGGCCGGGTGGCGGTGGCCGGCATCCTCTCCCTGTTCGCGGACTTCACCGGGCGCATGGTCAACCGGGCGCTCGGCAACCGGGACGTCCGGCTATGGCCCCTCGGCCTCTTCGCCAAAGGCGGTGCGGATGTCGGCGCCCGGTCTGGCTGCCGCAGCGGCGGCGATCCCGTGCCGGCGCGGCCGTGCGAGCTCGGGCCTGCGGCGCGCTTGATCGGGGCCGCGTCCGGGGCTATAAGCAAACGGTCGTTTGTTTGTTCAGCCCGCGGTGACGCCGATGGCCGCCGACCCGGTGCTTCGCAGCCCCCGGGCCACCAACCGCCGGCAGGACCTGCTGGATGCCGCCGCGCGCCTGTTCGCCCGCCGGGGATTCCACGCCACCTCCATGCGCGACATTGCCCGCGCGGTGGGCATGCGGCCGGGCTCGCTCTACTACCACGTCGCCTCGAAGGACGAGCTGCTGCTCGCCGTCTACGAGGAGGGCGTGCGGCGTATCGCCGCGCGCGTCGACGCCGCCACCGGCCGCGCGACGACGCCCTGGGCGCGCCTCGAGTCCGCCTGCGTGGCGCATGCCGAGATGCTGCTCGACGGCGGCGACTATGCCCAGGTGGTCATCCGGGTCCGGCCGCAGGACTGCCCGGCCATGGAGTCGCGCCTCGTCGCGCTGCGCGAGGCGCACGAGGACCGCTTCAGGGCCCTCCTCGCCGCGCTCGACCTGCCGGCGCACGCCGACCGGCAGGCGCTTCGCCTGATGCTGCTGGGGGCGCTCAACTGGGCGCAGACCTGGTACCGGCCGGGCGGCGACCCGCCGCGCGCCATCGCCCGACGCTTCCTGGCCCTGCTGCGCGCGCGCGGCGAGGAGGAGGCGCGGCCGTGACCGACCCGTCCCTTAAGCAGCGCCCGCCCAAGGTGCTGATCACCAAGGTCGGCCTCGATGGCCACGACCGGGGCAGCCGGGTCGTGGCCGCCTACCTGCGTGATGCCGGCATGGAGGTGGTCTACACCGCGCCCTGGCAGGAGATCGCCGCGGTGGTCAAGCTGGCGCTGGAGGAGGACGTCGACGTGATCGGCATCTCCTCGCTGGCCACCGACCACCTGCTGCTGCCCCAGGTCATGGCGGCGCTGACGCAGGCCGGGCTCGGCCACGTCAAGGTGGTGGTCGGCGGCATCGTCCCGGACGAGGACGCGAGCGAGCTCGCGGCCGCCGGGGTCGCGCGCGTCTTCCACCCGGGCTGCGCCCGCGAGGACATCGTGGAGACGGTCCGCCGGCTCGCCGCACAGGCCCGCGCCGAGACGTGAGGGAGGAGGCTATGAGCGAGCAACCCGTGCAATTGCCGCTGCCCGGCTTCGATGAGGCCCGCGCGCAGTGGCGCCGCGCCTACGCCGAGCGGCTCGGCCCCGACACGCCGCCGCGCAACCGCTCCGGCGTCGAGGTCAAGCCGCTCTACACGGCGGCGGACTGGAGCTCCGAGCGCTACATGGAGGACCTCGGCTTTCCCGGCCAGCTGCCCATGACGCGCGGCATCCATGCGACCATGCACCGCGAGCGGACCTGGAGCCAGCGCCAGCTGATCGGCTTCGGCACGCCGGAGGACTACGCCGAGCGCCTGGCCAGGATCATGGCCGCCGGCGCCGGCGCGATCAGCCTGATCCCGTGCAACTCGGTCTACCGCGGCTACGACGCGGACGAGGTCGATCCGCTGCTGCTCGGGACCTGCGGCGCCACCATCAACACGGTGGACGACATGGACGTGGCGCTCGGCGCGGTCGACATCGGCCGCGTCTCCACCGCCTTGAACGACCCGCTGCCGTTCACCCTGCTCGCCCTCCTGCTCGCGGTGGCCAAGCGCCGCGGCGTGCCCTGGGGCCGGGTGAGCGGCACCTCCAACCAGAGCGACTACATCTCGCACTTCGTCGCCAACCACATGTTCTTCCGCCTCGCGCTGCCCGGCTCGCGGCGCGTCCTGCTCGACCACATCGCGTTCTGCCGCGAGCGGGTGCCGGGCTGGAACCCGTTGTCCGTGGTCGGCCAGCACATGCAGCAGGCCGGCGCCACGCCGGCCGAGGCCATGGGCCTGACGCTGTCCACCGCGATCCAGTACGCCGACGACTGCATCGCGCGCGGCATGGACCCGGACGCCATCCTGCCGCGCTTCACCTTCTTCTTCGACATCTCCATCAGCTTCTTCGAGGAGATCGCCAAGTTCCGCGCCGGCCGGCGCATGTGGGCGCGCCTGGTGCGCGAGCGCTTCGGGGTCGCGACGCCCAGGGCCTGGCGCTTCAAGTTCCACGCCCAGACCTCGGGCGTCGATCTCACCCGCCAGCAGCCGCTCAACAACATCGCCCGGGTCGCGGTGCAGGCCATGGCCGGCATCTTCGGCGGCCTGCAGTCGCTGCACACAGACTCCTACGACGAGGTGCTCTCGGTGCCCACCGAGGCGGCCGCGCGCGTCGCCGTCTCGACCCAGAACATCCTGCGCGAGGAGGCCCACCTGACCGACGTGATCGATCCCCTGGGCGGCTCGTTCTACCTCGAGACCCTGACCAACCGGATGGAGCAGGAGATCGAGTCGGTGATCGCCCGGATCGACGCCGCGGGCGGCATGTACGCGGCCGTGCGCTCGGGCCTGGTCCAGACCATGCTCGGCGACTCGGCGCGCGCCTTCCAGAACAGGGTGGACAGCGGCGAGCAGATGATCGTCGGCGTCAACGCCCACCGGGTCGAGGCGGAGGACTTCCAGGTCGTGCCGCTGGAGCGCCCGGCGCGCGCGAGGATCGAGGCCCAGATCGCCAGGCTGCGCCGCTTCAAGGCCGAGCGCGACCAGACGCGGGTGCGCCGCGCGCTCGACGACCTGGCGCGCGCCGCCAACGCCGAGGACGCCAACGTCTTCGAGAAGGTCGTCGACGCCGCCGTGGCCGGGGCGACGCACGGCGAGATCTGCGCCTGCCTGCGCCGGGAGCTGGGCTTCGGCCAGCCCCTGGTGGTCGCCTGAGCCCCATGGCCGAGGCCGAGGCCCTCGTGGAGGCTCTGCTCGCCGGCGAGCCGGTCGCGCTCGCCCGGGCGATCACGGCGGTGGAGAACGAGACCTGCGAGGCGGCGGCGATTCGGCGCGCCATCCGGCCGCACCTGGGCCGGGCCCGGGTGCACGGCGTCACCGGCCCGCCGGGCGTGGGCAAGTCGACGCTGGTGAACGCCTACGTCACGGAGCTGCGCAGGCGCGGCCTGAGCGTGGGCGTCGTGGCGGTCGACCCCTCGAGCCCGGTGTCCGGCGGGGCCATCCTGGGCGACCGCGTGCGCATGAGCGATCACGGCGCCGACCCGGCGGTCTTCGTCCGCTCCATCGCCGCGCGCGGCCACCTGGGCGGCCTCTCGGCGACCGCGGCCTTCGTGGTCGAGGTGATGGACGCGGCCGGCAAGGACGTGGTGATCCTGGAGACCGTCGGCACCGGCCAGGCCGAGGTCGAGGTCGCCCAGGTCGCCGACACCAAGGTCGTGGTCTGCGCGCCGGGCCTGGGCGACGACATCCAGGCCATCAAGGCGGGCATCCTGGAGATCGCCGACATCCTGGTGGTCAACAAGGCCGACCTGCCGGACGCCGAGCGCACCATGAGCCAGCTCGCCGGCATGCTGCGGCTCCGGCGGCGGCGCGACGGCTGGACGCCCGAGGTGCTCGCCACCGCGGCGACCACGGGCCAAGGCGTGGCCGCGCTGGCCGCGGCGATCGAGCGGCACGACGAGGACCTGGCACGCGGCGGGCGCCGGAGCGAGGCGGGCGCGCGCGGGCGGGCGCTGCTGGCCGAGACCGCGGCGCGCCTGGTCAGCGAGCGCGTCAAGGGCCTCGACGGCGCCGCGCTCGATCCGCTGGTCGAGGCCGTGCACCGCGGCGAGCTGGACATCCGCACGGCGGCGGAGCGGCTGCTCGAGGGCCTCCTGCGTCGTGACTGAGGCGTTCGACCTGCTGCGCTCGCTGGCTCGGCGCGACCGGTTCGTGCAGTCGCTGGGCATGGAGCTGATCGAGGGCGGTCCGGGCCGCGCGGTCGTGGCCATGACGGTGCGCGAGGAGCACCTCAACTTCAACGACAGCTGCCACGGCGGCGCGGTCTTCGCGCTCGCCGACACCGCCTTCGGCCTGGCCTCCAACTCCCACGGGGTGGTCGCCGCCGGCATCGACGCCCACATCACCTATCCGGCGGCCGCGCGCCTCGGCGACGTGCTGAGCGCCTCGGCCAGGGAGGTGACCCGGTCGAAGCGCCTGGCCACCTACCGCATCGACGTGGCGCGCCAGGACGGGGCGATCGTCGCGGCCTTCACGGGCACGGTGTTCAGAACCAACGACCCGCACGAGGCCGGCGGCCCGGCCAAGCCCTGAGCACGACCGCGGCGCAGCGCGCTTGCAGACAGCGGCGCCACGGTTGCAGGGGCCGCAGGTGAAGCGCGGCGAGGTCCGCCTTGGGGGGAAGAATGACCACCGAACAGATCGCGCTCTTTGTCATTCTCTGCATGCTCTTCGGCCTGCTCGTCTGGGGCCGCTGGCGCTACGACCTGGTGGCGTTCGCGGCGCTGATGGTGGCGCTGGTCGTCGGCGTCGTGCCGGTTGCCGAGGCGTTCGTGGGCTTCGGCCACCCGGCCACGGTCGTCATCGCGCTGGTTCTCGTGATCAGCCGCGGCCTGTCCAACTCCGGCGTGGTGGAGTTCGTGGCGGGCAAGGTGGTCGACGCCTCGCGCCCGCTCTTCGCGCACGTGGGCATCATGTCGGCGCTGGCCGCCGCGCTGTCGGCCGTGATGAACAACGTCGCCGCGCTCGCCTTGCTCATGCCGGTCGACCTGCAGGCGGCGTCCAAGGCCAAACGCAGCCCGGCGCTCACCCTCATGCCGCTGTCCTTCGCCTCGATCCTGGGCGGCCTGGTCACGCTCATCGGCACCCCGCCCAACATCATCATCGCCGCCTTCCGCGGCGAGGCGTTGGGCGCGCCGTACGGCATGTTCGACTTCGCGCCCGTCGGCGCCGCCTGCGCCGTGGCGGGCGTGCTCTTCGTCGCCCTTCTCGGGTGGCGCCTGATCCCGAGGGCGCGCAGCGAGCACGACACGGTCAAGGAGCTGTTCGAGCTCGAGGACTACATCGCCGAGCTGCAGGTCCCGGAGAAGAGCAAGGCGGTCGGCGAGACGGTCGGCGCCCTGGACGCGCTGGTCGAGGACGACGAGGTGGAGATCCTCGGCCTCGTGCGCGACGGCCAGCGGCTTCCCGGCTTTGCCCGCCACGTGAGCGTCGCCCCCGGCGACAGCCTGGTGGTCAAGGCGGGGCCGGAGGCCATCGAGACCCTCGCCGGCTCGCTCGGCCTCGACTACGTGGAGACGGACAAGACGGAGCCGGCTCCCGGCTCGGGCGAGCTGGAGATGCGCGAGGTCGTCGTGCCGCAGGGCGCTCTTGTCGAAGGCCGCTCGGCCGCCGCGCTGCGCCTGCTGCCGCGCCACGGCGTCAGCCTGCTCGGCGTCTCGCGCCAGGGGCAGCGGTTCCGCGAGCGCCTGCAGCGCCTGGGCCTGCGCGCCGGCGACGTCCTGCTGCTGCTCGGGCCGAGCGACGGCCTCGCCGAGGCGGTCCACCGGCTCGGCTGCCTGCCGCTTGCCGAACGCGGCCTTCAGGTGATCCAGCGCGAAAAGGCCGGCCTTGCGGTTGCGGTCTTCGCCATCGCCATCGCGCTGGCCAGCTTCGGCGTCCTCGACCTTCCCGTCGCACTCGGCTGCGTGGTGGCGCTGTATGCGCTGTCCGGCATTGTCCCGCTGCGCGAGATCTACGAGTCGGTGGAATGGGGCGTGATCATCCTGCTCGGCTCGCTCATCCCGATCGGCCAGGCGCTGGAGACGAGCGGCGGCACCGGGCTGATCGCCGGCGCCCTGGTCGCGCTCGCCGCCGGCTACCCGGCGGTCGTCCTGCTCACGCTCCTGATGGTCATCACCATGACCCTCTCGGACGTCATGAACAACACCGCGACCGCGGTCATCGCGGCGCCGATCGCGATCGACGTCGCCGTGCGCCTGCAGGTGAGCGCCGACCCGTTCCTGATGGCCGTCGCGGTCGCGGCCTCGTGCGCCTTCCTGACGCCGATCGGCCACAAGAACAACACGCTGATCATGGGCCCCGGCGGCTACCGCTTCGGCGACTACTGGCGCATGGGCCTGCCGCTCGAGGCGCTCGTCATCGCGGTCTCGGTGCCCACGATCCTGCTCGTCTGGCCGCTTTGAGGGCCGCCAGGGAGCGCGGGCGGCTGTGGAAATCCGGAGCGCTTTGCACTGCCGGACGCGTGCGCCACAAGGGGCGGGCGTGGCATGCGGAAGAGCGCCCGCCGGCTGAGCGGCGCCGACACGTCGCGGGCGCGGCGAGCGCCGAGCCGGATACCGTGCATACCGCCGGGGGGTTGCTCGTCCGCAAGTCGCAAGGTATCTTTTCTTAGAAGACGGCCATGGAGCCGAAGCGCGGTCCGGCAGCGATGGCCGGGGAGGACGAGATGAGCCACGGTACCGCCTGTGCCCGCGCCCTGGCGCGGATGCTTATGGTGGCAAGCCTGACCGTGTTTGTCGCCGCCTGCGCCCAGACCACGGCGTTTGTCAGTGAAAGGGAACTGCCCGAGACACCGGGCCCCCGGCGAGTCCTGCTGATGCCCCCCGACATCGAGGTCGCGGAGGTCACAGCCGGTGGCCTGCACGAGCCGAACGCCGCCTGGACCGCGCGCGCCAAGGTCAACGTGGCGGAGGCCCTGGACGCCATCCTGCGCCAGCGCAACGCTCGGCTCGTCCCGTATCGCTCCGCCTCGGGCGAGGCGAGGGTCGACGAGCCGCACCTCCAGGTGGTCAAGCTGCACCGCGCGGTCGGCGGCACGATCCGCGTGCACAAGTACCGCCCCGAAATGGCTCTGCCGACCAAGAAGGACAGGTTCGACTGGAGCCTGGGCGAGGGCGCGACCGCGCTCGGCGAGTCGTTCGACGCCGACTACGCGCTTTTCGTCTACTTCCGGGACAGCTTCGCCAGCGAGGGGCGGGTGGCCGTCATGTTCGTCGCCGCCGTCCTCTTCCGCGTCGGCCTGCCGGGCGGCCGCCAGGTCGGCTTCGCATCGCTGGTCGACCTGGACAGCGGCGAGCTCGTCTGGTTCAACCGGCTGGTCAGCGAAACCGGCGACATTCGCGAGCCCGAGTTGGCGAGAAGCGCCGCCGAGAAGCTGCTCTCCGAGTTGCCGCTATGAAGCGCGGCCCCAGGTCCGTGGCGGTCGCGCTGGCGTCGCTGTCCGTCGCGGCTTGCGCCGCGCCCGCGCCGGTCGCGGATGTCCAGCCCGGCGAACAGCCGCCGCTCGAATCCGAGGAAGCCGGCTTCTGGATGGTCTTGGACCGGCTCGAGGAAAGGGTCCGGACCTCGGGGCGCGTGGAGCGCGACGAAACGCTCAACGGCTACGTGCGGCAGATCTTCTGCGAACTGGCGCCGGACTACTGCAACGACATCCGCCTCTACATCGTGCGCAGCCCCAGCTTCAACGCCTCCATGATGGCCAACGGGACCATGCAGGTCTGGACGGGTCTGCTCCTCCGGGTCCAGAACGAGGCGCAACTCGCGGCCGTGCTCGGCCACGAGTTGACCCACTACCTGCGCCGCCACACGCTGCAGCGCTGGCGCGACGTTCGCGCCAAGACCGACGCGCTCATCTTCTTCCAGTTGGCGACCGCCGCCGCCGGCGTCGGTATCGTCGGCAACCTGGCCCGACTCGCGGCGTTGGGCAGCGTCTTTGCCTTCAGCCGGGAGCAGGAGCGCGAGGCCGACCGCACCGGTTTCGAGATGATGGTCGAGGCCGGTTACGACCCGCACGAGGCGCCGGAGATCTGGGAGATGCTGATCGAAGAGAAGGAGGCCGACGAGGAGCCCGAGCGGTTCATTTTCTTCTCCACCCACCCGGCCTCCGAAGAGCGCCGCGAAACGCTCGCCGAGATGGCGGCCGAGTACGACTCGGGCGAGATGAAGCGGGGACGCGAGCGCTTCTTGGCGGTGACCTCCCGCTTCCGCCCGGACTGGTTGCGCGACGAGCTGCGCCAGCGCGACTTCGCGCGCTTGCAGGTGGTGCTCGACAACCTCATGGAGGCGGGGGCGAACCCGGGGGAGCTTCATTTCTTCCAGGGCGAAGTGCACCGCCTGCGCGACGAGAACGAGGACGCGGAAAAGGCCGTGGCCGCCTACGAGCGGGCGCTTGCCACGGGCACGGCGCCGGCCGAGACCCCGCGTGCCCTCGGCCTCGTGTACTGGTCCATGGACCGCAGGGCCGAGGCGGGCCGGGCGTTCGAGGCCTATCTCGATGCCGCGCCCGAGGCCGAGGACCGGGCCATGATCGAGCACTACCTTCAGCAGCTACAGTGAGGACCGCCATGCGACGGATCGCAAGCCTCGCCACCCTGATCATCGCGCTGTCCGCCTGCGCGCAGTACGCTCTGGTCGAGGCGAAGACGCAGGACATCGGCGGCGCCTACAGCGTCGAGCCCCAGATCGAGTGGAGCAGGCATTCCGAGGGCAAGGTGGAGATCTGGACGGTCGACGGCGCGAGCCTGGAGGCTGTGCGCTTTTTCAAGGCGCTGGGCGACGGGGATCGCCTGTTCGAGCCGCCCAGGCGGAGCGACGACGAGGAGTTCCCGAGCTATCAGAGCGGCATGCGCGGCGTCGGGGTGATGGAGCTCGTGGTCGACAGCCTGGCCCGCGCCGGTGCCGGCGACGTCGAGCCCGGCAACCTGCGCCCGGCCCGGTTCGGCTCGGTGCCCGGCTTTCGCTTCGAGCTGAGCTTCCTCTCCGCCGACGGACTGGAAATGCAGGGCCTGGCCGCCGGCGCGGTCATCGAGGACAAGCTGCACCTCATCCTCTACACCGGGGCCAGGCTGCACTACTTTCCGAAGTACCGCGACCCCGTCGAGCGGATGATCGGCTCGATCGAGATGGTCTAGCCGGCCCGGCCCGGCGGACCCGGGCAACGCCCTCTCGAGCGGGCCTCATCGCAAGCACGGCCGCGCGTGCGCCGTGCCGGGAGCGCGACCCGGCCATGCGGCGCTCGTGTCCCGGAGGAAGGAAAACAGGCGGCCCAGAGCGTTGTGGTGCGGGCGCGCGTTCGCTCTAATGCACGAGCGGTCCCGGGGGCTGCGATCCGGCGAGGACGGTTCATGAGCGACGACACGGTAACGATGGAGGACATCGAGGAGGCCAGGACGACCCTCGCGGGGCGCATCGTGCGCACGCCGCTCGTGCCCTCGGCGTCCTTGAGCGCGCGCGCCGGCTCGCCGGTCCATCTCAAGCTGGAGCAGCTGCAGATCACCGGCAGCTTCAAGCTGCGCGGCGCGACCAACGCCGTGCTGCACCTCTCGCCCGAGGAGCGCGCCCGCGGCGTCGTCGGCGTCTCCACCGGCAACCACGGCCGCGGCCTGGCCCATGCCGCCAAGGCGGCCGGCGCGCGCTGCGTCATCTGCATGTCGCGCCTGGTGCCGCGCAACAAGATCGAAGGCATCGAGGCGCTGGGCGCCGAGGTGCGCATCGTCGGCAACTCGCAGGACGACGCCCAGGTCGAGGCCGAGCGCCTGGCCGCCGCGCAGGGTCTCGTGATGGTGCCGCCGTTCGACCAGCGCCACGTGATCGCCGGCCAGGGCACCCTGGGCCTGGAGATCGTCGAGGACCTGCCGCAGGTCGAGACGGTCGTGGTGCCGCTGTCCGGCGGCGGGCTCATCGCCGGCATGGCCCGGGCGCTCAAGGCGCTCAAGGCGGACGCGCGCGTCATCGGGGTCACCATGGAGCGCGGCGCGGCCATGTACCAGAGCCAGAAGGCCGGGCGCCCGGTCGAGGTCGAGGAGCTGCCGAGCCTGGCCGATGCGCTGGGCGGCGGCATCGGGCTGGACAACCGCTACACCTTCGCCATGGTGCGCGAGCTGGTCGACGAGATGCACCTGCTCGGCGAAGCCGCCATCGCCGAGGCGATCCGCCACGCCTATTGGCAGGAGCGGCAGGTGATCGAAGGCTCCGGCGCGGTCGGCATCGCGGCGCTGCAGGCCGGGCTGATCGACGAGCCGGGCGTCACCGCGGTGCTGCTCAGCGGCGCCAACATCGACATGACCTTGCACAACCGGCTGATCAACGGCGAGGACGTGGAGCCGGCCGCCTGAGGCGGCCGCCCCGGGGCCCGCGAGGCGGAACGAGAGAGGGAGACGCCGACCATGCCCGAGATCAAGATCCTGAGCGAAGCGGAGCTGCGCGCCTGCGTGGCGCTCGACGCCGAGGCCGTGGCCTGCGTCGAGGACGGCTTCCGGGCGCTGGCCACCGAGGCCGTGGCCATGCCGCCGATCCTGCGCCTCGACGTCCCCGAGCACAACGGCGAGGTCGACGTCAAGACCGCCTACGTGCCCGGCTTCGACAGCTTCGCCATCAAGATCAGCCCGGGCTTCTTCGACAACCCGAAGCTGGGCCTGCCCAGCCTCAACGGCCTGATGGTCCTGTTCAGCGCCGAGACCGGGCTCGTCGAGGCCGTGCTGCTCGACAACGGCTATCTCACCGACGTGCGCACCGCCGCCGCCGGCGCGGTCGCCGCCAAGTGGCTGGCCCGCGCCGACGCCCGCCGGGTCGGCATCGTCGGCGCCGGCGTCCAGGCGCGCCTGCAGGCCAAGGCGCTGAGCCTGGTGCGCGACATCGCGCAGATCCGGCTCTGGGCGCGCGACCCGGACAAGGCCGCGCGCTGCGCCGCGGAGTTGGCCGAGGAACTGGGCGTCAGCGTCGAGGCGAGCCGGGACCTCGCAGCCGTGGTCGCCACCAGCGACATCGTCGTCACCGCCACGCCCAGCTCCGAGCCCCTGATCCGGGCCGAGTGGTTGCATCCGGGCCTGCACGTGACCGCCATGGGCTCGGACGCCGAGCACAAGACCGAGCTGGCGCCCGAGGTGCTCGCCCAGGCGGACGTCTACGTCTGCGACCGGCAGAGCCAGTGCGCGGTGCTCGGCGAGCTGCACCATGCGCTCGCGGCCGGGGCGGTCTCCGCCGAGGCGGTGTTCGCGGAGCTCGGCCAGGTGATCGCGGGCCGGGCGGCGGGGCGCACGCACGAGGCGCAGGTCACGGTGTGCGACCTGACCGGCACCGGGCTCCAGGACACCGCGATCGCGACGCTGGCGCGCCGCCGCGCGCAAGGCCGAGGCGCCGGGAGCACGTTCCAAGCCTGAGACCCCGGCGCGATCCCGCGCGTCTCACGTGCTGTATGAATACTTGGCCCGGAGCCTGCGCATGCCGGCGCGCGCTCTCCGGTCCACCGGCCTCAACGGCCGGCCGAGGTGCGCACCACCAGGCAGTCCTGGCGCCTCGCCTCGAGGCGGGCGCACAGCGCGGCCGCCGCGCTGAACCCGTCGAAGGGCCCCGTGCGCAGGCGGATGGCCCTGTCGCCGCCGGCCAGCTTGGCTTCGTCGAGGCTGAGCTTCAGGCCGGCCAAAAGCGCCGGGAAGCGGCGCCGCAGCGCGAGCCATTCCTGCTCGGCGCCGGCGCGCGTCTTGACCGAGGCGAGCTGCACGGCGAAGTCGGAGCCGGCCGCCACCGCAGTCCCGTTGCGTCCGAGCGCGTCGGCCGATCCCCGGACCAGGGGCGGCTTGCGCGGCGGCAGCGGCGTCCGCACCTCGGACCTCCGCTCCGGCCCGGCCGGTTGCGCGCCCGCCTCCGGCTGATCGGCGGTCCCGTCCGTCCCGGCGGCCGGCACCTTGACGCCGCCCTGCACGGACTTGACGACCAGGCCGAACTCGTGCCCGCCGTGGGCCAACGGGGCGCTCGGGATGAACACCCACTCGCCGAAGGCATCCGCCGTGGCCGTGCCGATGGGCGCGCCGTTATCCAGCACGATCAGCTCGGCACCCGGCGCGGCGCGCCCGGCGATGACCGCCGCACCGTCCGGCTCGATGCGCACCACGTCGACCGACGGCTCGACGGTGGACGGCGGCGCGCCGGCCTCGGCCGGGCCGGCGGCGGACGGCTCGCCGCCAGGCGCCGGTCCCGCAGGCCTGCCTTGGGGCTCGGTCGGCCGCTCCGGGATCGGGCCGCCGGAGCCGCCCGGCGCGGCAAGCCGCCGCTCGTCCTCGACCTGGCTGAACCAGCCGGCCTGCTGCAGCTGCCAGCCGAGCCCGAGGGCGAGGGCAACGGCGATCCCGGCGGCGAACGCCGGCCCCATGCCTGGGCGCGGCCGTCGGCCGGCGCTGCGATCCCGCCCAATGCGCCACTGCGGATCGGCGCGCGGCACGCGAGCCGCGCTCGACGTGGGCTCCGCTTCGGCCTGCGCATCGGCCCGGGAAGGTACGCCCAGCGCGAGCGCCGGCGCCCGGGTCCCCGCGTCCTCGTCCTCGATCAGACGTTCGGGGTCGAAGCGGGACCCCGGTCCGCCGCGAAAATCGAGCGGCGAGAGCCTGGCCGGAGGCGCCGGCTCCGAGCGCTGCGCGGACTCGGCCTCGCTCACCGGGCGCGCGGCCGGCGCCGCCTGCGTTGTCTCCACGGCGGCCTCCGCCCCGCCCTCGCTCTGCCCGCGGGGCGGCGGCGACATCCCGGCGGACCCCGCCAGCGGGGTGGGGGCGGCTCGGCCCTTGCGCGCGAGCAGGGAGCCGGCGGCGGTCTGGCGCGCGCTCATGTGCGAGACTGCCTCCCCGCCCGGGCGATGGCCAAGCTCGGCTCTTCGTCCGCACGCGACGGCGCGGCGGGCAGCGCCCGGGGCGACGCCGCACCCGCGAGGCGTCCCTCGAGATAGTCCCACAGCTGCTCGACTTCCTGCGTCGAGCGCGACGGGCTCGGCAGCTCCATCGCCGTCCGGCCGTCGATCATGCTGGCGGCGAAGTCGATGCGCTGGTGCACGATGACCGGCGCCAGCATGCCGTGCCGCGACAGGATGTCCACCGCTTCGCTGTTGATCCGGGCGCGCGGCGTGGCGCCGTTGAGCACGAAAACGAGCGGCCGCCCGAGGTGCTCGACGAGCTCCGCGGTCGCCGCGACCGAGCGCAGGTCGTGCGGGCTCGCCCGGGTCGGGATCAGCACCAGGTCGCACAGCCCGACGGCCTCGGCGATCGCCGAGGTGAGGGCCGGCGGCGTGTCGATGATGATGACCGCCATGCCAAGCTCGCGCAACTGCTCAAGATCGCCGGCGAGCCGGGAGCGCGTGGTCTGCGCGAACACCGGCGTCGGCGCGGCCCGGTTGTTCCACCACGCGGACAGGCTGCCCTGCGGGTCGATGTCGATCAGCGCAACGGGACCGCCGCCGGCCCGCTCCGCCTGCACCGCGAGGTGCCCGGCCAAGGTCGTCTTGCCCGAGCCGCCCTTGCGGCAGGCGATCGCCACGACCTTCACGTTTTAACCCCCCGTTCTCGGCCCAGGGTGGGGGACGCCGCCAAGTGATCCCGATGGTCGCCGCGGGACCCCCTTTGAACCTACAAAATGTACCCACCGTTTGACCACACTCTACTATATGTGAGGCCGCAAGCCAACCCCGCCCAGGCCGGTCCATCGAAATTTCGCGCGATTTCAGGAACCGTTCCCCGTTGCGCCGGGGCATACGCCCTTCGCGGGGGGTCTCAGCGCAGGCGGCCCGAGCGTCGCGCCGCGAAGAAGTCCTTGAGAAGCGCCGCGCACCGCGTTTCGTCGAGACCGCCGACGACCTCCGGGCGGTGGTGGCAGCTTGGCTGCTCGAAAATGCGCGCGCCGTGCTCGACCCCGCCGCCCTTGGGATCGTAGGCGCCGTAATAGAGACGGCGCAGGCGGGCGAAGGACACCGCCGCGGCGCACATCGGGCAGGGCTCCAGCGTGACGTAGAGGTCGGCCTCGCTCAGCCGCTTGACACCGAGGCGCCGCGCCGCCGCGCTGATCGCCAGCAGCTCCGCATGCGCGGTTGGGTCGGCCAGCGTCTCCATGCGGTTGTGGGCGCGCGCCAGGAGCTCGCCGCTCGCCGCGTCGACCAGCGCGGCGCCCACCGGGACCTCGCCGAGATCGGCGGCGGCCCGCGCCTCGTGCAGGGCCAACTCCATCGGTGATGGGCGGGCGCTCGCCATGGCCCGCAGCATCCCGCCGCCCGCGGCGAGCGTCAAGCGCGCGCCGCCGCCTTGCTTTAGATCAAAGGCGCGAGACGCAAAGTGTGCTATGGGGCGAGCCAACCCGGTACGCGATGGACGACCTGGTCATGTTGGACATCGATCCGCAGAAGGTCTGCTTCATCATCCTCAAGGCGCGCGAGTTCGACGCCAAAGAGGAGATCGTCGAGCCCGATCCGGGGTCGAACCCGACCGATGACTCCGACTATGAGGTCCTCGAGGACTACCCGGAGGACCCGGTCTACGAAGAGCTCGAACGGCTCATCGCATCCCTCAACGAGGACGAGCAGGCGAACCTCGTCGCGCTCGCCTGGCTCGGCCGTGGCGACTACACGGCCGCGGAATGGGCCGAGGCGCTGGCTGCCGCGCACGATCGGCAGACCGGGCCGGCCGCCCACTACCTCCTCGGCATGCCGCTCCTCGCCGACTACCTGGAAGAGGGCCTGAGCCAGCTGGACTACTCGTGCGAGGAGTTCGAGCGGACCCACCTGTAAGGCGGCTCGCCGCGGCCGGGCGATGCGGCGGGCGCTCCGGCCTTGGGGACAAATTTGCCCTGGATCCACGCTTGGGCGTTGAGCCGAAGGCACATCGAGGGTCATAATCGCGTCCTCACGACCAGGTTGACGGGAGGCGTGCGGGAGAGATGCTGGAGATCGACTCGGGCACCGTGTATTTCCTCATCCTCAAGGCGCGGGAGTTCGACGACAAGGACGCCCCGGGCGAGCTGGACATCGATGCGACGCCGGCCGACGAAGCGATCCAGGCGGCCATGCACTACTACGCCGACGACCCGGTGGCACAGGAACTCAAGGACGCCATCGAGGCGCTCAATCAGGACGAGCAGGCGGAGTTGGTTGCGCTGACCTGGGTCGGACGCGGCGACTTCAGCGCCGAGGAGTGGGACGAGGCCGTGCGCACGGCCCGCCAGCGCGGCAGCAGCCACACCGCCGAATACCTGCTCGGAACGCCGCTCCTTGGCGACTATCTCGAGGAGGGCATGAGTCAACTCGGTCTCGCCGTCGAGGATATCGAGCCGGTCCGGGAGTAGCCGGGCGGCGCGGCCGGGTCCCCCCCCGAGGCCACGCGCCGCCCGTATCCGAGCGCCGCCGTTGTCAGGCCTCGGCCGCGCCCCTATAAGTGCGCGCCATGACGGCTCGCCCGACCATCGCGCTCACCCTCGACAGCGAGGAACCCGGCGGTTCTGCAAGCCTTCCCGGGTACGCGATCCGCGAGAACTACTGCGCCGCCGTGGTGCGTGGCGGCGGGCTGCCGGTCCTCCTGCCCCACGATGCCGAGCACGCCGCGGCGTTCGTCGAGCGGATCGACGGCCTGATCATCACCGGCGGACATTTCGACATCGACCCCGTGTATTTCGGCGTCGAAGCGCGCCACGCCACCGTCAAGACGAAGGATCGGCGCACCGCCTTCGAGCTGGCGATCAGCCGCGCGGCGCTGGCGCGCGATCTGCCGCTGCTCGGCATCTGCGGCGGCGAACAGCTGCTCAACGTCGTGCTCGGCGGAACCCTGATCCAGCACATTCCGGACGAGGTCGACGGGGCGCTGGAGCACGAGCAGCCCAACCCGCGCGGCGAGCCGGGCCACTCGGTCACGCTCGCGCCGGGCTCGCTGCTGGCGCGCATCTGCGGCGCGCGCGAGCTCGCGGTCAACAGTGCGCACCACCAGGCGGTGCGCGACGTGGGACCCGGCGTCGCGGTCAACGCGGTGGCCCCGGACGGCGTGATCGAGGGCATCGAGGCGCCCGGCTACCGGTTCTGCCTCGGCGTCCAGTGGCACCCCGAGTACGGCGTCAGCAACGGCGATGCGCCGCTCTTCGAGGCCTTCGTCGCGGCCGCGGCCGGGCCCGGCTGAGCGCCGCCGCCGACGGATCGCAGCGCATGAGCACGAGTGAGACGGGCGAGCGGATCGCCAAGGTGATCGCCCGGGCCGGGGTCTGCTCGCGGCGCGAAGCCGAGCGGCTCATCGCCCAGGGCCGCGTGGCCGTCGACGGCATGCCGCTCGACAGCCCCGCCCGCACGGTCACGGCACAGGCGCGCATCACCATCGACGGGGAGCCGCTGCCGGCGCCCGCGCCGGCGCGCCTGTGGCGCTATCACAAGCCCAGGGGCCTGATCACCACGGAGCGCGACCCGCGGGGCCGGCCGACCGTGTTCGAGGCGCTGCCGCCGGAGATGCCGCGGGTGCTCAGCATCGGCCGGCTCGACCTGAACTCGGAAGGGCTGCTGCTGCTGACCAACGACGGCGCGCTCAAGCGGCGGCTGGAGCTGCCCGAGACCGGCTGGACGCGGCGCTACCGCGTCCGCGTGCGCGGCCGGGTCGAGCCCGAGACGCTGAAGGGGCTGGCGCGCGGGGTGAGCATCGAGGGCGTCGACTATGGGCCGATCCAGGCGAGCCTGGAGCGGCAGACGGGCGCCAACGCCTGGCTGAGCGTGGCGCTCACGGAGGGCAGGAACCGGGAGGTGCGCCGGGTCATGGAGCACCTGGGGCTGAGCGTCAGCCGGCTGATCCGCATCGCCTACGGCCCGTTCCAGCTGGGCAGCCTGCCGCGCGGCAAGGTCGCCGAGGTGCCGGGCAAGGTGCTCGCCGAACAGCTCGGCCTGGAGGGCGGCGGGCGCAAGCCGGGCCGCGCCAAGGCCAAACCGCGCCAGCCGCGGCCAAGGAAAGCGAAGGCCCGCCGCACGGACGGCGCCAAGGGGAGGTCGGGCCGTGCGCATCGTGGCCGGTCGACATAGGGGCCGCCGGCTCGAGGCGCCGGCCGGCGTGGCGCTGCGCCCGACCGCCGACCGCACGCGCGAGGCCCTGTTCAACATCCTGACCCAGGGCCGGCTGCCGTGGCGGCCCGCGGGACCGGCGCCCGGCAACCCGCTCAGTGGCGTGCGCGTGCTGGACGTCTTCGCCGGCACCGGCGCGCTCGGCCTCGAGGCGCTGTCGCGCGGCGCGGCGCACGTCACCTTCATGGAGAATCAGGCGGCCGCGCTCGCCGCGTGCCGCAGGAACGTCCGCCTGCTCGACGAGAGCGAGCGCTCGGCGGTGCTGCGCTGCGACGTGCTGCGGCCGCCGCCGGCCGAGGCGCCGTGCGCGCTCGTGCTCATGGACCCGCCGTACAGTCAGGACCTGGCGCCGCCGGCGCTCGGCGCGCTGGCGCGCGCCGGCTGGCTGGCGCCCGCCGCGCTCGCCGTGGTCGAACTCATGGCCAAGGAGCCCTTCACCGCGCCCGAAGGCTTCGAGGTCCTGGACGAGCGCAAGTACGGCAAGGCGCGGCTGGTCTTCCTGCGCGCCCCCGCCTGAGCTCGGCTCCGGGCGCCGTGTCCTGCCCCCTCGGCCCGGGGGGCAGGGGCAGGGGCGCCGCACACGGGCCGCCCGGTGAGGCTCGGCCGGGCCGCGCAGAAGAGCGCCCGGCCTCTGGCAAGGACCCGAGCAGGCGACCGCAGGCGCCTCGGGAGGGCGTCGGGAGGGCGTCGGGAGGGCGCCGGGAGGGCCTCGGCAGGCCGGGCCAAGGCCGGCCCGAGACACACGGACGGCTCCCCGAACCCGGGCCGCGTCGCGTGAGGTCAAGGTCCGGTTTTACGCGCTTTACGAGTAAAATCCGCGCTCCGCAGCCAACCGGGAGCGTTCGCCGCAAATGCGCTCTTGAAATTTTGTTGCCTTGGGGTCATGTTCTAAACACGTCTTCGTGTGCACTTTCTCCGACATATCGCCCGATCGCGTTCGCGCAGCTTCGACCCGCGGGGGCCCGGGCGCGCGGGGAAACGAACGCGTTCATTCCTTCAAACGAATGTTTTCAGACAGGAGACTGCATTAGGTCATGTGTGGCATCGCTACTCTATGGGGCGGCAGCGATCGGGAAATTCTCGATTCCATTCTTGAGCGACAACGACACCGCGGGCCGGACGGCCGCGGCATTCACGTCAGCAGACGGGGCCAGGCCGCGCTCGGGCACCGCCGCCTGTCGATCATCGATCCCGAGGGCGGGCGGCAGCCCATCCGGCTCGAGGGTGACGGGCAGGCGCTGGTCGCCAACGGGATGATCTACAATTACCGGAGGCTGCGCGCCGACCTGAAGGGCGCGCCGTTCCGGACGCAAAGCGATTCCGAGACGATCCTGCACCTTTTGCGGCGCGACGGCCCGGCGGCGGTCGAGAAACTCGACGGCATGTTCGCGTTCGTGATGGCCGACGACGAGCGCCTGATCGCCGCGCGCGATCCCATTGGAATCAAACCGCTGTACGTGGGCAGCACGGGCGATGCCATGTGCTTCGCCTCCGAGATCAAGGCGCTCGACGGCATTGCGGAGACCGTTCGCGAGTTCCCGCCGGGGCACGTGTTCGATTCGCAGGCCGGCCTCAGGCGCTATTACGAGGTGCCCGAGGCCAGCGCCGATCCCATGCGCGTCGAGGACGCCGTCGCCGAGCTGCGCACGACCCTCGAGGCGGCGGTGGTCAAACGCCTGCGCAGCGACGTGCCGCTCGGTTGCTTCCTCTCCGGCGGCCTGGACAGCTCCATCGTCACGGCGATCGCGCGCGCGCACCTGGGCGAGCTGCACACGTTCGCGGTCGGCCTGCAGGGCAGCAGCGACCTGTACGCGGCGCGTCGGGTGGCCAAGCATCTCGGCACGATCCACCACGAACTCGTGCTCACCCCAGAGCAGGTGCGCGCCGCCCTCTCGGACGTGCTGTACCATCTCGAGTCCTACGACCAGGATCTGGTGCGCAGCGCCGTGCCGTGCTTCTTCGTCTCCAAGCTGGCCAGCGAACGGGCCAAGGTGATTCTCACCGGCGAGGGCGCGGACGAGCTGTTCGCGGGCTACGGCTACTACGCGGACTACCAAGACATGGAGGCCCTGCAGAGCGAGCTGCGCCGCTCGATCACCGCCATGCACGATATCAACCTTCAGCGGGTCGACCGCATGAGCATGGCGCAGGGACTGGAGGCCCGCGTGCCCTTCCTCGATCGTGACATGATCGCGCTCGGGATGCGCATTCCGGCGGAGATCAAGGCGCGCGATCCCGAGACCGGGCGTCCCGTCGAAAAGTGGATCCTGCGCAAAGCCTTCGAGCACCTTCTGCCGCACGACATCGTCTGGCGCGACAAGGAGCAGTTCGACGAGGGGTCCGGACTGGGGGGTCTGCTGCAACGCGAGGCCACCAGGCGCGAGCTCGCCGTCGCGCGCGGCGACCTGCGCTCGCGCGAAGAGGCCCATTATTGCGAGCTTCTCGCCCGCCGCTTCGACGACGAGGGCACCATCCTCGGCCTCGTCAGCCGCTGGGAAAGCGATACTCGAATCGCGGTCTAGAGCGGATCGTGTTCGCTCGGACCCACTTCGCGGCTGCGCGCGAACACGTGAGCCCGCTCTCCGTCAAATAGTTAGAGCACAGTCGCCGGCTCGATGACTCGCCCAAAGCGAGTCCCGTCGACGAAGGATCCGCTCTAGGCGCCGCCCTCGAGGCGGCGGGGCCGTCCCCGGCAACGCCGTGCTCGAGGGTCGGGGAAAGGCGGCTTTCCGTCCTCCCCGAGGCGCGCCTCTCGTGCCAGGGCCCAAGCGCCGGCGCGCGCGAGCCGCTCGTCGCGGCCCCGGCCGTGGAGACGGCGTGCAGATCCTCACGGAACGAAAGCGCCAGGCGGCAAGAACGGCCGTCCCGCGCGGCCTCGGGCCATGCTCGCTAAAGCTGCGGCTCCTTGCCCGTCTGCTCGACAAGGTGGTGCTTGCCGATGGGCGTCACGGTGCTCGCCTGCGGGCCGTCGGCGCTCTCGCCGTCGGCGATGACGACGCGCACCTCGTTGCCGACCTCGAGCCGGTCGAAGGCGCCGTTGACCACGCTGTTCTTGTGGAAGTAGACCTCGCGTCCGTCCGACATCTCGATGAAGCCGTAGCCCTCGTAGGGGAACAGGCGCGCGACCTTGCCGTGCGGCGGCACCTCGTGGCTCTTGACCTCACCGCGCATCTTGCGCGCGTGGTCCTCGAGCCGGCGCGCGGCGGCGTTGAAGGCGTCGCGGATCGCTACGTAGACGTCCTCGTGCGCACGGTTCTTCGATCCCGTATGGTTCACCACGATCTCCTTGCCCGGCACGCCGATGTCGAGGCACACGCTGTACAGCTTGCCCTTGGTGTGGCGCCGGTGCGGCGCCTCGACCACGACGCGGCAGCTGATCACGCGGTCGAAATAGCGTTCCAGCTTGGCGGCCTTCTCCCGGACGTTGGCCTCGACCGCCTCGGACGGATCCATGTTTCGGAAGGTGACCTGCACTGGGATCTGCATGTCCGCTCCTTGTTCCGGCAAAACAACCCTCCTCCTCTGGCGCACCGGCGGGCGCGGCCGGGACCGGCCCGGCCGGCGCCGCGGCGCCCGTCGTCCCAGACAAAGCATCCGAGCGCCCCGGGGTCAACTCATTGACGCGCGTCAAGGACACTTCTCCTCGCGGCCCGGCCCCATCTAGCGGCGCCCGAACAGCCTCTCGATGTCGGCGAGCTTCAGCTCGACATAGGTCGGCCGGCCGTGGTTGCACTGGCCGGAATGGGGCGTCGCCTCCATCTCGCGCAGGAGCGCGTTCATCTCCTCGGCGGTGAGCCGCCGGCCGGCGCGCACCGAGCCGTGGCAGGCCATGGTGCTGCACACCGCCTCCAGGCGTTCGCTCAGGGCATGCGCCTCGCCGAGCTCGGCCAGCTCGTCGGCCAGGTCGCGCACCAGGCCCTGCACCTCGGCCTCGCCGAGCAGCGCCGGCACCTCGCGCACCACCACCGCGCCCGGGCCGAAGGGCTCGAGCACCAGGCCCAGCTCGGCCAGCTCGCCGGCGCGCGCCGCCAGGCGCTCGGCGGCCGGCCCGTCCAGCTCGACGACCTCGGGAATGAGCAGGATCTGGCGCGCCACCGCGCACGCCGCCAGCTGCCGCTTCATGCGCTCGTAGACGAGCCGCTCGTGGGCCGCGTGCTGGTCGACGATGACGATGCCGTCGCGCGTCTGGGCGACCACATAGGTCTCGTGGACCTGGGCCCGCGCGGCGCCCAGGGGATGGCCCTGATCGTCCGGCGCCGCCGCGTCGGCGGGTGGTCCCGGGCTGGCGGCCGCCTCGACCGCCGGCTCGCCCGGCAGGCCCGGCAGCGGCGCATGGAAGGCACTCGCCGCCTCGGCCATGCCGCGCGGCAGGGGGCCGCGCCCGGGCTCGCGCCGGGCCCGCGGCGCCTGCGCCACCGCCTCGGGCCGGAGCGCGCCCAGCGCGGCATCCGACACCGTGCTCGAGGCGCGGTGTCCCGCCTCGGCCAGGGCGTGCCGGCAGGCCCCGACGATCAGGCCGCGAACCAGCCCCGGATCGCGGAACCGGACCTCGGCCTTGGTCGGATGCACGTTGACGTCGACGGCCTCCGGCGGCACCTCGAGGAAGAGCGCCAGCATGGGGTGCCGGTCGCGCGCCAGGAAATCCCGATAGGCGCCGCGCACGGCGCCGTGCAGCAGCTTGTCGCGCACCGGCCGGCCGTTGACGAAGAGGTACTGGTGCTGCGCCGTGCCGCGGTTGAGCGTCGGCAGGCCGATGTAACCGGTCAGCCGCACGCCCTCGCGCGCCGCCTCGACCGGCAGCGCGTTGTCGGCGAACTCGCGCGAGATGAGCGCGGAAAGCCGCTTCAGACGCGCCTCGGACAGCGCGCCCTCGGCGGCGGCGAGTCGCAGGTGGCTGCGCGTGCCATCGCTCAGGCTGAAGCCGACCGCGGGGTGCGCCATGGCCAGGCGGCTCAGCGCGTCGAGGGCGTGGTTCAGCTCGGTGCGCCCGCTCTTCAGGAACTTCAGGCGCGCCGGCGTGGCGTAAAACAGATCGCGCACCTCGACCCGGGTGCCGGGCGGATGCGCCGCCGGTCTGAGCTCGCCGCGCCGGCCGCCCTCGACGCTCAGGCTCCAGGCCTCGTGCGAGGCCCCGTCCGCCCCGGCGCCGCCGTTGGCGCGCGCCCGGCTGGTCACGGTGAGACGCGAAACCGCACCGATCGAGGGCAGCGCCTCGCCGCGGAAGCCGAGCGAGGCGATGTGCACCAGGTCGTCGTCCGGCAGCTTCGAGGTGGCGTGGCGCTCGACGGCAAGGCTCAGTTCCTCGGGGGTCATGCCGCAGCCGTCGTCGACCACCGAGATGAAGGAGCGGCCGCCGTCGCGCAGGAGCGCCTCGATGCGGCGCGCGCCGGCGTCGATGGCGTTCTCGACCAGCTCCTTGACCGCCGAGGCCGGGCGCTCGACCACCTCGCCCGCGGCGATGCGGTTGACCACGCCCTCGGGCAGCCGGCGGATGGTCATCGCCCGCCTCCCGCCGCCAGGTACTCGCGGGCCAGGCGCTTGCCCTCCTCGACCGCCGGCTGGTCGTAGGCGTCGACGCCGAGCAGGTCGGCGGCGATCACCGTCTCCAGCATGAAGTGCATGAACAGCGCGCCCAGCGCCGCCTCGTCCAGGCGCTCCAGCGCGATCAGCCGCAACGGCCGGCCGTGGCGGGCGAGCGTCGCTGCCGTCGCCTCGGCCTCGGCGTGGAGCAGCTCGCCCATGCGCTTGCCGGCGAGATAGGCGAGCTCCGGCCGGCGGACGAGGTCCGGGTCGACCGCGCGGCCCTCGCCGGCCGTGTCGATGCGCAGGATCGTGAACATCTTGTCGCGCGGGCCGGCGAGGTAGAGCTGCAGCTGGCTGTGCTGGTCGGCCGTGCCGAGGGCGCGGATCGGCGTCGTGCCGGTGCCGTCCTTGCCCAGGCTCTCGGCCCACAGCTGCCGGTACCACAGTCCCAAGGGAGCCAGCCGGTCCTCGTAGGTGACCAGCACGTCCTGCGTGATCCGGTGCTCCTGCAGCAGGCCGACGGCGATCGCCGCGCCGACCGCGGGCGCCGCCTCCTCGACCCGCGCGGCGGTGAGCGTGGCGTCCAGGGCCTCGCGCGCACCGCGGCGCAAGGCGGCGAAGTCGAGCCCGGCCATGAGCGCCGGCAGCGCGCCGACGACCGAGAAGACGGAGAACCGGCCGCCGATGCCGGGGTCGTGGTCGAAGCGCGGCAGCCCGTAGCGCGCCGCGATGCGGCCGAGCGGGCTGTCCTTGGGTTCGGTGACCACGGCCACGTGCGCGGCGAGCCGGCCGCGCCCGACGGCCTCCTCGAGGTGCGGCAGCAGAACCAGGACCTGCGCCAGGGTCTCGGCGGTCGAGCCCGACTTGGAGATCGCGGCGAGGCCGGTGCGCGACAGGTCGAGCGCGGCCATGAGCGCGGCCAGGCGGTCCGGGTCCACGTTGTCCAGGAAGTGCAGGCGCGGGCCGCCGGCCGCCGGGCCGAAGCCGCGATCGCTCAGCGCGCAGAGCGTCTGGCCGGCGAGCGAGGACCCGCCGGTGCCCAGCACGACCACGTCGGCGAGCCGGGCGCGCCAGTCCGCGGCCAGGACCCGGAGCGGCTCCAGGTCGTCGGCGGCGCCGACCACCTCGAGGCACGGCAGGCGCCCGGCGGCGTGCAGCTGGCACAGCCGATCGTGCGCCGGCGCCGCCTCGAGCAGGACGCCCGCGAAGGCCTCCTCGCTCAAGCCGGTGTCGCCGATCGCGGTCGCCAAGCAGTTCTCCGTCACGTGCTGGTAGCGCATCGACCCGCCCCTACCCGGCGCCGTTGTCTCTTGCTGCGCGAATTGCCGTAGGCTTCATTCGACGATATCGAACGTATCCGCCGCCGGATACGGCCGCTGGGAGGGCGCGCCGGCCGCCGCCGGGCCAATCTATCAGAGTCGGGCAGGCGCCGGAAGGCGCGGCTCAGCCCCTGAGCTCCGGCGCGGGACGGGTGCCGGTGACGCCGTCCGGCCGGCCGACCACGACCACCGTCAGCTTGTCCGCGTCGTAGAGCCGCCGGGCGACGCGGCGCGCGTCCTCGAGACTGACCGCCTCGATGAGCGCGTTGCGGCGATCCAGGTAGTCGATCCCCAGGCTCTCGAGCTGCATGCCCACCAGCATGCCGGCGATGCGACCCGAGCTGGTGAAGCGCAGCGGGAACGATCCCGTCAGATAGGTCTTGGCCTCGCGCAGCTCGGTCTCGCTCGGCCCCTCCTCGGCCATGCGGCGCCACTGCGCGCGGATCAGCTCGAGCGACCGGGACACCCGGCCGTTCTGGGTCGCCACGCCCCCCGCCACCAGGGCGGCATGATCGAGCGGGTTCAGATACGAGTACACCGAATAGGCCAGCCCGCGCTTCTCCCGGACCTCCGCGTACAGCCGCGAGGTGAAGCCGCCGCTGCCCAGGATGTGGTTGACCGCGTATGCGGCGTAATAGTCGGGGTCGGATCGCATGATCCCTTCATGGCCGAAGACCACGACGCTCTGCGGCACGTCGCGCTCGACCACGACCACCTCGCCGCGCTCGGCGGGTGTGGCGTCGGCCAGACCGCCCGCCGTGGCGTGCGCCGGCAGGCCGAGGAAGGTCTCGTCCAACAGGCGCGACAGCGCCTCGGCCGTGATGTCGCCGACCACGCCCAGCACCAGGGTGTCGCGCGCGAAGCGCTCGGCCACGAAGCGGCGCAGGTCGGCCACCGTGAGCCTGGCCACGCTGTCCATCGTGCCCCGCACCGGCCGCCCGTAGGCGTGCTCGGGGAACAGCACCTTGCGCAGGGTGCGCTGGGCGATGGTGTCGGGATCCTCGGCCTCGCGCGCCAGAACTGCCAGGATCTGGCTTCGGATGCGGGCCACCGGCTCCTCGTCGAAGCGCGGCTCGGTGAGCGCCAGGCGCAGGAGCTCGAAGGCCAGGTCGCGGTTTTCCGTCAGCGTCTGCAGCTCGCCGCTGAAGTTGTCGAGCCCGGCGGAAAAGCGCAGACGGATCGAACGATCCTGGAGCTTGCCCTGGAAGGCCTGGGACTCGAGCTCGCCCGCGCCCTCGTCGATCAGCCCGGAGACCATGTTGGCCAGGCCTTCCTTGCCGGCGGGATCGAGCGCCGCGCCGCCCCTGAACGCCATGTCGAGCGAGATGATGGGGTTGGTGTGGTCCTCGACCAGCCAGGCCTCGATGCCGCCCGGGCTGACCACGCGCTGGACCTCGATGGCGCGCGCCGGCCCGGCGGCGACGGCGAGAAGGAGCAGGGCGAAAAGGGCGGATCGCAACATCATGCCTCGCCTCCGAATGATCCCCGCCGCGAACTCAGGTGGCCGGTTCGGGCAGCAGCACCCCGGTCACCGAGGCGTTGTCGCGCAGCACCGCCCGGGCCGCGGCGTTCACGTCCGCCACGCTCACCGCCGCGATGCGCTCGGGCCAGGCCTCCACGTCCTCCACGCTGCGCCCGGTGGTCAGCGCCCGGCCGAAGATGTTGGGCGCGGTGCCCAGCGAGTCGCGGGCGTAGACCGCCGATGCCCGCATGCGGCGCTTGGCGGCGGCGACCTCGTCCTCGCTCACGCCGTGCGCGCTCACGCGCGCGATCTCGGCGCGCAGGGCCGCCTCGAGCGGCTCGACCTCGACGCCGGGCCGCGGCGAGGCATGAAAGTCGAACGAGCTCATGTCATAGGCGGTGGCGCCGTAGCCGGTGCCGGCGGAGGCGGCCAGGGCCTGCTCGATGACCAGCGAGCGGTACAGGCGGCTGGTGGGACCACCGCCGAGGATCTCATCGAGGATCTGCAGCGCGTAGGCGTGCTCGCTGCCTTCGCTGTTGTAGCTCGGGGCGATGTAGGAGATCGAGATCCCGGGCTGGCGCACCTGCGGGCTCTCCAGGACCAGGCGGCGCGCGGCGTACTGCGGCGGCTCCTTGACGCGCGTGCGCTGCGGCACCGGGCGGGCCGGAATTCTCCCATAGTACTTTTCGGCCAGCGGGCGCAGCTCCTCCGCGGTGATGTCGCCGGCAACGATCAGGACGGCGTTGTTGGGCGCGTACCAGCGGCGGTAGAAGGCGAGCGCGGTCTCCGTGTCGAGCTGCTCGATCTCGTGCTCCCAGCCGATGACGGGCAACCGGTAGGGGTGGTTCAAATAGAGCGTCGCCTGCATCATCTCGTGCAGCTTGGCCCCCGGATCGTTGGCGATCCGGCTGCGCCGCTCCTCCAGCACCACCTCGCGCTCGGGCAGGACGACGGCGTCGCCCAGGCGCAGGTTGGTCATGCGGTCCGCCTCGTACTTCATGACGATCTCGAGGCGGTCGCGGGCCACCATCTGGTAATAGCCGGTGTAGTCCCGGCTGGTGAACGCGTTCTCCCGGCCGCCGTTGAGCGCGACGATGCGCGAGAACTCGCCGGGCCCGAGCGTCTCGGTCCCCTTGAACATCAGGTGCTCGAGGAAATGGGCGATGCCGGACTCGCCGGGCGCCTCGTCGGCGGCGCCGACCTTGTACCAGACCATGTGGGTCACGATCGGGGCGCGGCGGTTGGTGACGACCACCACCTGCAGCCCGTTGTCGAGGGTGAAGGTCTCGGGATCGAAGACCCGCGCATGCAGGGGCGTCAGGAGGCCCAGAAGCGAAACGGCGACAACGAGCCCCGGGGCGCAACGGCGAACCAGCCGGGCGAGACGAACGGTGCGGCGCACTCTTCCTCCGGACTCTGGTTGGCGCCGGCGCGGGCAGGCGTACCCGCGCGCCGGCACGCTCGGGGGCGAACCGCCTATATATGGCGCCGCGCCGCGGCGCCGCAACCGTCCCTTTTTCCCTACGAGGGCGCGATGAGGGCGCGATGAGGGCGCCATGAGGGCGCCATGAGGGCGCCATGAGGGCGCGATGACGGCGCGCGCGGCGCCGAGCCCGGCCGCCGCCTCGCCCGGCGCTTGTGGCTCCGGCTGCGCCCCGGCCCTAGAACAGGCCCTCAAGCAGGGCCTTGCGGCGCCGCTCGATGGTCGGAGTCTCGCCCGTGGTCACGCTCTTGCCGAGCGCGGCGTTTTCGCGCAGGCGCCGGGCCTCTTCCGAGGCGTCGACGACGCGCCCGGGCTCGGCCTTCTCGCGCCAGAACACGAGCGCCTCGATGAAGTCCTCGCTCTCGGCGTTGATCTGCTGCGTCTCGCGATCGACGATCAGGCGGATATCGGGATCGGCCTTGTCGGCGCCCGCGGCCTTGAGCAGCGACAGCTCGCCCAGGGACCGGCCGTCCGCCTCGAACCGCTCTTCGAGCGTCGGCTCCTTTGGCTGCTCCAGGCGAAACACGACCTTGCGCGCCTGCTGCGTCACGGTCCCTTCCTGCGGCCTCGCCATACCGGGCTGCGGCGGGCGCAGGGTGAAATCGGGCGGCACCGTGAGCGGCGCCCGCGAGACCACCTTGAACTCATCGGGCGACTGCTTGGTCATGCCCAACTGTTTCTTCACGCCCTCGCAAGCACTCAACGCCAGAATCAAAGCGATCGCGCCGGCGATTCGCAGTCCCATCCCCAGCCTCATTGGTCCTGTCCTCCCTCGCCAAGCCGTTTTTTACTTAGGTTGATCCGTTTTTACTACGGGAACGCCCGCGAAACAAGCCGTCGAATACGAGCAGGGCCACCCCGACGGTGATGGCGCTATCGGCCAGGTTGAAGGCCGGCCAATGCCACCCGCCGAGGTGGAAATCCAGGAAATCCACCACGGCCGACAAGCGCGCCCGGTCGATGGCGTTGCCCAGCGCGCCGCCAACGATGAGGCCGAGCGCAAGCGCCAGGAAACGCTCGGGCTGCCGCGCCAGCCAGTACAGCAGCGCGCCGCTGACCGCCAGGGCGAGCGCGCCGAGCGCCCAGGGCTTCCAGGCCGCCGCCGAGCCGCCGAACAGCCCGAAACTGACCCCGGTGTTGAAGGTGAGAACCAAGTTGAAAAACCCGGTCACCTCGATCGGCCGCGGCGGGTCCATGAGCCACGCCAGGAGGACCCACTTGCTCGCCTGGTCCAGGACGATCACGGCCGCGGCGACCGCAAGCGCCAGGCGAAGGGCGGCTTTCACGGCTGGAGAGGGGGGGACCATCGGCCTTCCGGCCCGGGCGCCGAGCGGACCCGTCACTGGGCGGCCGCGCCGAGATGCCGCACGGCGTCGGCGCAGCGGCCGCAGACTCCCGGAGCCTGGTCGTGCGCGCCCACATCGGGCAGCACCTTCCAGCAGCGCTGGCACTTCTCGCCCTCGGCGAGCGCAACGGTCACGCCGACGCCCGGCGCCTCGTCCACGGTGAAGGCGCCCGACGGCGCGGCCCCGCTCACCACCGTCAGGTCCGAGGTGATGGCGGCCTCGGCCAGGTCGACGCCCTCGAGCGCCGCCAGCAGGTCGGGCCGATCGATGTAGACCGTGGGATGGGCCAGCAGGCCGGAGCCGATGCGCTTTTGCGCCCGCTCGAGCTCCAGCGCGCCGGTCACCACGCGGCGCACCTCGCGCACCTTGGCCCACGTCTCGGCGAGCCCCGGCGCGTGCCACGCGGCGGGGATCCGCGGGAACAGCCGCAGGTGCACGCTCTGCGGCTCGGCCCGGCCGCGCGCCCACCAGGCCTCCTCGGCGGTGAAGCACAGGACGGGCGCGAGCCAAGCGCTCAGGCAGCCGAACAGCTCGTCGAGCACGGTGCGGCAGGCGCGCCGGCGGGCCGAGTCCGGCCGGTCGCAGTAGAGCGAGTCCTTGCGCACATCGAAATAGAAGGCCGACAGGTCGACGGCGCAGAAGGTGTGCAGACCCTGATAGATGCTGTGGAAGTCGAAGTCGTCTGAGCCCTTACGCACCAGCGTGTCCAGCTCGAACAGGCGGTGCAGGACCCAGCGCTCGAGCTCCGGCATGTCCGCGGGTGCGACGCGCTCGGCCTCGTCGAAGTCGGCGAGGTTGCCGAGCAGGAAGCGCAGCGTGTTGCGCAGCCGGCGGTAGGCGTCGACCTGGTAGCGCAGGATCTCGGGGCCGATGCGCAGGTCCTCGGCGTAGTCCGAGGCGACCACCCACAGGCGCAGGATGTCGGCGCCGCGCTCGGCGATCACGTCCTGCGGCGAGATCACGTTGCCAAGCGACTTGGACATCTTGCGGCCCTGCTCGTCGAGCACGAAGCCGTGGGTCAGCACCGCCTCGTAGGGCGCCCGCCCGCGGGTGCCCGCCGCCTCCAGCAGCGAGGAGTGGAACCAGCCGCGGTGCTGGTCCGAGCCCTCGAGGTAGAGCGAGGCCGGCCACTTGAGCTCGGGCCGCGCCTCCAGCACGAAGGCGTGCGTGGAGCCGGAGTCGAACCAGACCTCGACGATGTCCGTCACCTGCTCGTAGTCGGCGGCGTCGTAGTCGTTGCCGAGGAAGCGCTGCGGGTCGCTCGTGAACCAGGCGTCGCCGCCCTCCTGCTCGAACACCGCGGCGACGCGGTCGATCACCCGGCGGTCGCGCAGCGCCTCGCCCGTCCCGCGGTGGACGAACAGCGGCAGCGGCACGCCCCACAGGCGCTGGCGCGAGACGCACCAGTCCGGGCGCGTCTCGATCATCGAGCGCAGGCGCACCTTGCCGGCGGCGGGGACGAAGCGGGTCTCGTCGACGGCGGCGAGCGCCTTCT
>JABAHQ010007205.1_pt1 | contig 36569 bp, 35 predicted proteins | sample 7062091 | NCBI WGS metagenome assembly JABAHQ01 (sample SAMN14534359, study PRJNA622989) | marine sediment metagenome | biome: marine biome [ENVO:00000428]; feature: marine pelagic biome [ENVO:01000023]; material: deep marine sediment [ENVO:00002113] | place: India: Gulf of Kutch | collected... | reverse complement strand
AGACCGAAACTTGGAAGCTCAGATTAATAAGATTTGGAAGATGAATAACGAATGTTGTATAGCGGTTTATGCACCTTACCTTGTTTTTGCTGAGGGGGACAATGCCTCGGATATGGTGATCAAAAGTCTAGTGGATTACGTTTTAAGGCGAAAGTGGGTTGCAGACATTCTTATGAAAAAAGGGCACGACATTAAGCGGGTACGTGCACTGCTTAAAGGAGGACAGGAAGATGCTTGCCAAATAAAAGACCGGAAATTGAAGGACACTCTAATAAATATGATGAGAAAGTTTTCGATCTTTGGAAATGAAAATACAGTAACTCGAACCCTTCAGACCTTGAAGAAGGTCAGCATAATTAGCGGTCTTCCAATAAAGGAAGAAGAAAGACAAGTCAAGGAATTCGCCAAAATTATACGAAAAGTCAATAGGTTATGATGAACATTGTTTCCTCCTTGTTCACACCAGCAACGGTTTAGGAAGAAGTTTCGGTGGTGCTTTATAGAAGGTTTCGACATCAGCTGAATTCAGGCTACCGAGTGGAGCGGTGCTTCCATTCCACGCACGCACTAGGGTGGTAGAGAAGCGAAAAACTAAGAGTTCACCGCTAATCATGGAGTATGGTTGGAAGAACTTCGCGTCTCTTCTCGAAAGTGTGCACATGCCTTAAAACCTTTGCATGCATTCCATCTCCCCCGTGCCCACCTTTTCCTTGCCTGAAGCTGCTGCCAGAATCTTCTCGGATACGTCCATATCTATCCTTTTTCTCAACACGTTTTCTAGGATTATTTCCAATCATCACGGTTACTTCCCACACTAACAGTCTTGCTAAGGAGCTTATCGCGCGCAGCCGACTTCCCAATTCTCAGCCAGTTGATCCGGCTGTGCATAACTGTAAGCATGCTTCAAGGGCGACAGAAGCTTTTCACCAGAACTTCCATGCTAAATCGTCAATGTATTCATTTAGGGAGCGAATGTTGATTTTGTTTCTGTCACGTTGCTCCAACATTTTGGTGAAGGCTGAAGCTAGCTTGAGGTTCGTTAGTACCGGGATGTTAAATTCGATAGCTAACCTCCGGATCATGTACTCGTCTTTCAGAATGTCCGAATACTTTTCTGTGGCACTCGGCATCGGTATGTTGATCACCAGATCTATTTTCCCTTTGTGAAGGTAGTCAATGATGTTAGGACTCTTACCCACCTCCCTCACTTTGTGCAGAACAGAGATATCATTTACCCCCGCTTTACGCAAGGCCTTGGCGGTGTGTTCTGTAGCACAGATCTTAAAGCCGATTTCTCTTAGCGTTTTTCCTAAAGGTAAAATCTGTCTCTTCAACTCGTCGGTGCCCACCGTCATCAGCACCTGACTGCCCGCCGGGGGGATCCTGAAACCAGCTGACCCCAAAGCCTTTGAGAGAGCGTCTGAGAAACTGTGACCCAAACAGCCTACTTCCCCCGTGCTCAACATTTCAACTCCGAGAACCGGGTCGGCCCCGCTCAAACGCATGAAACTAAACTGAGGAACTTTCACCCCGACATGTTTGATAGGCGGTAGTTCTGCGATCCCAATGGCCCTAAACTTCTTATCCAACATGGCCAGAGTGGCCAGCTCAATGAGATTCACCCCTCGGCTCTTGCTGACGTACGGCATAGACCTGGAAGCTCGCAGGTTGCATTCGATTACATAGGTTACGCCCTCTTTCACCAGATACTGAATGTTGTAGGGCCCTTCGATTTCAAGGGCTGTAACGATTCTGTAAGTATAGTCTTCAATAGTTTCCAGCACATGGTCGGATAATGTTTGGGTTGGGATGCACATGGTGGCGTCGCCGCTATGAATTCCAGCCTCTTCAACGTGCTCAACGATCGCTCCGATCAAAACGTCTTCGCCGTCAGATACGCCGTCAACCTCAACTTCCTTAGCGTTTTCCATAAACTTAGAGATCACGACAGGATGCTCTTGTGAAACCTTGTTTGCCAGTTTGAGGTAATCCTCTAGTTCATCCGTGGCGTAGGCAACCCTCATGGCAGACCCTGAAAGAACGTAGCTTGGACGAACGAGAACCGGATAACCGATTTTTTCAGCGAAGCCTTTTGCGTCTTCTATCGTTGTTAATCTACTCCATTCTGGCTGAGAAATGCCCAGTTGGTCTAGGAGGGTGCTAAACTTTGATCGATCTTCTGCGCGGTCTATGCTTTGAGCCGACGTACCAAGCATTCTTACGCCACAATTGGCTAACTTTAAGGCCAGGTTGTTAGGAGTCTGGCCCCCAACACTGGCTATGACGCCTAGGGGGTTTTCTTTATGGTATATATCCAAAATTCGCTCCAGGGTTAACTCTTCAAAATAAAGCTTGTCGGACATGTCGTAGTCCGTTGAGACTGTTTCCGGGTTATAGTTGACCATTATGGCTTCTTGAATACCGTTGTTTTTGAGGGCCCAAATGGTGTTGACCCCACACCAATCAAATTCGACGCTGGACCCTATTCTGAACACCCCGGCTCCAAGGACCATTACTTTGCTTTTGCCGGAGTTGAATTCTATGTCGTCTTCCTCGCCACCATATGTCAGGTAAAGGTAGTTTGTTTTAGCCGGCCATTCAGCGGCAAGGGTATCTATCTGCTTCACCACGGGAATTACATTGGCTTCTTTTCTCATTTTTCTTATAGTCATCTGATCTGTATTGAGGCAGATCGCGACCTGTTCGTCTGAAAACCCTAGGCGCTTCGCTTCTTTGATCGTTTCCATGAGGTTGTCATCGTCCAATCTCATAGAGTGCAGTTTCTTCTCCAGGTTAACTACATTTTCAATCTTGTACAGGAAGAAGGGGTCGATGCCGCTGAGTTGGTGAATCTCTTGGATCGAGAAGCCTTTAAGGAGGGCTTCAACAACCTTAAAGAATCTTTTGTCTGTGGGGTTAGCTAAAGCGTTCTCCAAATTCTCTGTTGACTCATGGTGGTCCTTAGAATTGCAGACCAAACCCGCCTTCCCAATATTTAACATGCGAACCGCTTTCTGCAATGCTTCCTCAAGGCATCTTCCGATGGCCATAACCTCCCCAACAGATTTCATTTGGGGGCCGATATGTCTATCCACATTTCTGAATTTCTGTAGATCCCATCTTGGGTACTTAACTACCACATAGTCTAGGGCTGGTTCGAAGCAGGCGGTGGTGACCCCAGTAACCTTGTTGGTTAGCTCAGGGAGAAGATAACCGATCGCCAACTTGGTGGCTATATAAGCTAGGGGGTAGCCTGTCGCTTTGCTTGCAAGGGCTGAACTTCTTGACATCCGAGCGTTCACTTCAATGGCACGGAATTTCTCCGTTTTCGGATCCAAAGCCCACTGAATATTACACTCACCGACTATACCCAACTTTCGTATGGCTTTTATGGAAGCCGAACGTAGCAGGTGATACTCACGGTTTGATAACGTTTGTGAAGGGGCTACAACGATGGAGTCTCCGGTGTGAACCCCCATGGGGTCGATGTTTTCCATGTTGCAGACAGTTAAGCAGTTGTCAGCGTAATCGCGTACAACCTCGTATTCAACTTCTTTCCAGTGACCCAAATGTTCCTCAATCAAAACCTGAGAGATCATGCTCTGAGCTAAGGCTCGGTTCACTATTTCTCTTAACTCATTTTCATTATTTGCTACTCCAGATCCCTTACCGCCTAGGGCATAGGCCACTCGAATCATGACCGGGTATCCCACCTCTTTCGCCACCGCTATGGCCTCCCAGAGGGAGGTGGCAGATTTACTTCTTGGTATTGGGATACCTGCCTTAATCATAACTTGCCTAAAGAATTCTCGATCTTCGGTGTTTTCTATTGCTCGGGTAGGCGTACCCAAAACCTCGACGTTATACTTTTTGAGAATACCCCTCTTCTCAAGCTGAACTCCACAATTTAGGGCTGTTTGCCCCCCGAATCCTAAAAGAATTCCATCAGGCCTTTCCCTCTCAATAATCTTTTCGACGTATTCTGGCGTGACGGGTAAAAGGTAAACTTTTCCAGCCAAACGGGGATCGGTCTGGATTGTGGCAATGTTGGGGTTGACTAGAACGGTTTCTATCTCTTCTTCACTCAGGGCTTTGAGACACTGGCTTCCAGAATAGTCGAATTCTGCAGCCTCCCCAATCTTTATAGCCCCACTGCCCAGCACCAAAACCTTGTGTACGCTCTTGAACTTCGGCACTTTCATCCCCCTCTCGATTTCAGAAACCTGTCAAAGAGAAACTGCGTATCGTAAGGACCTGGTGCTGCCTCAGGATGCCACTGGAGCGCAAAGACAGGCTTATCTTTGTGCTTTATTCCTTCAACCGTCTTGTCATTAGCATTCATGAACCACACCTTTAGATTTGTTTCCTCAAGAGAATCTGGGTTTATAGAGTACCCATGATTCTGAGTCGTTATGTAACATCTACCTGTTTCTAAGTCAAGAACTGGCTGATTCTGGGATCTGTGTCCATACTTCATCTTATAAGTGTCTCCACCAAGGGCTAGAGCCAGAATCTGGGCCCCCAAACAGATGCCCATCAAAGGGACGTTTTCGTCAACCAACTCTTGAACACATTCTATAGTTTTCATACATCTTTTTGGGTCGCCAGGACCATTACTCACTATCACACCGCTTGGATCATAATCCGCAATTTTCTTGGCTGAAAAATCGTAAGGCACCCTCACGATGTCGATTCCACGCTTAAAGAGGCTCCGCAGGATGTTGTATTTTGCTCCGCAGTCGATCAAAACGAAGGTTTTGTCGCCTTCAATCTCGTGATGTAGCGGCTGTTTTATAGTTACATCCCCCACTAAGTCCATTGTGTTAGGATCTGGGATTCCTTCTACTTCTCTCAGAAGTTTCTTAAGATCCGGTTCTTCCCCCTCTCCGTATACCTTCAGAATTCCAAGCATTACTCCCTTAGTTCTCAGTTTCTTTGTGAGTCTTCTGGTGTCGATTCGATAAATGCCTGGAATGTTTTCACCAGTTAACCATTGGTGTAGGCTTCTTGTGGAAGACCAATGGTGGGGTTTCTTACATAGTTCATGGACAGCAAGACCTCTCACTTTGATGCTGTCGGACTCAAAATAACGTGGAAGACCTAGCTCGAGCTCATAGGGTGGAACTCCATAGTTACCGACCAGAGGATAAGTTAGGGTTAGAATCTGCCCTCTATATGAAGGGTCTGTCAAAGCCTCTGGATAGCCAATCATGGAGGTTGAGAATACGATTTCACCTGAAACCTTCCTCGTTGCCCCGAAGCCGGGGCCCACGAAGTAGGAGCCATCTTCTAAGGCTAGAACCGCTTTTCCGCATCTCTTTGGGTTGTTGTAGTCCTCCAAGGCCCTCACTTCCCTAAGACTTGAGCTTTTTAAATTTTGTGCCAACCTTGGTTGTTGAGGACGAATAGGAGTTGACTATCGACTGCAGCTCGTGTTGCGCCTCTTTCAGCTTGAGTTTTTTAGCAGATAGCTTTGAGTTTGACAGGTCTGTCCACTCTTTTCGGATGGTAACCATCCTTTCGACCTCACTAGGTGAAGGGCCCCCGCTTACATTATAGGTTTCAACGAGTTTCAACGGGTCTGCGATTTCTTTAATATCTGCCTCATCAATGTTTAGTTTGAGACTGTGGTTCATGGCAGCTCTCTGCAGCAACTCCGGCGTAACATCGAAGAGGGTTAACTTAGAGTCTTTCAGGAGTCTAACGAGTGAACCAACCATCTTATGAGCGGTTCTGAAAGAGATTTTCTTTTTTCGAACTAGAGTGTTAGTTAGTTCTGTAGACGCAGAGAAACTTAGGAGATCTCGTTTCAAAGCATTCTTGTTGACTTTCAAGTTCGGGAGGAGTTTGGTGAACATATCCACGGAGTTGATAGTAGTTTCCAAAGATTCCCAAAGCCGTGGGGTAATCTCTTGGAGGTCTAGGTTGTAGCTGGATGGCAGTGCCTTAACCGTGGAAGCGGAGGCAACAAAGTTACCGAGTATGTGGCTTGTTCTGGCACGAATGACTTCCAATACATCGGGGTTCTTCTTTTGAGGCATTATGCTGCTAGTTGAGGAAAAACCGTCTGGAACCTCAAGTATGCCAAAATCTGGACAACTCCATAGAATCAAGTCTTCGGCTAGACGACTAAGATCAACAGCGACTATTGTCATCGCCGCCAGGGTTTCCAGGATGAAGTCTCGACTACTGACCGCGTCCATGGAATTCTCTAGAACTTCGCTGAATCCCAATAATTCAGTAACTCTTTCGCGGTTTACTGAAAAACTGGATGTCGCTAACGCTCCGCTGCCCATAGGACATAGATTTACCCGTTCGTAAGCTTCCTCTAACCTCTGCAGGTCTCTCTCAAGTGCATCCACCTGAGACAGAAGGTAATGGGCTAAAGTTATTGGTTGAGCTGGTTGAAGATGCGTATATCCTATTAGGATAGTTCCTATATGCTTTTCAGCTAGTCCAACTATAGCTTGTTGCAGTCCCACCAGGGAAGACATCAACTCAATCAGGTTTTCCCGCAGTTCCATTCTAATGGCTGTTGACACCTGATCATTTCTACTCTTGGCAATGTGCAGGTTTCCACCAATGTCAGGACCTGCTATATTCACTACCTTCTCTTCCACGGCCACGTGAACATCTTCAACTGAAGGTTTAAAATTCACATCTGAAAATTGGCTTAAGGCCTGAAGGAGCTCAACCCCGTCGAGCCACTCGATGATTTTCTGTTCCATAATCATGACTACATGAGCTTGGTTAATCTCAATTACTGTCTTCAACAATCTTCTATCGCTCTTGAAGGAGGAGATAAAATTCACCACATCTTTTCTCGTATGAAGTATTCTTCCTCCTTGTAAGATTTTAGACATCCTGACTTTACTCAAGTAGCTGTCGAACTCGACGCTGATCAGGTGGGGCGGGTCCAAGCTTCTTAAGCATCCTTGTCTTCTCCATTTTGATTTTTAAAACGTTGAATATTCTCGTCGGTAGTCCCCACAACTCGATAAAACCTTCAGAAGAGGATTGGTTGACGGCAATTGAAATGTCGTTGGAGGCTAGGTTGAGATCGTAAAGAGCCAGAGGTGAAGAACGTCTCACCACTCGAAGTCCTCCCTTGTATATCTTAACCTGAACCTCTCCCGATACGCGCTCCTGTGTCTTTTCTATGAATGCTTCTAGATCTTCTCTGAGGGGATCTAACCATAGACCTGAGTAGACCAGAAATGTCCATCTGCTGTCGATATGTTGTTTGAACGAAAGTTCGTGGCGAGTCAGGACCATCTTTTCTAGATCTTTATGGGTTTCTAGAAGGACCGTAGCGGCTGGACACTCGTAAATTTCCCTTGATTTGATTCCAATGAGTCGATCTTCCACATGATCTATGCGTCCAACACCGTGTTTTCCAGCTATGTTGTTTAGCGTCTTGATTAGGGTCACAGGATCTAGGTCTTCGCCGTTTAGGGCACAAGGAACTCCTGCTTCGAATTCGATTGTGAGGTAGTCGGGTTGATCTGGAGCCTTCTCAGCGGGAGTTGTCCATTCAAAGATTTCCTCCGGTGGTTCCTCATCTGAGGCATCCAGCGGTCCACATTCTATGGATCTACCCCATAGATTTTGATCTACGCTATAGGGATCTGACAATCGAGGTATCTGGATTCGATTTGCTCTTGCAAATTCTATTTCCTCTTCCCTTGTCAGTCCCCACTCCCGAACTGGAGCAATTATCTTAAGGTCAGGAGCCAGTGACCGTATGGTTACTTCAAAACGGACCTGATCGTTGCCTTTGCCGGTGCAACCGTGAGCGACAGCCATCGCCCCCTCCTGCTTAGCAATCTCAATCATTTTTGAGGCGATCGGTGGACGGGACAACGCGCTGCTTATCGGGTATTTTCCTTCGTAGAGAGCGTTTGCTTTTATAGCTGGAAAAACACAGTTTGTAACGAAGCTCATTTTGGCGTCTATTGAATAATGCTTTTTAACCCCGAGATTCTTTGCTTTCTCCCCTACCGCTTCCAAATCAATCTGCTGACCAACATCTAGCGTTACAGTTATCACATCAGCATCGTACTTCTGCTGAAGCCATTTCACGAGTACAGATGTATCTAGTCCACCAGAGTATGCCAACACAACAGCGTCCGTCATCATTCTCCCCTATTTTCCGTCATCTCTGAAGTGAGAGATCTTATATATTTTTCGGTCAATCTAATGCAAAAGACAACAAGTTTGACCTATTTAAGTCATCTTGCGCAAACTTGGGTTTCAGCATCTTGAAATGGGCATTGCTTTTTATGTGTTTTGTAGAAACTCTAGTTCTCTATCAGTCTGCGTATAGATTAAGCAGTCTGATCACGGCTTTCCTGTACACTTGGATGCTATTTAAGTACTCTTGAACGTTAACGTACTCATTTGATGTATGGTCCAGCCGCGAGTCACCAGGTCCATATGAAATCACGGGTATTCCTGTGGCCTTACCGAATATGTTCATATCACCGGTTCCCGTTTTCCTTAGAAGAGTAGCCGGCTTAGATGTTACTTTTCTGATAGCCCATGCGAGAGATCGTACGAGATGTGAATTTTTGTCTACCTCAAACGGCTCAGTTTGACCTTCCGTTTTCAATTCTACTGAAACCTTTGGATTAACGTTCTTATATTCTTGGATCAATTCTCTGACTTCAGCAAATATCTGGCGGCATGTAAACTGTGGAGGAACTCGTAGGTCGATGTATATAGTACATTCAGAGGGAACTGTGGAATATGCTTGGCCTCCTTCTATTTTCGTTAAGCACAAAGTGATTGAGTAAAAGCGGCTTTCTGGCTTTTCTCCAGGTAGATGAAGCTTTCTCATCATTTCCCAGATTTCTAAAGCTTTCTCAATAGCGTTTTCGAATAGCCATGAAGCAGCTGAATGACCAGTCTTTGTCTCACATGTTATTCTAAGACGTAATCCTCCTTTGTATCCGATGACTATCTTTTCCACCCCGCTTGGCTCTCCGAATATGGCATAATCGGCGGAAACCCGCTTCTTCAAAAGATGTTTTATGCCTTTACTAGAGCCCTCTTCATCCACCACCCCGTAGAACAAAATCCTGTTTGCCAAGTCATCGCTGGAAAGGGTGGATGCTGCAACCACCATTGCTGCTAAGGATGCTTTTGCGTCAACCACTCCTCTGCCATATAGTCTGTTATTCTCAAAGCGTACAGGAATAAATCCAGGAACAGTATCCATGTGTCCACATAGTAGAACGGTATGGTCTCCCTGTCCAACTTCTCCGACCACGTTTCCCACCTCATCTTTCCATACGCGAAATCCAAGGCGGTCCATCTCTTTATGAAGGAAAGTTGAAAGCTTCCTTTCTCTACCGGAGGGGCTGTAAATCTTAAGCATCTTATATAGGAGACTAATCGCGTAATCTCTCACGTTCCTCTTCTCCTAAGATCGCGTCAAGGACTGAGACGGTTGTATCGATATGCTCCTTTTGAATAACCAGTGGAGGCAGGAGCCGTAGAATATTCCTACCGGCGTCAAGAAGAAGAACGCCTCGATTCATGGACTTGAGAAGGATGTTTAAGACATCAAATCGAAGCTCAATCCCGATCATAAGGCCTAGTCCACGAATCTCTCTTACAATCATGTGCCGATCCGCAAGCGTCTTCATTTTGTCTAAGAAATAGCTCCCCATCCTAGCTGCCCTTTCTGGGAGCCTTTCCTCAAGCAATACATCAATGGCAGCACAGGCACCAGCGCAGACGAGGGGGTTTCCACCGAAGGTGCTGGTATGCTCCCCGACATCAAAAGAAGACATAACTTCGTCCATTGCGATCGTGATGCCTAGCGGCAAACCTCCAGCCACGGACTTTGCAAGGCAGAGAATGTCAGGCGTGGCATCCCAGTGTTCACAAGCAAACATCTTACCGGTACGCCCGAAGCCTGTTTGGACCTCATCAAAGATGGAAAGAACCTCTCTCTCATGACAGATCTCTATGAGTTCTTGGAGGAAGTTTTCTGGAGGCATCCTGATACCCCCTTCCCCCTGAATAGGCTCAACTATCACCGCAGCCGTTTTGTTAGTTATGGCTGCCCTTAACTTCTGTATGTTGTAACGAGGAACATGTTTGAAACCGGGAATTAAAGGCTTGAATGGCTTCCGATACTTTTCATTCCATGTTGCAGATAAAGCCCCCATTGTTTTTCCATGGAACCCTCCCACCATTGCTATTATCTCAGGTTTACGAGCGAATTTTCGTGCTAATTTAATTGCACATTCAACAGCTTCAGCGCCACTATTCCCCAAAAACACCTTGCTAAGACCTTTAGGAGCTATCTCAGCTATCTTCTGCAAAAGTTTTGACCTTGTTTCACTATAGAAACTTCCGTGGCACGAAATGAGTTTTTTCGCTTGTTCACTTATCGCATCAACAATCCTTGGGTGAGAATGCCCAATGATGCAAACTCCATAGCTGCTTGTGCAATCTATGTACTGTCTCCCGCTTATATCCCAAACTATGGCTCCATGCCCTTCAGTAATGACTACTGGTCTCTTCCAATATACGTTTGCAGTAAACTTTTTTTCGATTCTCATAATTTCCTCTTCAATCATGACCGATCACTGTACCACATTTATGACTCGGATAAGATGAAATGGGGTGCTTCTGCAAGCCAGAGGAAATTACAACTTCGCGGACGCCGAGGTTAAGCGCTTCGATTGCAGCATAAGCTTTCGTCATCATTCCATGTCCCACCTTTGGCAACATCTTCTTCAATTCTGAAGTGGTTATCTTTGATAAGAACTCGCCGTCAAGCGTGATGCCAGAGACGTCGGTTAAAAGAGCCAGTTTATCTGCCTTTAGGGCTCCAGCGATGTGGGCTGCCATCCGATCTGCATTTACATTCAATGGTTCGAACTCTTCGCTTATAGCAATCGGCGCTATTACCGGAACAAACCCGTTATTTAAGAGAACCCATAACAGTTTGGGATTTACTTCACATATTTGACCTGTGTAGCCTCCGTCAACAACCCTTTTCCGCCCCCTATCATCCATTATTGCTATTCGTTTTTTCCGTTTGGCCTTCACTGAAGACCCGTCCAAACCGGACATGCCTACGCTACATATAGCTTCACTTTGAAGCGCGGCAACTATCCGCTTGTTGATCCTTCCCATCATCACCATAGTGTATATTTCGATAGTTTCTCTATCAGTATACCTACTTCGGAAACCCTTCGGGGAGACTACGAATTCCTGTTTTTTTCCCATCTTTGAAGCGATTTCAGTAATCTCTAGACCTCCACCATGCACAAGAACAAATTGTTTCTTGCAGACGTTATTATTTATGTCCCGAGTCAGATTGGAAAGGTTTTCTCCTAGCACCTTTCCTCCCATCTTTACTACAATCAGCATTTTATTCACACAGGATGGAACCCAGCTACTTCTAACGCTGTCCTCTCATTCACGCCTAGAATTACGTTTAAACATTGGATTCCTTCACCGGCTGCTCCTTTCATCATGTTGTCAATTGCCGAAAGAACAACAAGTCTACTGGTATGAGAGTCCACCTCAAAACCTAGGTCGCAAAAGTTTGATCCAATCACAACTTTTGGGTCTGGGAAGCGATAAAGACCCTTCTTATACCTGACAATGCGCACGAATGGTTCTTTTTGATACCTTGAACGATAAAGTTTCCAGACTTCCTTACTTGTTAGAGATTTAGTAGGGAAAACATGAATCGTTGAGAGGATACCTCGAACCATATTGACTGCATGCGGAGAGAAAGCCACTGTTATGTGATCATCGGTTAAAAGATTTAGCTCCTGCTCTATTTCGGCGATATGTCTATGTCCAACTGGTTTGTAAGCCCTTACTCCTCCAAATCTTTCAGGGTGATGAGACGCGATTGTTGGAGTACTACCCGCGCCGGAAGAACCGATCTTAACATCTGCGATTATCCTATCGCTTCCCATTACCCCAGATTCCACCAGTGGAGCTAAACCAAGAACAGTAGGAACCACCATACACCCCGGACAGGCTATAAGACATGCATTTTTTATCTCTTGTCTATGCAACTCCGGCAAACCAGATACCGCTTCTCTTAATAAGTCTGGACGAGGGTGTTTCCATCCATACCATTTGATATACTCATCAGAATTTTTCAAGCGGAAATCAGCACTTGTATCAATAACTTTTAACCCAACTTCAAGTAAGTCAGGTGTTATTTCTAATGATGAGCCATGAGGCATTGCCAAAAATACTAAGTCACATTCATCTATACAACGAGAAGAATCATAAGTGCGAAATTTTAGCTTAGTAAGCCCCCTGAGATTAGGGTGAATCCCGAAGACGAAATCGCCAGCATACCTACGAGAAGTAGCCATTGTAACCTCCACTCTTGGATGAGAAAGTAATAGACGTAGGAGTTCTCCGCCGACATATCCTGAACTTCCAATCACACCTACCCTCATTTGGGTCATCTCTAACTTAGTTGATTGAAACTTCTATCCGGTTCGACGATACTTTCGGCGCACCTAAGTAAGGGTATTGCCAAGTTAATTCCGGTAACTAACCTGGTTCGTTCCCAGAAGTCAGGACAAGAGTTTGCCTCATGGAATAAAATTGAATCTTCCCCGTTCTTTATGCTCTCAGCAATTACTCTCTTAACATTCTGATAAGGGTCTGAGTTTACATAGTTTTGGAATGCGCTCTCAAGTGTTTCGTTCCAATCTGAGAAATTTGATCCATTTTTCTCTTTATCCTCCACTTTCTTTACGGCGTTGAAGTGGGGAGTCAGTTTCTGAAACTCAGACTGGACATATTCATCATCAACGATTTTGTCTTCACCGATGTCAACCATGGCGTCAAGTGCCAAGACCCACGCTTCGCTGTCTCTCCCGATGGCTTCAGCACACTTCACTGCTTTCTTCCGAATGTGTGATGAAAGGGTAACTCCGAAAACCATGTTGCCAAGGTAGGTATTTGTTCTGAAGTCTTTGAAACCAGCTCTGGCCATCGCTCTTGAATAGCAGAATGGACTTTTCCTGCTTTCCTTGGAAACAACTATCCTTAGATCGTAGAACCATTTTGGGACAAATTCCTGGGCGAAAACCCCTATGGGATTCGTTATCGACGGCCTAATTTTTCTTAGAATCGCTAAGAGCTTTTCTCGGTTTTCAGCAAGATGAATATTCTTTCCATGAGTGCCTGCGTCTGGCTTGACAACAACATCTATACTACCTAGTTTCTGCTGGATCAGATCAGCTATTTCTTCTTCGTTGTAGATTCTGCCTCCATTAACCATACGTTCTTGAGGATCACAGGGAATATAGACGGTTTTTGGTGTTTCAACTTTCCCTTCCCAAAAATGGAGTATAGTTCTTAACTTGCTGAAACAAATGAATTCAACCTGGGAAGGGTTAATCACTGGTTTACCCAGTGTTTCAAGTATGTTGGCCGCTAGAATTCTACGATTTTTGCTCTGTGCACGATTCAATACTACGTCGACATCTTCAAAAACTCTGGTATAGTCTTTTACCCTGCTTCTAATGCTATAATCACCATTCTCAAGGCAGACGGAAATTTTACGAAAAGGTAAATACTGCAGGTTTATTCCTAGCTCTTTTGCAGTTAATCTTATCCCCATCTCATCGGTTGCGGAGCGCTCAAATAGGATCGCTACATTCATGTGCCTTACTGCGTCCTTTCCTGTTTGAAACTATTCGCCCCAATCTTCACCCTCTATCATTAACTCTTGAAGTTCTACTCGATCACTGTTGACCTTCTTGACTTCGAGTTCCAGACCGCACTCCGAACAATTCAAGATCTCGCCGACCAAGATGTCTTCAGGAACGCTGAGTTCAGCGTCACATTCTACGCATCTAGCTATCTTCATTCTATCCCACCTTGCTTGGTTCGATGGATCACCTTTAAGAGGTTTCACCCATTGCTTTTTGAGGAGAAAGCTTATATACTTTCTGGTCAAAGTTATAACACAGAACAAAAATGTGACCAAAAATGGTCAAATCGATCTCAAAAACGGTTCAGACTCTCATAAACAGCGACCTATCCCTGCAAGACGCGTTACGGAAGGACTATGGTAACTACAGCGCAATAGCTAGGATGTTGAGGCCGAAAGTGAATGTGATTCTAGGCCAAGATGTGAAACTTGAGAGCATAATAACCGCGGTCAAACGCGCCACCGTGCCCTCCGCATCCCAGAGAGGAAAAATTACAAAAGTCGTTGCTAGGAGCGTCATAAACATTAGAACGGACGTGGCAAAAATCTCCGTCGAGAAAACTAGGAGAAATCTAGAAACAATGAGAGCTACTGTTTCCAATTTTTCTGAGGAATTCTTTCATATGATCGAAGGTGTATCTGCGATTACTTTGATTTTCGATCAGAAATTGTTTGATAAGATCAGCTCCACCTTTCACAGAACGCAGGTGCTGGATAAAAGGGAAGGACTAGCAGCTGTTGTCCTTCGCAGCCCCATCGAATTGGTGAGTACGCCGGGGTGCTTGCAGACTTTCGTCAACGCCATTTCAAGAAGAGATATCAACATAGAAGAAACGCTGAGCTGCTTCACAGATACGATATTCCTGTTGGGGATGGCGGATGTGAGCAAGGCCTTTTCAGCCCTGACAGACCTAATCACGGAAGCTAGGAAAGAGCAGCGCCCAATGAAAAATGAAAAGCCCCTTAGAACCAACTGATGTTCCTTATGGTTCGTTGCATGTATACATCGACGATTTTTGTTCAACTACCGATTACCAGCTGCGTAGGATGATCATTGTATTTGTGTTTATGACTCCATTTACCCTGCGAATTTCCTCAACGCACTTATTGACCTCTGTGATATTCAAAGCCGATATGATCGTGGCAATGTCGTACTCACCTGTAATCTCGTAAACAGTGTCAACATGCGGCATGCCGCTTAGTGTTGCCGAGACTTTCGAAGTGGGGAAAGATGGATCTATAGAGATTAATGTTACTGCCTCAGCACCCTCCGTGAGTGCGATCTGTACGGTGAATCTTCTTATTACCTCAGAAGAAACTAGGTCCTTAATTCTTTTCCTAACGGCGCCCTCAGACAGTCCAATCTTTTTACCAATGTCTCTGTAGGTGGCGCGACCGTGTTTCTTAAGAACCCTGATTATTTTTTTGTCGATGTCATCCATTCTTACCTCTCCAGTACTCCAAATGATAGGAAAAAATTTAACGCTTTCTGAAAAATCAGAAGCAAAGTCAAGTGTAATTCGTGTTATTCCAGATGGTTTTTGGCAAGAAACGTTTTGGTTATTCGCTTAACCGTGCAATCTCAATTTTGTCGACTCAGGTGATTTTTTCGTACAACTTCTCATGAATTAGTAACAAAAGCTCCTCTAGATTCCGAAATTCTTATTAAGATGACTGATTCATTTAGCGGCAACCCGACTCAAGATGTGGAATAGTGGAAGAACGAAATTTTGACCAGAGGAAGATGAGAGATTATGTTTAGAAGTCGTTACATGCACTCGATGAACCGTGTGCGCATATGGTGCGCCTAGGGGCTGATACCTTGGAAGGTTCTAGGTTTAAGAGAGTTATTGTGAAATTCGGTGGAGCAGAGCTTTCTACGGTCGATTGTTTTAAGAAGGGGGCTGAAATGGTCAAAAAATCCAGATATGAAGAGGTAGTGGTTGTTGTATCTGCTATGGGCAAAACTACTGATAACCTGATAAAATGCCTCTCCGGACTTAGGAAAGTCGAAGATCGGGACTACTCGGATATAGTTTCCATGGGCGAACGAACCAGCTGCCGAATCTTCTCATCAACTCTGCAATCTCTTGGTGTCAGATCCATCTATTTTGATCCACACCATGAACGATGGCCCATAATAACAGATTCAAACTTCAAGAATGCAAAGCCTAACTTTACAGAGACAAAAAAGAGGGTCAGGCAGAATCTGCAGGGTCTCTTGAGAGACTGCGTGCCTGTAGTCTGCGGTTTCCTAGGAGTAGATCGCCAAGGACGCGTAACCACCCTCGGTAGGGGAGGAAGCGACACGACGGCAACCTTGCTGGGCAACTGCCTAGAAGCAGACGAGATAATACTAGTGAAGGATACGGAAGGGGTCCTCTCAGCAGACCCTGATATAGTGTCTAATGCCAGGTCTCTAAGCGAATTGACTGTGGAGGAAATGTTCTCCTTGGCTCACGGAGGAGCTAAGATAATCCGTCCAGAAGCTTTGAAGTATAAACTTCCTGAACAAAGATTAAGAGTGGTTAGTTTCTCTTCGGGCAGACTCTGTGAAGGGGGAACCGAGATAACCGGCGTTTTCAACTCCAACTCGATACAGATGAAAAGTTGTCGGGGATTAACAGCCCTAACAGTAATAGGAGAGATAGACTTCAAAAGTCTGAGTAGGCTTTTCTCAGGACTTGAAGACGGTGAAATTTTCGGTGTCAGCACTGGAGGGAACTCCGTAACGGTATTCGCAAAGATTGAGCCTTCAGAACCCATGGTTAGGCGTCTCCATGATCTAGGATGCTTCAAGGCGGTAAGTTCACGTGAAGATGTGGGCGTCGTAGAATTGCTGAATCCTGACTTCATAGACTCACCGGGGTGGATTGCGAAGATTTCAGGTGCTCTGGCCGACAGAGGGATAAACATTTTGGAGGTCACTACAAGTAGAGCCGCTATTAATGTATTTGTTGATGAACAGGGTCTAGATGAAGTCGGTAAGGTGTTGACTGATCTAAACGGGTGCTAAATGCTGTTTAACGCTAATGAGAGTGAAGAACATGGGAAGAAGGGTAGTTAGTCCTCTGGAGAACGTTAACGGTGAGCTTTACGTAGACGGTATTTCAACGTTGAACCTGGCTGAGGAGTTTGACACTCCGCTCTACGTGATGAGTGAAAGGAGAATAAGAGAGAATTACAACCGCTTACATTCCGCGTTCTCACGCAACTACGACAAGATTCGAATATTCTACTCTGCAAAGGCAAACACCAATCTCTCTGTATTAGGGATCCTAAGAAGAGAGGGTGCGGGTGTAGATACCGTTAGTCTTGGAGAGGTCTTTCTGTCTCTGGAAGCGGGGCTTCAGCCTTCCCGTGTTTTCTTCACCGGAACGAGCGTTAGAGACGACGAATTAGAATATCTACTCGACAATGGAGTCATAATTAATGTGGATTCGCTTTCTCAACTTAAGAGATTGCTACGTAAAGGAATTCCCGAGATCCTATCGGTGAGGATCAACCCCGCGGTCGGTGCTGGACACCATGAACACGTGATGACGGCAGGTAAAGCGTCTAAATTCGGCGTCTGGGGAGAAACAGCCTACAAAGCTTACGAGATAGCTAAGGCCGCGGGCGTGGAGTCGTTCGGGATCCATATGCATGTAGGATCTGGCGTGATGCATGTCGCTCCCTTCATCCAGGCGGCAGAGACGTTGATGCACATAGCTAGAAATGTCCATGAAAATGTAGGCATAGACTTCGGTTTCGTGGATTTTGGTGGAGGGATAGGGATCCCCTATAGGCCAGAGGAGAGTGAGTTCAACATAGAGCACCTCTCTGATGAACTCGTAAACCTATTCAGAAACAAGACGGCGGAGTACTACCTCGGCGAGCCTGAGCTCTGGCTGGAGCCCGGAAGATACATCGTTGGCGATGCGGGTATCCTATTGACGAAAGTTAACACGATAAAGTCTACGCCCTTCCATACATTCGCTGGGGTAGACGCAGGTTTCAACACCCTAATAAGACCAGCTATGTACGGATCCTACCATCATATCTTAGTGGCCAACAAACTAGACTATCCTCCGACCGTAGAATACGATGTAGCTGGTCCACTATGTGAGTCTGGAGATGTCCTCGCAAGAGAGCGTGTATTGCCTAAGCTGTCGGAGGGAGATCTGCTTGCTATACTGAACGCTGGAGCATACGGTTATTCCATGAGTTCGCAATACAATTCCCGGCTAAGACCCGCAGAGGTTCTAGTGGAAGAAGGCCGCTATGAACTGATAAGGGAACGTGAAACATTACAAGTTTTGCTCAGGAGCCAGAGGATTCTAGGGGTGTGAGGGAATTGAAGTTCTGGAAGATGCATGGGATAGGGAATGATTACGTTGTCATCGACAACACAGAAGAGAAACTTAGAGAAGAAGAGATATCAGGCTTTGCAAAGCGAGTGTGTAGAAGAAGGTTCTCGGTGGGAGCTGATGGTCTACTCCTAGTCTGTAACTCTGATGTAGGCGACATTAAGATGCGTATATTCAATCCAAACGGGACTGAAGCTGAAATGTGTGGTAATGGGATACGCTGCGTTGTGAGGTTATGCTATGAGAAAGGCATCGCAGAAAAAGACAGGATGAAGGTTGAGACGTCATCCGGTATCAAGAGAACTTGGCTCCAAATAAGTGGGGGCCAAGTGGAATCGGTAAAAGTTGACATGGGAAAACCATGCTTCGATAGGAGTTCCATACCTATGCTCGGTAAAGGACCATACATTGATGAGCATTTAGAGATAAATGGTGAAACTCGTGTGGTAACTTGCCTATCCGTAGGGAATCCCCACTGTGTCTTATTCGTGAATGATGTAGAACTGTTTCCTGTACGAGAAATGGGTCCAAAGATAGAGTCCAATGAGGTGTTCCCCAACCATACAAATGTGGAATTCGTTCAGATCCTTAACCCGAAGGAGATCAAAGTAAGAGTTTGGGAGCGAGGGGTCGGTGAAACTCTTGCATGTGGAACCGGAGCCTGCGCGAGCGTAGTAGCTTGTTACATATCCGGGAAGACAGATAGAGACGTGACTGTACATCTTTCAGGAGGGGACTTGGAAATTCTATATGACGGCAACATCTTCATGAAAGGTCCTGTTGTGAAGATATACGAAGGTGAATTATCCTGAGCCAGCATAGAGTTGACACTGCATACGGAAAGAACAAAGAGATTTACCCTTATTCTCATGAAAATCTGGTTTCACGGACGGGTTGAGCATGGCTTTAGTTCGCTCCTTGTCAGTGTAAACAATAACATCGCCGTAAGAACTGTACGACAGTATCTGAAAGTGTTGAAGACACCCTCTTGGGGCAAGGAGTCGAGGGTGACTAGACGGCAAGTGAGGAATCTAGACTCCTGACGGCTGACAATATTTTATGCATTGTCTCATATGACCGTGTGTAGTTCGGATTTACCTCCCTTAGTTTCGTCTTAACGCGTTCCATTCTATTGGCAAACGCTGATCTGTCCTTTCGCCTAACCATGTTAAGCCACTCCCGGGATTTCTCCAAAAACAAACCCTCGATCTTGTCTATTTGCGGTAGATTCATTTGAAGATCTGTATAGAATTCTGTTTCTTCAGAAGCAACGGCTTCTGCTAGAGTCAATAGCATCTCATAACTAGTTCCCGCAACTTTCTTTGTTTCAAGGAGATCTGAGTAGGTGAGTAGGGTATCGCAAACAACCAAGCCTAGGAAGTGGGGGAACCCCAAAACCACCGACATGAGTTTATCATGCTTTGACGGAGACATAATAAACACGTTTACTCGTCTTTCCTCCAACCAGCTCTCAAATTTCTTTGCGTACCGTTTTTCCTTCTCATTAGTTGGCGTAAGAATAAAATTCTGATCTTCTATGCTTTGGACCCCAGGACCGAACATGGGATGCGTTCCTAAAGTTGTACCGATCTTTATATATTCATGCATCATCTTGACGGGGCTCTCCTTAATGGAGCAAATATCCATGATGACATGGTCTGGGCGTACATGGGGACTAATCTCTTTCAAAACATTCTCAAAGTTCTCTATAGGCACGCATATCAGTACTTTTTCAGCACTTTTGACCGCGCATACGTTATCGGCGGTTTCAACTCCGAATCTTCTTGCTAATTTCAATAACTTCTCCTCACTCCTGCTTGAGACTATTACAGAATGCCCCTCCTCTAAGAAGAATCTGGTAAACCACCGTCCCATCTTTCCCGCGCCTATTATCGCCACTTTCATTGTAAAGCCTCACAAATCTTCTTCAATCCTAACCTGATTTCCTCTCTCGGCACAGTTAAAGCTATCCTAGAATGCTCTTGATAATTGCTGAAAGCGGTGCCTAGGACCATGACCACTCCTTTCTGAAGCAGGTTTAAAGCGAATTCTTCGGGATCCAAGCTGCCATATCTTGAAAACGTAGGAAGGAGCGTCGGATTTGGAAATCTCATCTCTGTTTTCGGGCGCGCGCATCTGGCATCAGCTGATCAGGATCTCCTGGATCGAGCTTTATTATTCTCTTCCTTTCGTTCTCAAGTCTTATCGTTTTCTACTTATTTGATACAGCATTTTCCCTGCTCTTTTGATGTGAACTAACACGATCGAGGTTTTTGCTTAAGTTAAGAATTCCTATGTGACCGTTTGATGGCTTCTTTAGTTTTTTAGTTTATATGCGTTTTTCTCGATTTTTTTAGCATCTGGTTAGTGTTTCGTTGACTTTTGCGGATCATGTTGAGGAAGGCGTCGCCTATATCCTTCGATGCATCCTCGCTTTATTTCTCTTGCCAATCGAGAGATGTCCGGTAATGTTTCTTCGGTTTTCTTTAGATTTTTCTCGTAAATCTCCGCATAAGCACTTCCAACTATGGCGCCGTCTGCTCCAGCCGAAACCACAGCTGCTGCATGTTCTCTCTTGGAGATGCCGAAGCCGGCTAACAAGGGGACATCAGTGTGTCTTTTGGCCTTATCGACCAGCTTCAGGGTGGAATCTGTCAAACTTCTCCTTGCGCCAGTCACTCCCTCAACACCTATGATGTAGAGAAAACCGGAAGCAGCGTCCGCGATTTTCTTTAGCCTGCTTTCAGTCGTTGTTGGAGCTATTTGGAGTATTATGTGCACGCCGTTCTTCTTTCCCTTGTCTAGAAGGACGCTTGCTTCTTCAACTGGGAGGTCGGGAACGATTATTGCCTGAGCACCTGCATCTCTTATCTCACTCAAGAAAGTTCCAATTCCAGCAACGTAGGGAATGTTATAGTAGGTCGTGACTATCAACGGGATTTCCAAGCCTCTTCTTCTCAACTTCTTTAGACCTTGAATGCACTTGGCGGGGGTTATGCAGTTTTTCAGGGCTCTTTCACAGGCTGCTTGAAAAGTCGGCCCATCCGCAGTTGGATCTGAGAATGGGATTCCAAACTCTATAAGGTCCGCGCCGTTTTCAACTAGGGTTTGGATTAATTTCAGGGAAAACTCTTCGTTTGGGTCCCCGTAATACACGTGTGGCATATGTGCTCCCTCTCTTCGTTTTCTTAACAGCAGGAATTTTTCCTCAAGATCCATAGAAATACCTCGTGATTACTTCAAGATCCTTGTCGCCTCTTCCGGAGTAGTTTACAATGATGACCTCATCTTTGTCGAATTCTTCCTTGTGATTCAGCATGTAAGCTAGTACATGCGCAGTTTCAAGGGCAGGTATCAATCCTTCCGTCCTACACATGACCTTCACGGCTTCAATGACTTCTCTGTCGAAAGCATAACATGCCTTCACTCTTTCAGTTTCGCACAGATAGGATATTTCGGGCCCTCTTCCAGGATAGTTCAAACCAGCGGCCCTGGTCTTAGAAGGTTTTATTTGTCCATGCTCGTCCTGCAGAACTTGCATCAATGAACCGTGAAGAATCCCAGGCGTACCTAATTGAAAGGCAGCAGCGCTATTATCGGCGTCCAAGCTCTCCCCTCCCCCCTCAACGAGGTGAAGTCTGATGTCCTCGTTGCCGATGAACGGTCTGAATGCTCCCAAAGCGTTGCTTCCCCCGCTGCCACAAGCTAAAACCGCATCAGGTGACCTTCCTTCTTTTTCAAGTATCTGCTCTTCAATTTCCGTGCCTATTACGCTCTGAAAAGTTGTGACGATCTCTGGAAATGGATGGGGCCCAACCGTTGATCCCATAAGATAGTGAGTTGTTCGCGAAAAGGCGGTCCATTCTCGCAAAGTGTCAGAAACTGCGTCCTTTAAGACCCCTGACCCGGACTTAACAGGGGTTACTTTTGTTCCAAGCAACTTCATTCTTTTCACGTTACTTGCTTGCCTCTCCATGTCTTTCATCCCCATGAACACCTCTGTTTCTAATTCACAGACGTTGCCAGCCATCACAGTCGCGAGGCCATGTTGACCGGCGGCAGTTTCTGTGATCAAACGAGACTTTCCCATTTTCTTCGCCAGAAGAGCTTGTCCTAAAGCGTTGTTGAGTTTATGCGAGCCCCCACAAAGCAGGTCTTCCCTTTTCAGGTAAACTTTGCATCCGACTAATTTGCTGAAGTTCTTCGCGCAGTAAAGCGGGGTTGGTCTTCCTCCGTAGTCCATCAATAAACCTTTAAACTCCCTCTGAAATTCAGTGGTCTTGTGATACCTTTCAAAAGCCTCTTCCAACTCTATGAGAACGGGCATCAGAATTTCGTTCACGTACTGCCCGCCATATTTTCCGAACCGCCCTTTTCTCAACGCTGAACCCTTTCCAATACGCCCTCAACTGGGATATCGGTCTAGTCGTCGTGTATCCTAACTTCCTTTGCATTTTGTATGAAAGCTGAAACCTTCTCAGGATCTTTGATTCCTGGTCGCGATTCTACACCAGTAGAAACATCTACAGCATATGGCTGAACCGCGCGGATAGCATCCTTAACGTTTTCAGGGGTTAAACCACCAGCTAAAATCAGGGGCTTTGGGTGAACAACTTGCCTAACGCGTTTACTTAAATCCCAATCGTGAACAGTGCCTGTTCCACCGATTTTTCCGTAGACAAACGTGTCTAAGAGTAGGGCGTCGAAAGAACTTGAAGCTTTCATGGCAGTTTCAATCATATTACCTGTTTTTGTGTGGACGGCTCTTATCAAACGCGCATCCTGTAGTTTTTCGCGAAGGATAGAAGCTTCAGAAGGTCTTTCTCCATGAATTTGAAGTGCGTCCGGCCTTGACTTCCCGTAAATTTCGCTGAGCAAGTCAATGTTGTTTGTCACCATGACTACAACGCTGTCGACAAAGATTGGCACTTTCTTAATCAGTTTCTCGGCATCCTCTAACGCTAGATTCCTCGACGATGAGGTTACGCCCACGATGAAACCAACGGCATCCGCTCCAGCAGCTGCAGCGGTAACCAAATCCTCTTCTCGGGTTATTCCACAGATTTTTACTCTGACCTTTCTCATACAGCTGTCACAAACTCCTTAATCTTTTTCTTGATATCACGCGACATCATGATTGCTGACCCAATTAGGAAGGCGCTAATACCGCATTCGTGGAGAAAGCGAAGATCGTCAGGAGTTTTGATGCCACTTTCACTCACAATGATTTCTCCTTCCGGGTCATTTTCTTTCAGAATCCTTTCTGTTACTCTAAGGTCCACCTTTAATGATCTGAGATCTCGATTGTTGATCCCGATCATGTCTGCGTTGGTGTTAAGAGCCGATGAGAACTCCTTTTCGCTATGAACTTCCAACAAGACCTCAAGATTCAACGATTGTGCATATTCGATCATTTCGTGAACGTCGCATTCGCAGTATCCTCTCATGAAAAGAGCTTCTATTAACAAAACGGAATTCGCACTGGCTATAGAAGCTGATTCTAATTGCACGGGGCTAATGATTATGTCCTTCATTAGAAGCGGAAGCTTAATCTTGCTCCGAACCTTTGCAAGAGAAAACAGAGAACCTCCGAAGTGTTTTGGTTCTGTCAGTATTGATATTCCCACAGCCCCACCATCTTCCATGGCTACCGCAATATCCTCTACCTCGATGTCCTTTCTAATAATGCCCGAAGAGGGAGAAGCAGCTTTAATCTCAGCGATGATCGGAATATGTTCGCTTTCGAGAATCGCTCTTTTCAAGCTAACAACTGGAGTTGAGACCTGTGTTATCCCTTCGTAATAACCCTCATTGATATTTTCCTTGGCGTCCCGCGCCAGTACATCGAGAAAATCAACCATACTTTAGTTCCAACCCCTCAAGCTTTGACCTGTCTCCGTTACAGGTTTCGACCAGCGTCTTGAGTTTTCTGTAGGCTGCCCCGCTATCAATCGATTCACGGGCCAGTTCCATCCCATAACTGAAGTCCGCAGCCTTCCCCCCCACAATAATCCCTGCAGCCCCGTTGACCAGCACTATCTCTCTTTTCGGACAATTGGGTTTGCAACCCCCGTTCAAGATCTTAAAAGTGATTTCAGCGCTTTCCTCTGGCGTATTTCCTTCTATTTGCTCGGGTCTAGAAGGCTTAACGCCGAAGTCCGTCGGAAGCGTTTCTAGCATCTTAACCTCGCCTTCCCTCAACCACGCGATAGCCGTCTTGCCGATAGTGGATATCTCGTCTAGCCCATCCAAACCATGAACCACCATCGCTTCGTCACAGCCAAGGTTCTTCAAGACGTAGGCTAAGGGCTCTGTCAAAGCGCGATCGTAGACGCCGAGTAATTGAGCGTTGGCGTTTGCTGGATTCGTTAAAGGTCCAAGAACGTTGAAAACCGTTCTGATTCCTATCTCTCTCCTAGGACCAATAGCATATTTCATAGCTGGGTGGAAGGCTGGGGCGAACATGAAACCTATGCCCACTTTCTCAATAGCTCTCTCAACAGTCTTAGGTTCAATGTTAAGGTTAAGGCCAAGCCTCTCCAAGACATCGGCACTACCACTCTTGCTCGTAACCGACCGATTTCCATGCTTGGCTACAGCAACCCCAGCACCAGCAATAACGAGAGCTGCCGTAGTGCTGACGTTGAATGTTTGTACGCGATCTCCTCCCGTCCCGCAAGTGTCAACAAGCTGTCCATCAACCGTGGGAGAAATTCTGTGGCAAAATCCTTTCATAACCTCCGTGAAGGCGGTGATTTCGTTGACTGTTTCGCCTTTTGTCCTCAACGCCGTCAGAAATGCAGCAATCTGAGCACCTGTCGCCTTGCCGGACATGATTTCCTTCATTATTTCTTGCGATTCTTCGTAAGCTAGGCCCATCCCATCAAGTAGTTTTCGTATACCTTCTTTGATCATCCTCTTCACTTACCTTCGAGGAAATTCTTTATGACCAATTTTCCATCTTCGCTCAGTATCGACTCTGGATGAAACTGAACCCCTTCTATAGGATAAGTGGCGTGACGAACGCCCATGACTTCTCCATCGTCAAGTGATTCGGCGGTTATCTTAAGACATGAAGAAACAGACTTTCTATCTCCAACAAGCGAGTGGTAACGGGTTGCCCGAAAAGGGTTCTTCACACCTTTGAAGATATTTTCACCGTCATGTTTTATCAAGCTAGTTTTTCCATGCATCAGCTTTTTTGCATGTACAATTCTTCCGCCGAATGTGGAGATTATCCCTTGGTGACCGAGACAAATTCCTAGTGTAGGAATTTTACAGCTTATGTGTTTTAAGATTGCAGAACATACTCCGAAATATCGTGCTTCTTCTGGTTTTCCTGGACCAGGAGAAATGACGATTCTATCAGGTTTGATTTGCATGGCCTGTTTCAAGGTCAACTGATCATTTCTGTAGACGATTGGGTCTCCTCCGAGTTCCCCTAGGTATTGAACTAGATTATAAACGAAGGAATCATAATTGTCGAGAACTAGAACTCTCAGGATAGTTCCTCTCCAGAAGCTTTAAGGGCTTTCATTAAGGCCTCTGCCTTATGTTCAGTCTCAAACCACTCCCGTTGCGGAACGGAATCTGCCACGATACCCGCCCCGACTTGAATGTAAGCTTTGTCCTTATTGGAGACGAGGGTTCTGATGGTGATGGAGAAATCTGCGTTGCCGTTGTAGGAGAAGTAGCCCACCGCTCCTGCATAAGGCCCTCTTGCCGTCGGTTCAAGTTCTTCAATGATTTCCATCGCTCTGACTTTGGGTGCTCCTGAAACCGTTCCGGCTGGAAAAAGAGCTCTCAACACCTCATAGCAATCACACCCATTCTTAAGTTTGCCGACAACCCTAGAAACAATGTGTTGTACGTGGCTGTAGTGATGAATAGTCATGAATTCCGGAACATGAACGCTTCCAAACTTAGAAACCCTTCCAACATCATTTCTGGCTAAATCCACTAGCATCACATGTTCCGCACGTTCTTTGGGATCTGCCAACAAATCCTTTGCTAATGCTATGTTTTCGCTGGGATTTTTCGAATAAGGTCTTGTACCTGCTATTGGGAAGGTTTCAATGACTCTGTTGTCTACTCTTACGAGCATCTCGGGGCTAGATCCAATGATTTTTCGATCACCTGCTTTTAGGAAATACATGTATGGAGACGGGTTTATCTTTCGAAGAGATTGATAAAACTGTGTTAAGTTGCCCTTGAGGCTAAGATCGTAGCGTTTGGAAAGGACCACTTGAAGGATGTCGCCAGAAGTGACGTATTCTTTGGCCTTTCCTACGGCTTTTTCAAAGTTTTCTTTCGTAAAGTTGACTTTTGGCTGTGTATAAGACAAATCTTTGGAATCATTTGGTTTCTTTTTCATCAAGTCTTTTACTTCAGCAAGACGATCTTCGTTGAGATAGTAATAGAACGCTTGCCCCCTTTTATGGTCGAATATGATGCCGTCATCAAAAATTCCCATTTCAACATCCGGAAAGCTTAAGTCGTCGACGGTTGTCCTAGGAAATCTCTCCCAGCAGCGGACCGTATCGTAAGAAACGTATCCAACAGCCCCACCTATGAATCTGAATCCTTTATTGGAAAAAGAAACTAACTTGTCTCCAACGATTCTCTTGACTACTTGCAGTGGGTCAGCAACTTTGTCTCTCGTTTTTTCACCTGTTTCTTCATTATGGACTGTGACTTCTCTCTTCTTCGCTTGGATGGTCAAGCTAGGCTCAAATCCTACGAAAGAGTATTGTGCTAATTTCTTCGAGCCTTGAACCGATTCAAGAATATAGGCGCTCTCGTAGCGTTTGTAGAATTTCTCGAAAATCTCGAGGGGCGAACACTTGAATGGAAGCTTTCTGAATTTCAGTTGGTTAACATCACGTCGAGTCTCTGTAGCCGATGGCTCATAGCCAAACATTACCCCTCATTTGCACCGTCTCCTTGCAAGAACCTGTACCTTGGAGCCTTATTTAAGGCTTTTGAGTACAATTTTGTACGTTACGCGTAACTCACAGAATGGAATGGTTGACCCCTAAGGGATTAGTCTGAACAGCTTTCAGCAGTTTCTGCTTCTTGGGCGTTGATAGTCATAGCGATTATTTCTCGGTAGAGAGCCCTAACTCTCCGTTGGGGTAGTCCTAATTTAGATGCCCTTCTCATAACTTTCGCGTAAAGTTCATCTTCCCTTTCATGGTCCCTAACTGGGATTCCGCTTTCGCGTTTAGTCTGTCCAATGCTTCTACCGACTTCCACCCTCTCCTTTAGAAACCGCAGAATCTGTTCGTCGATTTCATCAATCTTTCTCCTTAACGACAAGATTCTTTCCAAGCTACTTATCTCCTCCTCAGGACTCTTGGTATGATATCCGCCCTAAGCATGTGGTCAGCCAAAACAATCGCGACTGCAGATTCGATGACAGGAACTGCCTTGGGCACGATGCAGGGGTCGTGTCTACCCTTAACCTCAATGGTTGTCTCCTCCATTTTTGACAAATGAATCGTCCTTTGCTCCTTTGAAATAGAAGGCGTCGGTTTTATAGCGGTCCTAACAACAATCGGCATTCCCGATGAAAGCCCGCCCAAAACACCGCCAGCATTGTTTGTCAATGTCACAACTTCCCCGCCGCGTATAGCGTATCCGTCGTTGTTTTCAGATCCCCGTAGTCGAGCAGCCTTGAATCCGGTGCCAAGCTCGACTCCTTTAACCGCTGGAACGGCGAATAAAATCTTAGCCATATCAGCGTCCAAGGAGTCGAATAGCGGTTCACCAAGTCCAACTGGTACGTTCAAGGCAGTGCACTCAATAATGCCCCCTATGCTGTCGCCTTCAATCTTCGCCTTCAAAATTGCTTCTTGCATCTCTTTTGCGCACTCCAGATCAGGGCATCGAACGGAAGTGTTGTATGTACTCCTACGAATCTGGTTGATGGGGAGACCCTTGCGAATTTTCGCGTTACCTACCTGGATGGTATACGCCAGAACTTCTACTCCGAAGAGACCTAAAAGCTTCTTGGCAATAGCACCAGCCATGACAAAGGGCACTGTGATTCTGCCTGAGAACATTCCCCCGCCACGGTAGTCGTTGAATCCTCCATATTTGATTCGAGCTGGGTAATCCGCGTGTCCCGGCCTAGGCGTATCCTTTATCAGGTCGTATTCACTGGGAATAAAGTCTCTGTTCCACACCAGGGTGCAAATGGGAGCACCAGTTGTAAAACCATTGAAGGTTCCAGACAGAATTTCAACGATATCCTTCTCCCTTCTGGCAGAGACTATCTCCGTTTGGGATGGTGTCCTTTTGTCTAATTCATCTTGTATATCTTGTTCTGATAGGAGAAGGCCAGCTGAGCACCCGTCTACTATGACTCCCACGCATCTGCCATGGCTTTCCCCGAAGCAGGTTATGACAAATTCTTTGCCTATGGAACTATCTTCCAACAATATTCGCTCCCAACGAACGTAGATCGTCAAAGAAACTCGGATAAGATTTACTGACACACTCAGAGTCTAGAATCTTCGTCTCACCCGTCGCACCTAAGGCTGCAACGGCATAGGCCATCGCGATTCTATGGTCATTATGGGGATCGATCGTTGCCTCATGCATCCTGCACGGGCCTCTTATAGTTAAACCATCTTCTTTCATTGTGATTCCTGCCCCCATTTTCTTCAGTCCAAGGTGGAGAGAAGCAAGCCTGTCAGATTCTTTGTATCTTAGCCTCTTTGCATTGTATATTCTGCATTTCCCTTTTGAGTAGCATGCAAGGACGGCACAGACGGGAACCAGGTCGGGTATGTTGCTTGCGTCAATGTCTATGGCATTGAGTTGTTCCCCTTGGACTTCTACGTGTTCGTCGCCAACCCTAACTCTTGAGCCTATCTCCGCTAGTATGTCCAGTATTGCCCTATCTCCCTGTGTCGAATTAGAGTCAAGGTTTTTCACTTTCACCCTTGAAGACGTCACTGCCGCGGCCGCCAAAAGGAAAGCTGCAGACGAAAAGTCTCCCGGAACCTTATGGTTACATGGTGTGTACGTCTGGCTAGAAGGAATTTTATATTGTGTGAAATCCTTTGATGCAGACACTCTGATGCCGTGTTTACCGAGGACTTCGATGGTCATTTGAACGTAGCCTCTGGACTCCAAGGGGGTAGTAACCTTTACCTCAGTATCCCGCTTCGCCCTCGGGCAGGCAAAAAGTAGTCCGGAGATGAACTGAGAACTCATGTCTCCTTTTATGGAGGTTTTACCTCCCCTTATCCCTCCACCATGAATTCTAACCAACGAGCTTCCTTCTTTCAGCTGGAGACTAGATCCTGTTCCCAACTGTTTCAGACTCCGGAGAAGAGGAGCTATAGGCCTCCTTTCAAGAGAGGGCCCGAGGGTGAAGATTGAAGATCTGGGTGCGAGTGCGGCAACAGGGATCATGAAACGGAGGGTGGCTCCAGACTCTCCACAATGTACGGGATTCCTTGGGACTCTAAGTGAATCTACCCCGTTAATCTTCCAGCATTTCTTCTGTAGTTCTGCCTCTGATCCGAAGGCTTTTACTGCGCGTAAGGTGGCCTTAGTGTCGTCTGAAACCAGAGGATATGATATCTTCGAGGTTCCATCCGAGAGTAGTGCAGCTATAAGCATTCTATGTGTGTGAGCTTTGGATGGAGGAGCCCGGACTTCGCCTCCCAAATGCTCACTTTTGCCAATGACAACATCTCCCAATTTAATCAACTCAATACCCTAGCTCTCTCCTGGTTGACTCGCGCTTCCAGAATTTCTCCCTCGTAGGCTTGCAATGCTTCGTTCACAAGGTCCTTCTTCTCCTCAGAAACTATGGCGGTAACTGCGGGACCTGTACCGGACAATCCTGCAGCCGAGGCACCTGCCATCAAAGCATCGACGGCTACAGATAGATCATATCCTAACGTTGAGGAATAGATCAGACCGTTAAGAGTTAGAGCGGCCAAATAGTTGCCTCTAAAGGCCTCTTTGTAGGCTACTTTGACAAGCGATGCCATCTTTTTCATTCGAGGAACATCGGAACTAACCGTGTAGGTTTTATTCGCTGGAACGTAAAACAGGACGGTTAGGTCCTCTGTTGTTTCAAAACGTTTGACGATTCTTCTTTTAAGGTTTTCTGTGACCACCACTCCACCAAAGTACGAAGCACAAGCGTCGTCGAAGGCACCTGTGACCGTAACCTTCGCGTCTATTGCCCCCTCTACACCAAGCTTCACCACTGTCAAGTCGTCCAAATCTTTGCCTAGAGCAGCCGTGGTGGCCAAGGCTATGGCGTTCCCTGCGGCACTACTACTTTTCAAACCTCTCGCAATGGGGATGTTCGACTTCGTTTCAACATTGGCGCCAAACCTTCCCTCGAGATTGAAGTGTCTGAGAACTCTTCTTACAGTCTTTTCGATCAAAACGGGATTTTCTGAGGGATCTGAAACGATTTTTCCTTGAATAGTTCCAGGGCCATCAGTAATCTCAACACTGGCCTTTGCCCATAAGTCTACTCCTATTGCTGCCCCCCTGCCTGTGGCAATGGCGTTTATGATCGTGGCAGCCCCGTGGGACAACGCTTTTGCCTTCCCATTCAATGGTGGACACCAAACTCCGAAAGCTTGTTCAAAATAGCCTGTCTCATCACCTTGACCGGAGCTGGATGACCAGTCCAGATCTCAAAGCTGGCAGCACCCTGATAAAGGAGCATCTCAACGCCAGAAACGACTTTGGCGCCCACAGACTTTGCGTCTTGCGCAAGCTTGGTTTCTACAGGATCGTAGACTACATCCATCACGGATAGACTAGACCGCAACCATTTTGGAGCTATCAGACTCTGGTCATCCTTGGGATGCATGCCGACCGGAGTTGCGTTGACGAGTATGTCCGCGTCTTTCAGTTCCTTTTTTGTGTTTCTTGCTGAAAGTGACTTCCCCTTTATTTTTTTGCCAAATTTCTTACGTAGAATTTCAGCTAGGTCTTTTGCTCTTTCGGTTGTTCTGTTCAGGATTGTAAGTTGCCTCACCTCGTCTATAGCATGGAAGGCTATGGCTTTTCCGGTTCCACCTGCTCCCAGCAAGACCAGCTTCTTTCGCTCTAGGCCTATGCCCTTTTCCTTAAGGGCTCTTAGCGCTCCGATTCCATCTGTGTTATAACCTAGGAGTCTCCCTTCATCGTCTAGGATAGTGTTCACAGCACCGATCATCCTCGCTGTAGGGTCTATTTCATCCAAGTACCTCATAACAGCGCTTTTGTGGGGCATGGTTACGTTTAACCGTTTGATATCTAGGCTTTTTGCGCCAGCGATAGCCTCTCTTAACACGTTCTCTCTAACTCTGAAAGCAAGGTAGACGAAATCAAGGTTCAACTCCTGAAAGGCAGCGTTGTGGATTGCAGGGCTCAACGAGTGTTCCACGGGGTCTCCTATCAAGCCGCAAATCCTCGTTTTTCCGGAAATTTCCATTCTACATTAGCCCCAAAGCGTCGTATGCGGTTATCATTTCTTGGATGGTCAGTTGCCCCGACGCCGTTTTTTTCCCTCTCTCAAGAGAAGTTATGGTGAAGAAGGCGCCGAAAAAAGGGGATAGGAGCCTGGAGGGTTTGCCAAGTTCCCCCATAGAGAAACAGACTATCCTAGCGCTTTTGCAGCCTTCAGATATGAAATCTAACACGGTGAGGTTGTCTTCGATGAGCCTAGCGGTGGTCACAATTTTGCAGACCTCGGCTCCACTGTCAATCTCCCTTCTGAGAATCTCCTTTAGCTGCGACGAGTTTGGAGTTTTATTGAAGTCATGAAACGACACTACCGGTCTTACGCCCATCTCACGTAAATCGCTAATAATATCATTCAGCCCAGGGGCGAGCAATTCTACGTCAATGTATTCGAAGCCATTTCGTGCAGCATCAAGCAGTATTTCTTGGCGTTCGGTTTCGCTTCTGGAAAAATTGCCTTGAAAATCTGTCGACCTATTCGTGGCTATTAGAGGCGTGTTGCTGCAGTCTGTGATGTCAGCCAATTCTTTGCGTTCTTTAAGACTGTCTAGTCTAACCTCGATAAAGTCTGCACGTTGGTTTTCAGCTTTTTCGATGAAGTTCAAAGCCTCGGCGACTGTTTGCGGAAGAACTGAGACGCAGATTCTTATGGTCAACGTTCTATCACTGTTTCTTCTTTCACCAAGGTTCCGAAGTGTCTGCCTCCCTCAACTATATGGGCCAAGACCTTGTCACCCACCTTTAGGTTTGCAACCGACTTTGAGTTCTCTTTCGTCACCAGTCTTACGGTCTCTGCATTTTGAACAATAGTCTTTATCCTCTTCCCGTCATATTCCGCTTCGACGAGCACCATAGGCCTCCACTCGATCTTCACCCGCCCCACATTCGTCGACCTGACTTTTCCTTCCCTATCAACTATGAGAACCTCGTCTCCTGCTCTCAGTTCTGATAGATATCTTGTTCGGGTCGGTGAAGAAAGCGTGTATAGAGATACAGGTCCTGCGTTAACCCTGAACGGGCGCGTTTCCACATACGAGCTCTCTTGAACCTCTGCTTGAATGGCGAACAGACCGGATGATTGACATCCGACGAGAATCCCTTCACCTGGCTCCATGAGATCGCACGTATCAACACAGACTCTGGCTCCGGTTCCAATCTCTTTCAGTTCAACCACTCTGGCAGGCACCAACTCAACGTTCAGAGCTCTCTTCTTGGCAACGATCGCGGTCTCCATAAGCTCCTCAGGGTTAGAGGTCTTCAAAGCAATCCCGTCGACTCCCAGCTCCAAAGTTTCTAAAGCCAGCTTTGCTCCTTTGGCATTAGAAACTTCTGCAAGCAGTTTGCTCTTTCCCCGCGTCTTCGCAATGAGGTTCTCTAGGGGTATAACCTTCCAGTCTGGACAGCGGATAATTATGTAGTCGGAGGAAAGGTCTGTTGCTTTGATAACTGTCTCTTCATCTTCCTTCCCCCTAAGGGTCACTTTAACGGCCACGGTTCGGTCCATCCCTTTCAACTCTTTTATCTTATCTTCGTCGAAAGCTTCAAGTACATTGATATCGTATTGGCCAGAACTGGCCGCTATCTTGGCTCCGGTCTTCTTGGCTCTTTCTGCGTCTTGTGTGTCGACTAATACAGAATCACATACTTGGGCTGCCGATTCCAATAGGCCGTTTTTTAAGTCGTCGGAAATTGATTTCTCTATTTCGATCCAAAGTTCCTTCATTTCAGCCCACCAGAATTTTTAGAGATTGGTCCACTGAGACACCGTTATGCACGATAGCTGAGAGAGCCTTAGCCATCTTTGCTGGATTCTGATGTTGGAACACGTTTCTGCCGATGGAAATTCCAGCCCCTCCAGCTCTTATCGAGTCATGGACCATAAGCAGAACTTCTCGAACGGTCTCTATCTTTGGACCGCCAGCTATTATGACTGGAACATAGCAGCCACGCACAACCTCCTTGAAGGTTTCAGCGTCGCCAGTGTAATTTGTCTTGATCACGTCGGCTCCCAACTCTGCGCCCAACCGGACGGCATGGGCCACCACGTCGACGGCATGCTGACTCTGTATTTTTGGCCCCCTAGGATACATCATGCCTAGTAAGGGCACCCCATATCTGTCACAGTCGTCAGCTACTCTACCCAGTTTTGCGAGCATTCTGTCTTCTTGTTCAGCGCCAACGTTGACATGAACGGAAACCGCGTCTGCCCCGGTTCTCACTGCTCCTTCCACTGAGCAAACTTGAACCTTGTGGTTGGGGTCAGGGCCAAGCTTCGTGATGCCAGACAAGTGGACGATCAAACCAGCTCTTCCGGTGTCGACGTGTTTCGCAACACCTCTGTGGAGCACCACAGAGTCTACTCCTCCCCGCAACAGTTTGTCGACCGTCTCCTGCATATTTAGGAGTCCACTAACAGGACCCACTGTTACGCCGTGATCCATGGGAACTATCACGGTTCTTCCGTCATCACAGAAAATCCTTTTCAGTCGTCTCTTTTTACCGGATTCCAAGCACTACTCATCTCCTAAATATACCCCTTCGCTTTCAGGAACTCTGCGTTAAGGACACCGCAACCAGCGGCGCCTCTTATTGTGTTGTGGCCTAGAGCGACAAATTTGACTCCCTTCAGGACAGGATCTCTCCTAACTCTGCCTACCACAACACTCATGCCTCCACCCTCCATTCTATCCAGTCTGGTTTGTGGCCTATCTTCCTCACGCCTAACCACAACAGGTTTCGCTGGTGCTGTGGGAAGCCTAAGTCTCTGTGGCTCCCCTACGAAGCTTTCAACGGAGGCTACAACAGAGTCGAGGTCCGCGTCACGCTTCAACTCTACGAAAACAGCTTCCATATGCCCATCCAGCGTTGGCACTCTATGGCAACTGGCAGAAATCTTGAAATCAGCGGGTTCTTTAGGAGAACCCAAAATCTTCAAGGTTTCGGTTTCCAACTTTTCCTCTTCCGTTCCTATGAAGGGAACGACGTTGTCTACAATGTCGAGGGAAGGGACTCCTGGATACCCAGCTCCTGAAATCGCCTGCATCGTAGAGACCATAACTTTGTTGATGCCGAATTCGTCGTACATCGGTTTCAATGGGAGAGTTAAGACTGAGGCGCTACAGTTTGGATTCGTAACGATGGCGCCCTCCCAGTTTCTTCTTTTGCGCTGTTCTTCGATGAGGCTGACATGATCGCAATTTATTTCCGGGTTCAGAAGGGGCACGTCTGGTTCCATCCTGTGGGCCGAAGCGTTGCTCACCACGACGTATCCGGCTTTGGCGAAGTTTTTCTCTGTTTTTCCAGCTACTTCGGCAGGTAGGGCCGAGAAGACAACGTCGACGTCTCTGACATCCTTCGGCTCTATGGACACCACACCTAGATTCATAGCGTCTTCTGGGATTGGCGTCGGTTGTCTCCATCTCGATACTTCGGAGTATGTTCGTCCAACACTCCTTTCGGAGGCTGCAACGACCGAGACTTTGAACCAGGGATGTCCGTTCAGCAACCGAAGGAAGATTTGGCCAACGTTGCCTGTTGCACCCAAAATAGCTGCTTTCAACATTTTGGATCACCTCGTAAAGCATTTTTAACTAGATTCAGAACTCTTTCTTTTTCGTTCCAATCTACGAAGACAAGAATGCTAGATGTGATCGTCAGTAGACCAAAAATGTTTATGGCGTTTAGGCCTAGAACCTCGGATATACTTCCAATGAGACCGGGCGTTTCCTCTAGGCCGACGCCGTTAACCTCAAGGAAGGCTAGTTGTTTCCTAACCGACATGGCAAGCGTTTCATCATGTTCCAAAACTGTTTGGTGAACCTCTTCAAGAAGGAAATTCGCTTCTTCATTCTCTGATGCGTACAAAATTGCTGAGTCATAATTCAAAGACAATCCTAGAAGAGGCGCATAGGCTTCAACCGTGTCGATCAGTTCCTGTACAACTTCCGGTTTTTTGGAAACGCCACGACCCACAACGGTAACAGACATAGCTGGCGACGGACTTGCCAAAGCTACATCTAGCCCGCCTGGTAGTGCTCCCTTGATCACGGTGCCCTCTGCATTTAAGTCTCCATAGGTATGGCTTATGACCCTAACTTTGAGGGGTGAACCCTTGTATTTCAAAGCTTTTCTATGAATGAATTTCGTACCCGAATCCGCTAGTCCTACTAAGGTCTCCACGTCGATATCTGGAAGCCTTTCCGGTTTGCTAATAATTTTGGGATCAGCTGACATGATTCCTTCAGCGTCAGTAACCAAGATGAGTTCATCTGCGCCTATCCCTTCAGCCAAGATGAAGGCTGTCGTGTCGCTCCCACCTCTTCCAAGCGTAGAGATCTTCCCATCCAGCGTTCTACCTACGAAGCCCGCGATTACGGGTATGATCCCCCTCTCCACTAGGGGAAGCACATACTGCTCGATTCTTTTTTTGCATTTATCTAAAGTTGGATTTGCATCAGAGAAAACGTCGTCGGTTATGATAGGCCAATCCGCGTCTAATGGATCGAAATAACGAGATTCTAAGCCTTGTGCTTTCAATGCTACAGCAAAGATTCTGATGCTAGTTCTCTCACCCATAGCCAAAATCTCATCTAGCTCTCCGTTCTCAATGTTCCCGTTGCAAGTGTTTTTTGCTGTGTTGAGGAGCTGATCGGTCATTTTTCCCATGGCAGAAACAATCACTGCGATTTGTGTACCCCTCTTCGCTTCTTCAACCACTGCCTTAACAGCCTTTAATATGCTTCCATGATCTGCTAGACTGCTGCCTCCGTATTTGACTACAATCCGTTTGCAACGTTCTTCAAAAGACTGTCTCATAACTAATCAACCCGAAATGAAGCCCAGAAAGCTGAGATGCGAAATCTGTCTTAGCTAACTGGGCCTAAAGATAATATAAATAGCGGTAGTAGTAGAGTAGCGATGAGTTCACCGTTTTAGCTGCGAATTGGCGCTTCATCCGTCCAGATTCCTTTCTTTATAATGCGGTCTTTCTGGTATAAAAGAGTTTATGGAACTTA
>JABAHQ010002010.1_pt2 | contig 36621 bp, 30 predicted proteins | sample 7062091 | NCBI WGS metagenome assembly JABAHQ01 (sample SAMN14534359, study PRJNA622989) | marine sediment metagenome | biome: marine biome [ENVO:00000428]; feature: marine pelagic biome [ENVO:01000023]; material: deep marine sediment [ENVO:00002113] | place: India: Gulf of Kutch | collected... | reverse complement strand
CAGCGCGTCCTCCACGAGGACGCGGGTGAGGTGCCGGCGGAAGGCGGCGGAGGCGTGCACGTCGCTCTGCGGCTCCACCTCCTTGCTCGCGCACTCCGCCGCCGCGCGAAACGTCTCCTCTCCCACCGCTTGGCCGTCGAGCATGCCCTCCGCCTCCGTGGCGCGCACCGGTCCGTCGCCCACGCCGAGGATCGCAACGCGCGCACATCGGCACCGGCCCTGGGCGTCCACGCTCAGCCGAAGGGCCACGCCGGCCAGAGCGAAATCGCCGTGGCGCCGCGCCAGCTCGCGAAAGCTCCAGCCGGCGTCCTCGGGCCACGGCGGGATCCGGATCTCCACCAGCAGCTCCTCCGGCTCCAGCGCCGTCGTCAACACGCCCTGGAAAAAGTCCGCGGCGGCGAGCGTGCGCGGCGCGCTGCCGGCGCGCTGGATGACGAGCTCCACCTCCAGGGCTGCGACCAGCCCGCCCCACTCCGCCGCCGGATCCGCGTGGGCCAGGCTGCCGCCCACCGTGCCGCGGTTGCGAATGGCGCGGTGCGCGACGAAGGGAATCGCCGCTGCGACCAGCGGCTGCTGCGTCGCCAGTGCTACATCGTCCTCGAGGGCGCTCTGACGGGTCAGCGCACCCACGGCGAGCGCGCCGCCGTCGCGGCGCAGGTAGGCGAGCTCCGCGACCCGGTTCAAATCCACGAGGATCGCAGGCGTGACCAGGCGCATGTTCAACAACGGCCCCAGGGTCTGTCCGCCGGCGATGATTTTGGCGTCCTCGCCATACTGCACCAGCAGCTCGAGGGCCTCTTCGAGACTGGCGGGGGCGGCATAGGCGAAGGGTGCCGGTTTCATGTCTCCTCCCGCGCAATCACGCCGCGGATTGCTCCTCCGGCGCAAGCCAACGCCAGACACGCTCGGGCGTGACGGGGAGCTCGTTCACCCGCGCCCCCGCCGGGCCGAGAGCGTCGGCCACCGCGTTGGCGATGGCGCCGCCGACTCCGGCGATCCCGATCTCCCCGGCGCCCTTCAGGCCCAAAGGGTTCAGCGGTGAGGGGGAACGCTCGAGGCGCTCGAGGGTGATGCGCGGCACATCGGTAGCGGTGGGCAGCAGATATTCCATGAGTGATCCGCTGAGCAGCTGCCCTTCCCCGTCGTAGTGGAACTCCTCGAGCAGCGCGCCGCCGATGCCCTGGGCCACACCGCCCTCCACCTGCCCCGCGACCATCCGCGGATTCACGGCCGTACCGACGTCATAGACCACCCATATGCGGCGAGGCGTGACGCGCCCCGTGCGGGCATCCACGCGCACCTCGGCGACGACCACCCCGTGGGAGTAGGCCATGCCCTGCGTGCGGAAGTAGCGCACGGTCTCGAGACCGGGATCATCGGGTGCTGCCGGCCCCGCGGGCCCCGCCTGCGCCGCGATCTCCGCGAGCGTGTACTCGCCCCCGCCGCGTGCGCGCACGCCGCTGCCGGTGAAGAGGAGCGTCTCGGGGGGCGCCTCCAACATCCGCGCGGCCACGGTGAGCAGCTTCTCGCGCAAGTCGCGGCACGCCTCGTACACCGCGCTGCCGGCCATCACCGTGGCACGGCTCGCGAAGCTCCCCACACCGTACGGGATCAGATCCGTGTCGCCGTGGCGCACGCTCACGCGGCTCGCATCGGCGTCCAGGGCGTCAGCGGCGATCTGTGCCAGGCAGGTCTCGAGGCCCTGCCCCACGCTGGCGGCACCCGTGCTCACCAGCACGTGACCACTGCCGTCGATGGACACACGCGCGCCTTCGAAGGGTCCGGTGCCGGTCTTCTCGACGAAAGCGGCGAGCCCCATACCGGTGCGATAACGTCCTTCGCCGGCACTCGGGCGCTCCCGCCACCCGCACAGCGCAAGGGCACGCTCGAGCGCGTGGGGATAGTCGCCGCTGTCATAGACCACCTCCTCGCCCAGGATGTGTGTGCCGGTGCGGTAGGGAAAGGCATCCGGCGGGATCAGGTTTGTCGCGCGCACGGCCGCCCGATCCAGGCCGAGCTCGGCGGCGGCCAGATCGATCAGGCGCTCGCGCGCTGCATTGGCCTCGAAGCGCCCCGGCGCCCGGTAGGTGCCGGTGGGCGTCTTGTTGGTGAGCACGCAGCGCACCTCGCACCGATAGCTCGGCCACCGGTAAGGGCCAGGCAGCATCCCGGCGCTCAGGCCCGGCACGATGGTTCCGTGGGTGCGCAGATAGGCGCCCATATCGTTCACCAGGCGCGCGCGCAGGCCGAGGAAGCGCCCGTCCGTCGCGAGGGCGAGCTCGAGATCGTAGATCTGCTGACGCGAGTGGTTGGTGGCCACCAGGTGCTCCAGCCGATCCTCGATCCACTTGACCGGCCGACCGAGGCGCAGCGCCGCGAAAGGCACCAGGAGATCCTCGGGGTAGAACTCCCCACGAACCCCGAATCCGCCGCCCACGTCGGGGGCGATGAGATGCACGCGATGCTCGGGGAGGCGCAACATCCCCGCCAGGACCGTACGGTTGAAGTGCGTGACCTTGGTCGGCCCCCACACCTGCAAGCGCTCGCTCGCGGGGTCGTAGTGCGCGAGCAGCCCCCGGGTTTCCACCGGCACCGCCGTGTGCCGGGCGACGCGGAAGCGCGTGCGCACGACATGATGGGCCTCGGCGAAGGCGCGCTCGACGTCGCCGAAGGCCTCGACGAGCTGTGAGGCCACGTTGTCCGGGGCGGCCTCGAAGAGGGCCGGCGGGGCGCTCGCCTCGGCATCGGCGGCGACGGGCAGCGGGTCGTAGTCGACCTCGATGGAGGTGAGCGCGTCCTCGGCGCAGGCACGACTCTCGGCCACCACCAGGGCGACCGGCTCACCGACGTAGCGCACGCGCTCGCGGGCCAGCGGATACTGGAGAAACGCCTGCAGCGCCGGATCCGGACACAGGCGGATGGGAATGGGTGCGGCACAGCCCGCGATGTCCGCGCACGTGAACACCGCGGCTACGCCGGGGGCGCGCCGGGCTGCCCGAGCGTCGAGATTCACGAGGCGCGCGTGCGCGTAGGGGCTGCGCAACACCGCGGCGTGCAGGGTATGCGGCAGATCGATGTCGTCCACGTAGCGCGCCCGCCCCCGAATAAAGCGCGGGTCCTCGAGCCGCGGCAGGGCCCGTCCGATGACGCGCTCGGCGCTCTCTCGCGACGCGCTCATCGAGGCTCCCCGGCGAGCAATGCCACCACGCGCTCCGGCGTGAGAGGCAGCCGCAGCTCCGTACACTCGATCCCCAGCGCGTCCACGACGGCGTTAGCGATGGCCGCGGGCGCTCCGATGGTGCCGCTCTCGCCTACCCCCTTCAGTCCGCCTTCGGTCACCGGCGAGGGCGTCTCCATGTGCACGATGTCGATGCGCGGGACGTCACAGCTACCGGGCACGAGGTAGTCGAGCAGAGTGGAGGACAAGAGCTGCCCGGACGCGTCGTAAACCATCTCCTCCAGCAGCGCGATCCCGATACCCTGGGCGACCCCGCCCCGGATCTGGCCATCCACGGCTTTGGCATTGATCATGGGCCCGCAGTCCTCAGCGACGACGTAGTGCTGCGGGGTCACGCGGCCGGTGCAGATATCCACCTCCACGAGTGCGACATGGACCGCGGCGGAAAAGGGCACGCCGGGGGGATCGTAGGCGACCGCCACGGACAGCCCCGGCTCGCGGTCGGGCGGCAGCTCCTGAAACGGCGTGTACGCGATCTCCGCCAGCTCCCGCAGCGAGAGCGCCGCGGCGCCGTCCGCGCGGCGCACCGCGCCGGCCGCGTAGGCCACCTCGTGTCCCTCGAGCCCCCAGTGGACGGCCGCCAGATCCTCCAGCCGCGCGCGCAGGCGCCGAGCCGCACGCAGCAGCGCTCCGCCGCCCGCGACCACGCTGCGGCTGGCAAACGTGCCGGAGCCGTAGGGGGTGGCTGCCGTGTCCCCCAGCTTCACGCTGATGAGTTCCGGGGCTATCTCCAGCGCATCGGCCACGAGCCGACGAAAAGCGGTGTACTGACTCTGGCCCTGGCTCGGTGTGCTGAGCGCGGCTTCCAGCGCACCCTCGGGCGTGACCCTCAGCACGGCGGCATCGAAGCCGGGCACGTGGACCATGCCGCGCTTGCGGTAGACGGCCCGGTTCATGCCCGTGGGCTCCACAAAGCAGGCCATACCGATACCCAAACGTCGACGGCTCCCTCGGGCCTGGCGCCGGCGCGCCTGCCAGTCCGCGTAGCCGGCCTGCTCCAGCGCGAGCTGCACGAGGCGCGGGTAATCGCCGCTGTCGTAGCGGGCACCGGACGCGCTCGCGAACGGCAGCTCGTTCGGGTGCAACAGATTCTTGAGTCGCAGCGCCACCGGGTCCACGGCGAGCCTGTGCGCGAGCCGGTCCATGAGCCCCTCGGTCGCCAGAGGCCCCAGCGGAAAGCCGACGCCACGATAGGCCCCTTGGGGATAGCGATTCGTGGCCACCGCGTAGCCCTCGTAGGCGAAGTAGCCAAGGCGGTACGGACCCGGAAGGCCGGTGGCCACGGTGTGCGGCTCCAGCGCGCAGGTGAGCGGAAAGGCGGAGTAGGCGCCGACGTCGCACACCGCCCTCGCCCGCAGCCCGAGGAGCTCGCCGCTAGCATCGGCTGCCAGCTCCGCCTCCACGACGATGTCCCGAGCGTGGAAGCCGGCCTGGAGGTTCTCCATGCGATCCTGTGACCAACGCACGGGGCGACCCAGCTTGCGCGACGCCCAGGCGACGATGACCTCCTCGGGATAGAGCTGCATCTTGGTGCCGAAGCCGCCGCCCACGTGCGGCGCGATCACCCGCACGCGGCTGGTCGGGTGTCCGAGGCAACGGCACAATCCGTCGCGCAGCACGTGCGGGATCTGCGTCGAGGACCACAATGTCAGCTCGTCGGTGGCCGGGTGGTAGTCCGCCACCGCGCCGCAGTTCTCGATGGGCAGACCCGCAACGCGCGGGTGGCGGAAGGTGCCGCGCACGCGCACCGCCGCCGCCTCGAAGGCCTCCCTCCCGTGCGACGGCCGCCGTCGCACACGGAAGAGCACGTTGTCCGACAGCTCCGCGTGCACGCGGGGCGCGTCGGGCTGCAGCGCGGCCGCCGCATCCGGCACGGCTGGTAGCTCCTCGTAGTCCACCTCGATCCGCGCCGCGGCGTCCTCCGCACGGTAGCGGTCCTCGGCGACCACCGCGGCGACGATCTCTCCCACGCAGCGGACCCGATCGGGCGCGATGGCATGCCAATCGGTGGCTCGATACTCGCAGTCTTCGTCCGCCGTGAGCAGCGCACGGATGGGATTCACCTCCTTGCGTAGCGTGGCGCCGGTGATCACCGTTATCACACCCGGCTGCGAGGCGGCAGCGTCCGCAGCCACGCGCCGCAGCCGAGCGCACGCATAGGGGCTGCGCACGAGGGCCAGATGCAGGGCACCGGCGACGGGCAGGTCATCGAGGTAGCGCCCCTGACCGCGCAGGAGCGGGTACTCCTCGCGGTCGCGCACCGCCTCCTGAATACCACGCTCAGACGCCATTGTCCGATCGGTCCACGACTTCACCGCGCCCCTCTTGTGATGACGAAGACGTGTGTTCGGCGCCCGCTCCCCCTTCGAACAACGTGCCGTAGCGCTCTCTCAAGACGGTCTTCTGAACCTTTCCCATCGGGTTCGTGGGCAGCTGCTCGAGGAATACGACGCGCTTGGGCACTTTGTAGTTGGCGAGACGCGCGTTCGCATACTCGATGACGTCGGGTTCGCGCAGGTCGCGCGCCCCGGCGCTCACCCGGACCGCCGCCACCACCCCCTCGCCGAAGTCCGGATGCGGCACGCCGAAGACCGACGATTCTTCCACTCCGCGCATGCCATCGAGCACATTCTCGACCTCGCGCGGATACACGTTATAGCCGCCCGAGATGATCAAGTCCGAGGTGCGTCCGACCAGCGTGACATAACCCTCCGCATCGACACGACCGAGATCACCGGTGACGAAGAAGCCGTCCGGGGTGAAGGCCTTGGCACTCGCCTGCGGGCGCCGCCAGTAGCCTTTAAAGACGTTGGGACCCCGGCATTGCACGCTCCCGGGAGCACCGGCCTCCAACGCTCGACCCTGGTCGTCCGCGATCCGCACCTCGATCCCGGGCAGCGCTCGGCCCACGCTCCCTGCGCGACGCTCCCCTTGCAGTGGGTTGGACGTGATGATCATCGCCTCGGTGGTGCCATAGCGCTCGACGATGCGCCGCCCGACCCGGCGCTCAAAGCGCTCGAATGTCTCCGGCAGCAGCGGCGCCGAGCCCGAAGTGAAGAGCCGCACGTCGGCGCATACCGGCGCGCCGAAGGCGCGCTCGGACAGGAGTCGGGTGTAGAACGTCGGAACCCCCATGAACACCGTGGCGCGCGGCAGGAGTCGACACGCCGTGGCCGCCTCGAAGCGACGCATGAGGAGCATGCGCGAGCCGCTGAGAAGCACACAGTGCAGCGCCGTGAACAGCCCGTGGGCGTGGAAGACGGGCAACGCGTGCAGCAGCACGTCATCCGCCTGGAAGCCCCAGATCGCGCACAATGCCTCGCCGTTGCTCGCCAGGTTGCGGTGCGTGATCATCGCGCCTTTCGGGCGGCCCGTGGTCCCCGACGTATACAGGATCGCGGCAACCTCCTCTTCGGCCGACGCTTCGTCGTGGAAGCGCGTGGCGTGTTCTCGCGCCGCCTCGGCGAGGGATCCGCCGCCCTGGGCGTCCAGCGTGTAGAGAACACGGCGTCCCCCCGACCGACGCCGTCCGTGCGCAGCCGCAGCGGCCGTGGGATCGCACACCACCGCCGCGGGCTCGGCGTCCTCGAGGAAGAACCCGACCTCCTCGGACCGGTAGGCCGGATTGAGCGGCACGAAGATCACGCCCGCGCGCAGGCACCCCAGGTATACGAACAGCGCCTCGGGCGACTTCTCCACCTGTACCAGGAGTCGATCGCCTTTGTGCAGCCCGGCGGCGCGCAGCAGATTCGCGTAGCGCGCCGAAGCGCCCACGGCATCCTGGTAACGGTAACGACGGCCGTCCTCCGTCTCCAGGAGCCACGCCTCGCGCTGCGCGGGAAACGCGGCCTCCACCCGCTGATAGAATCCGCCCCCGTTAGATGCCACCATCAATCCCTAAAGCAGAAAACGAAACCACAGAGGACACGGAGGTCCGCACAGAGGACACAGAGGAATAAACAGAAAGAACGAGAACAGAAGAGAACATTAGATCCTGGGGATCGGCACGCTCGTGCCCGCCACACGAACCCCGTAGCGTCCGTGACACCCTCTGTGTCCTCTGTGGTTATGTTTTTTCCTTCTCGTGCTCAGACTAGCGGCCGCGGAAGACGGGCTCGCGCTTCTCCGCGAACGCAGCGCGTCCCTCGCGATAGTCCTCGCTTCGGTTACACCGATCGACAAGGGCCTGACACTGTGCCAAGTCACGCTCCGCTTCGGTCTTCGTCAGCTCCTGCACGCTGCACTTCATGGCCCGAATGCTCAGCGGCGCGTTGTGACGGATGCGCCCAGCCAGCTCGTCCACGTAATCGGCGAGCTCCTCGGTCGCGCTCACCTGATGCACGAGGCCCATGGCACGCGCACGCTCCGCGTCGATGGGACGCGCCGTGTACAGGATCTCCTTGGCAAATGGCGCGCCGAGCACCTTCACCAGCCGCTCGACCCCGCACACATCGTACCCGAGGCCCAATCGCGCCGCAGGCAGGCTGAACGTGGCCTTGTGATCGCACACGCGCAAGTCGCAGGCGGCGGCGAGCGAGAGGCCACCGCCGATGCAGAATCCGTGGATCATCGCCACCGTGGGGACAGGAACCGACTCGAGGCGTTGGCAGGTTCGCTCGACGAGCGCGTCGTAGGCTTTCGTCTGGGCCGCATCGCTGCGCCGTGCATCAAACTCCGAGATGTCCGCACCCGCACAGAACGCCTGCTGCCCATGGCCGCGCACGACGAGCACCCGCACTCGCTCGTTGACCAGAAGTTCGTCCAGGATCGCATCGAGCTCCCGCCACATGGCCATGGACATGGCGTTGTTCTTCGACTCGTTGCGCAGCTCCAGCAGCGCATGCTCCCCATAGTCGGTGAATTCCACGCACTCCGTAGCGCTCATGTGACTGCCTCCCCCCCATTCCACTGGCCCCTTCGCGGTCTAAACGAGCGTGCGGAAACGCGCCAGCGCGGGCCATGGCAGCTCCGACGTCTGGTTCACCGCACGCAGCGCGCTTTGCCGGTCGCCCCCTCGCAACGCTCATTGACCGGCCGCGAGCCGTCGACGCAGGGAGATTGTACTTGCTCGCCCTACGCGCCCGCACGCGCAGGCCCCGGCCGGGTGCAGCCGGCGGATCCCTGCGGTGCGTCACCGGGACGGGTCGTTGCACGTACGAAGGGGCTTCTCATTAGCGGGTATTTACATTACTATATTACCGTTTCCTCCTCCCCAATGGCCCGCACCCCCCGCGGGCCTTCGGCCCGCCCAAGCGGGCCTTTTTTTTGGATTCTTCGCGGATTTCCGGGAAACCGCGCCAACCAGCGCCCTCCGAAGTGGGTCCCGGGGTACGTGCCGCGCAGTCGCCCCCCCCGGGGCGCGTGCCCCGGATTGTCTGATATAATGCCATTCGTTCGTATAATAAGTTAATCATCTGATTTAAAAAGGGTTTCCAGGAGGGGATACAGCTCCGGCGCCGCTGGTCCGCTCGCGGGGTGGCTCGCGCGTACGCTGCCCGCAGACGGCGTGCCCCCCGTGCGACGCAACATGTCCCGGTTCGCGTCAGCGGACTGGCGTCGTGACGGAACTCCACCCGCCCTCCGGCGCCGCCCGGCGTTGCGGCGGCGAAGGGGCGCCGTCGCCCCGAAACGCAATCTAACGCAATCTGAGTACGAGCCGACCATGACCGACCAGACCCAGTCCAGCCCCGGCGACGCAGCCACGAGCACCTCCGAGAGCACCGCGCACGGCCCGCTGCTCGCCGTCCGCGACTTGACCAAGAATTTCGGCGGCCTGCGCGCCATCGACCACTGCACGATGGAGGTGTCGAGCGGCACCATCACCGGGCTCATCGGTCCCAACGGCGCCGGCAAGACCACGCTTTTCAACCTCATCACCGGTTTCCATCAGCCGGACGCGGGTCGCGTCTATTTCAAGGGCGAGGACATCACCAACCTGGCGCCGCATCAGACCTTCCAGCGCAGGCTGTGCCGCACCTTTCAGATCCCGCGCGAGCAGCGGGGCATGACGGTGCTCGAGAATCTGATGCTGGTCCCGCCCCATCAGCACGGGGAACGACTGTGGAGCACCTGGTTTCGCCCCGGTCACGTGCGGCGCCAGGAACGGGCGATCCGCACCAAGGCGCTCGAGGTGCTGGAGTTCGTGGATCTCGCTCATCTCGAAGCCGAGTACGCAGCGAACCTCTCGGGAGGCCAAAAGAAGCTCCTCGAGCTCGCGCGAACACTGATGGCCGACCCCGAGCTGGTTCTTCTGGACGAGCCGGGCGCCGGCGTCAACCGCACGCTGATGAAGAAGCTCACCACCAACATCGAGTATCTGCGCAAAGAACGCGGCATCACTTTCCTACTCATCGAGCACGACATGGATCTCGTGATGAGCCTGTGCAATCCGGTGATCGTCATGAGCGAGGGGCGCAAGCTCATGCAGGGCACACCCGACGAGGTGCGCACCGATGAACGCGTGCTCGAAGCCTATCTGGGTGGCCAGTATGTCGCTGCTTGAGGCGCAGGCGGTCACGACCGGCTACGGCGACATGGAGGTCCTGGGAAGCGTCTCCGTTCACGTCCAGGAAGGCGAGATCGTCTCCATCATCGGTCCCAACGGCGCCGGAAAATCGACGCTCATGAAGGCGATCTTCGGTCTGCTGCATCCCTGGGAGGGCTCCATTCACTTCAAGGGCACGGACATCTCACGGCATTCCCCCTATGACATCGTCAAGCTGGGCATGTGCTACGTGCCGCAGGTGGCCAATGTCTTCACCACGTTGACCGTGGAGGAGAACCTCGAGATGGGCGCGTTCGTGCTCGAAGACCAGGACCCGGAAGAACGCAAGGAGCGCGTATACGAGCTGTTTCCCGTGCTGCGCGAGCGGCGCCACCAACGCGCAGGAAAGATGTCGGGCGGGGAGCGGCAGATGGTCGCCATGGGCAGCGCGCTCATGCTCAACCCGCAGCTGCTGCTGCTGGACGAACCCTCCGCAGGCCTCTCGCCGAAGCTGGTGAGCATGATCTTCGAGCGTATCGTGCGGATCAACGAGACCGGCGTGGCCATCATCATGGTGGAGCAGAACGCCAAGGAATCCCTGAGGATGGCGCAGCGCGGCTACGTGCTGGCCAACGGCGAGAACCGCTTCGAAGGCACGGGACGGTCCCTGCTCGACGACCCCGAGGTCGGACGACTGTATCTGGGAGGATAGAGGACAGGCCCTGGGAGGATATGGATGAGCACTTCGCAGAGGTCACGCCGGCCGCCGTCAGGGGACGAGGTGTCTGCCGGAGGGGCGCACGCACAGGACACCGACACCATCCCCGACGAGCCCGGTGAACGTCCGGAGCCCAGGGCCGGCGAGCGGATTCGCGCGTTTTTGCAGAGCCGCACCGTCATGGTCGTCGTGTTGGTCCTCATCTTCGTGCTGCTGTGGATGGTGGCGCAGGCCCGCGAGGTGACCACCGATCGCCTGCTCTCCCTCACCGTGTGGGGCATCATGCTCGGTGGCATCATCGCGCTGGGCAGCATCGGGTTGACCCTGGTATACGGGGTCTTGAAGTTCCCGAACTTCTCGCACGGGGCGCTGGTGACCATCGGCGCCTACGCCGCTTTCGCCTTCATGCCGTTGCTGCCCCAAGGCGCCGCGCTCGGGCCCTTCTCCTTCGGTTGGGAGCTCCTGATGTCCCTCGTGCTGGCGATGCCCGTCGTCGGCGTGGTCGCGGTCGCGGTCGATCGCGCCATCTACCGGCGACTGCGCCTGCGAAAGGCGTCTTTGGTCCTGTTCGCCATGGCCTCGTTGGGGATGGCGTTCTTCCTGCGAAGCATCGTTTATCTGATCTTCGGATCCGACTTCCACTTCTATTACCTGGGACGCGCCAACCCTGCCCTGCACCTGCCCTTCGGCGTGCGCGTACAGGCGGATCAGCTCTTCATCCTGGGGCTCGCATTTTTCCTGGTCTTTCTGATCTACCTGCTGCTGGAGAAAACCAAGATGGGGAAGGCCATGCGGGCGACCGCGGACAACCCGGAGCTCGCCCAGGTGAGAGGCATCAACACCGAGCAGGTCATCGCCTGGACCTGGATGATCGGCGGTGCGCTGGCGGCGGCGGGGGGCGTGATGTACGGGCTCTCCTCGCAGCTGCGCCCCGAGATGGGCTTCTGGCTGCTGCTGCCCATGTTCGCCGCCGTCATCATGGGAGGCATCGGCAACCCCTACGGAGCCCTCGCCGGCGCCCTCATCATTGGCGTCGCCCAGCAGGTCTCCACCGCGTTCCTGAACCCGGCCTACGGGCCGGGCGTCGCGTTCGCCCTCATGGTGCTCACGCTCGTGCTTCGACCCCAAGGCCTCTTCGGGCGAGAAGGAGGGTAACCGTGGACCCGGCGATGATCCTCAAGGCGTGCTTCCTCGTGGTGCCCCTGCTCCTGCTGGCCCTGCGGCTCGTCCCGCTGCGCTGGGCTTGGCGGGTGCCGGTTGCTCTGGGCGCGGCCGTGGTGTTGGCCCTCGCAGCCGTCGGCGGGCTGCCTTCGGGCATGCTGAACTATCTGATCTCCTTCTCCATCATGGCGGGTATCTATGCCGTCCTCAGTCTCGGGCTCAATTGTCAATGGGGACTGACGGGGCATCTCAACTTCGGCATCGCGGGGTTCTTCGCGGTCGGCGCTTTCCTCTCCGCGCTGTTCACCAAGGACATGCCCACGGGCCTGCTGGCGCAGTATGCACAGCAGGCCTTCGGTCTGGAGATGCCTTTCCTGGCCGGCGTCGCCGCCGCCGCCGTGACTGCGGGGGTGGTCGCTTTCCTGGTCGCTGTCGCGGTGCTGCGGCTGCGCCTCGACTTTCTCGCCATCGCCACCATCGGCATCGCCGAGATCATCCGCCTCATCTTCCAGAACGAGCGCTGGCTCGCCAACGGACCGCAGCCGCTGCGAGGGATCCCGCGGCCGCTGGCCTGCCTGTTCGAGGAGCCGGCGTGCGGGTGGCTGCCTCAATCCGTGGCCAGTCTTCTTGCGCCCCTGGAGCAGCGTGATTACATCTTTTTCTACCTCGTCGTCGTGTCGCTCTTCCTCGCATTGATCTATGTCGCCATGGAGCAGGCGGCACGCTCGCCCTGGGGACGCGTGCTGCGCGCCATCCGGGAGGAAGAAGCGTCCACTGCCATGAGCGGAAAGCACGTGACTGCCTTCCGCATACAGTCGTTCGTGGTGGGCGGCCTGATCATGGGCATCGCAGGCGCCCTGTACGCTCATTACGTCGTCTCCATCGATTACAGCCATTTCAATCCGTTGTTCGCCACGTTCATCGTCTGGGTGATGCTCATGCTCGGTGGCAGCGGCAATAACAAGGGCGCCATGCTGGGCGCGTTCGTCATCTGGGCCGTGTGGAGCGGGACCGCGTTTCTGGCCGACGCCCTCGGCCCGACCCTCCAGGCCATTCACCCCGACCTGCCCGCGCGCAGCGCTTACCTGCGTTGGCTGCTGGTCGCCGTACTGCTGGAGGTCATCGTCCTCTACCGTCCGGAGGGATTGCTCAAGGAGGAGAAGGTCATCTCCAAGTACCTCCTCCCCCGCACCCGTTGACATCTCGGTTCTTCGCGGATTCCCGGGAGATGGATGGTTTCGTCGTGCGACGCTGGGCCCCGGGGCACGCACCTCTCCGTCGGCACATACCCCGGGACCCATCTCGCCGGGAGTTTGTCGGCGCGGTTTCCCGGAAATCCGTGAAGAACCGAAAAAAAGGGCCCCCGTAGGAGCCCTTGCGATTCGACCGAATCGGTCGAATAGAGTTGTTGTTCTTGCTTTTGTTGTTATTCGGCCGGGATGTCGTTCGGCGCCTGTATCCGCACCGTCTTGATCTCGCTGCCCGCGGTGAATTCCCACAGTGCGATGGGCGTAATCACGTCACCGTTCTGATCGAAGTTGCAGGCACCGGCAGCACCGGAGTAGTCGACGTCCTTGCCCTGCTTGATAAGCCTCAAGCCGGCCGTGATCCTCTCCTGCGTCCCACCGTTGACGACCTCGCCCGGCGGATTGGAGACGTTACGCAGCCGGTCCCGAAGCACGGTCCCGGTGAGATTGCTCTCACCGTCCACGATGGCCTTCGCCGCGGCGAAGCCGGCGGCGATGGCGGCGTCGTAGGCGGACTCGGTGAACGGCGGTATCCGATCGCGGTTGAAGCGCGCCTTATAGGCCTTGGCGAAGTCCTGAAACGCCGGGATGCTCGGATCCTGACCCGGCGTCGTGCCGAGCTTACCTGCGAGATCCTTCGCACCAACGGCTTCCAGCACCTTCTCGGACTTGTTGCCGTCCACGAACTGCCAGCTCGTGAACTCGAAGAAGTCACGGCACTCCTTCAGGTACGTGGCCGTGTGCCCCGGGTAGCTGACCGCAACCAGCAGGTCGGGATTGTCCTTCAGCGCCAGCGCGAGCTGCGACTTGTAAGTGGGCTGCACCTCTTCGGGGTGCGGAACCTGAGCGTAGATCTTGCCGCCCCGCAGCTGGAAGCTGCGCGAGAAAGCGTTCGACAGCCCTTGACCGTACGGGTTGTTCACGAAGATGGTCGAGGCGGACTCGAACTTGTAGTTGGACATGATCTCCCCGGCCGCGAGCTGTGCCGCGACCACGCCCTGCAAGGCATCGGACGAGGTCGTGCGGAACAGCATGTCCGCCTGCCGGTCGGAAGGAAGCACCGAGATGAGCGGAGACGTGGAGCCGTTGGAGATCTGGAGCACACCCGAGGGGATGCTCACAGATTCGGCCACCGCAGTGGTCACCCCACTCGACCACCCGCCGATGATTACGGAGACGCCGTCCGCGTCGACGAGCTTGCGGCCGGATTCGATGGCCGGCGTGGGTAACGTGTTGGTGTCCTCGGCGACGTGGCCCGCGATGATCGGGCCACCGAACACCTCCTCGCCCGCCTTGTTGAGCTGCTCTACGGCGAGAGCCGCAGCCTCCCGGTAGAAGGGACCGAACTCTGCCGCCGATCCGGTCATGGGTGCGATCTGCCCGAGCTTGAAGGCGGGTGGCCGCTGGGCCGCGAACACCCGCATGGAGCTCGAGCTCCCCAGAACGACCACGCCGCCTGCGACGCCCACGTTCTGCAAAAATCTGCGCCGACTGACCGCGCTCTTGGGTTTTTGGTCATTCATCGATCCATCCTCCTCTGTCGCGCCTCTTGAGAATATTCGAACTTACTGATTCCCTTCATTTGAGATGCGACATGTGGTTACAGCACGTTAAATGAGAGTGGAAGCGCGCTTTGAACAAACACGTGTGCCGAAACCTCGAGCGCTCTGGCTCCAACGCTTCGTGGTTGCAGCGCGAGCCCTGACGAAAAGCGGACTGGCGAAGCGTGCCGCGCGCAGCGCAGAGGTCTCATTGCGAGGCCCGGCGAGCGCGGCGAAAAACGCTCGACCTTGGGATCCGTCACGGCTCGCAGTGCAGCGCATCGGGCACACGTCACTAGGATATCGTTTCCCGCCGTGCGGGGTAAAGGCGTGCTCCCGGCTGAGCGCATTCTCCGAGGAATGGGTTTCCCGCGACGACCGCCGGGCAGGCGACGGGGGGCGGGACCCGCAGCCCCCTACCGCCGGCAAGAGCCGGTATTCCGCGATGTAGCCGCTTTTTCCTATCATCATGGTGCGTTTTGAGGGTGAACGGCGCGTCCACCGGGTGCCATTCATCTCTGGAGGATGATTTCAACCGAGGGCCAGCAGTGATGCATCGCAAAGACCTGAACGCCGATCACCTCGCACACAACGAGGATTGGGAAGACAACACCGTCGCGCTCACCTGCCCCCGGTGCGGCAAGGTCTTCATCGTGATCGCGGCCGGAAAGGCACATCGCGGCGAACGGGAGTGCCCCGCTTGCGGCGAATCGGTCGGACACATTCAGGGGAACAAGAAGGCGAAGGGTACGGCCTGGATAGAATGGTGAGTTCAGTCGCGGCCGTGAGTGCTGAGGAAGCGGCGCCCGGCACGCGTCAAGTAGCCGTCGCCGCTGATGAGACCGAGCGCCTGCGCCGCCCGGTAGACCGGCTTGTCGGTGACCTCTTCCATGTAGACGCTTCCATCGCCGAATCGGCACGCAAGAACCCGTAGGACCGCCTCCACGCCAAACTCGCCCCAGCTCTCGGCACCCGACATGCTCGCCGCATCCACTGTCGTCCGGTCGGTTGGATCGGGGTCCATCTGCGCTCCTGGCTCCCGTGCACCGTGTCGCCGGGCGCATCGCGCCCGTGGTGAGCGCCCGCACGAGTCCGTGCTCGTCGCAAGCGTTACGCGGATGCGCGTCTATCCACACTAACGTCTGCCTCCTACGAAACTTTAGACGTCAATAGAATACAATCGTGTTCACAATGTGCGTTGCATCTCATCTCGGCGAACCCAAGGCGGCCGACGGCCGCTCTCCCCTCTCCAGGGAGTGCTGCCGGGGACCGCGCGCCCAGGAAGCGACCCCATGAGCCGCGCGGCCTCGCGCGACCGATCCCATTTGCGTACCCGCATACGGGATCATCTGCGCACGCTCTGGCAATACCCATGCCCCACCCATCTGCTCTCACGCCTCGTGTGCCGGGCCACGCGCATCCACTACCGCCCGGTCAAGGACCGACAGATCCTTTGGTTCCTACGCAGGTACCGGGTCGACATGGATATCGCCGTGGCGCCCGCACCGAGTGCGTATCTCGACTTCAATAGCTTCTTCACGCGCGCACTGCGTCCGGACGCGCGTCCAGTCAATGACGAAGCGCATGCGCTGGTCTCACCCGTCGATGGCGAGATCAGCCAGGCCGGCACCTTGCATGGGGAGCAACTCCTGCAGGCCAAGGGCAAGACCTACAGCCTGCGGACCTTGCTCGGCGGGAAAGAAGACGACTGCCGGGCGTTCGTTGGGGGAGAGTTCTTCACCGCCTACCTCCACCCGCGCAACTATCACCGCGTTCACATGCCCGCACGCGGCTGCCTGCAGACCATGATCTATATCCCCGGCAGGCTGTTCAGCGTGAATGCGTCCAGCGCACAAACCGTACCCCATCTCTTTGCGCGCAACGAGCGCGTCGTGTGCATTTTTCGCGGCGACCGAAGTGTTTTCGCGGTGGTGCTCGTCGGTGCCTTGTGTGTCGGTCACATCGAGACCGCGTGGGCCGGCGCCGTCACACCGAAATGCCGTCACCGTCCTGCGCGCTGGTCGTACGCAGAGGGCTCCGCGCCCGCGCTGGAACGTGGCGCCGAGCTCGGGCGCTTCAACATGGGATCCACCGTCATCGTCCTGCTGCCCCCGGGGCAAAGCCGCTGGCGGGCGGGACTCGGCCCCGGACAGCAGGTTCACGTCGGAGAGAAAATCGGAGAGTTCCTCCCTTCATCTACGGGAAAAGATTAACCGCCTGTAATGAAATATACGCCCTAGTAGGGCACCACAGCGCTGCACAGTGCGAGCAGTCCGCCCGGATACACCCCCAGCAGCAGGATAACCAAGGCGTTCGCGCTGATCATCACCTTCATATCCGCGCCGTGAGTGATGGGCACTGTGTCCTCCGGCATGTCGAAGTACATCAACCTCACCACGCGCAGATAGTAGAACAGCCCGATGATGGCGAAGAAGACGGCGACTGCCGCGAGCCACACCATGTCCGCGTTCACGATCTCGCGTAAAACTGACCATTTCGCCCAGAAGCCCAGGAAAGGCGGAACCCCGCCCATGGAGAACATCAGGATCAACATGAGGAACGCCGCCCACGGACTGCGCTCGTTGAGCCCCTTGAAGTCCTCCAGCCGGTCGGCTTCAAACCCTTTGCGCGAAAGCAGGATGATCATACCGAAGCCGCCCATCGCCATGATGGCATAGACGATGGTGTAGAAGAGCGCGGCCGCGTAGCCCTCCGCAGTTGCCGCGATCACACCGAGCAACAAAAAACCTACGTGCGCGATAGTGGAGTACGCGAGCATGCGCTTCAAGTTGCTCTGCGCGATGGCGATGATGTTGCCCGCACCCATGGAGAGGATCGCCAGAATAACGAGCATTTGGATCCAATCCCCCTGAACGCCCGATAGTCCGTCGACCAGAAAGCGCATGAGCATAGCGAAAGCGGCCAGCTTCGGCGCCGTTCCGATGAACAGCGTGACCGAAGTAGGAGCGCCCTCGTAGACATCGGGGATCCACATGTGGAAAGGCACGGCACCCAGCTTGAAGGCGATACCCACGATCACGAACACCAACCCGAACACCGCCAGAAGGCTGTCGTCCCCCATTTGCGCGACGAATTGCGCCAGCTCGTCCAGGTCCAGCGTCCCGCTGACCCCGTACAGGATGGAGATACCGTAGAGCAGCATGCCGGAGGAGAGAGCCCCCAGCACGAAGTACTTCATGGCGGCCTCTGAGGCCGCGACCGACTCCCGGTGCAGCCCCACCATGGCGTACAGCGAGAGGGACAGAAGCTCCAAGCCGAGGTATAGCGTGAGCAGACTGTGTCCGGACACCAGCACCATCATACCGAGGATCGCGAAGAGCCCCAGTACGAAGTACTCGCCTTTGAACAAGTCGCGGTCGTTGAGGTAGGCCCGCGAGTACACGAAGACGAAGTAACTCACAAGCAGGATGAAGATCTTGAGCACCGCGCTCATCTGGTCGCTCACGAAGGTTCCGTTGAATGCCAGCATCCGGCCTTCGGGATAGAGCGCGACACACAGGATGGCCGCCGCGACGATGGTCCCCTGTGCTATAGCATACGTGAGCACCCGTTGATCATCGCGCAAGAACGTGTCCATCACCAGCGCGATGGACGCCATGGTCAGAACGAAAAGCTCCGGTACGAGCGGTATGAGCTGCGATGGATCGAATGTCATTCGTCGGGCTTCTCCCGGCGGTTCGCGGCCGCGCTTCCTCTCCCTACAGTCCCGCCAGTCGGGCAGTGGCGGCCTCCGGTAGCTTCGACTGGGTCACGTGCTCCAGCAGGTTCTCGACGGACGGGGACATGACGTCGAGGAGCGGTGCCGGCCACACCCCGAAAACGAGCACCACAGCTGCCAGCGCCCCCAGGATCACCACTTCCCGGCGGTTGATATCGCTCAATGTCGATACGCCCTCGTTCACTATCGCGCCGAAAATGACCCGCTTGTACATCCACAGGGTATATGCCGCGCCGAGCACGAGAATGGTCGCGGCCAGGAAAGCCACCCAGACGCTGGCCTGGAAACTGCTCAGCACGACCAGAAACTCGCCCACGAAGCCCGAGGTCCCGGGCAGTCCGGCGTTCGCCATCGCGAAGAGCATCATGAACGCCGCGAATTTCGGCATCGTGTTGACCACGCCTCCGTAGTCCTTGATGAGCCTGCTGTGCAGCCGGTCGTACATGACACCCACGCACAGGAACAGGGCGCCCGAGATGAAGCCGTGGGATATCATCTGTACGATACCGCCCTCCATGCCCATCGCCGCGGTATCCAGGCTTCCGGTGCGCTCGAAGATACCGAACGCAATGAAGAAGCCGAGGGTCACAAAGCCCATGTGGGAGACGGATGAGTAGGCAATGAGCTTTTTCATGTCGAGCTGCACGAGCGCGACGAATGCGATATACACGATGGCCATGAGCGATAGCGCTATCATCAGCGCCGCCAGCTCGTGACTCGCATCCGGCGCGATGGGCAGGCTGAACCGCAGAAAACCATAAGCCCCGAGCTTCAACATGATCGCTGCCAGTATGACGGAGCCGCCCGTGGGCGCTTCCACGTGCGCGTCCGGGAGCCACGTGTGAACCGGCCACATGGGCACCTTGACCGCGAATGCCAGCAAGAACGCCACGAAGATCAGAATCTGGGCCGTCAAGCCAAGGGGCACTTCGTGCATATCCGGGACCGAGAAGCTGCCCGCCTGGGTGTACAGGTAAAGCAACGCGACCAGCATGAACACCGACCCGAGGAAGGTGTACAGGAAAAACTTTATGGTGGCATAGATGCGTCGCGGGCCACCCCACATCCCGATGATCAGAAACATCGGGATGAGCTGCGCCTCCCAGAACACGTAAAAAATAATGCCGTCGAGGGCGGAGAACGCACCCACCAGACACCCTTCTTGAATGAGAAAAGCCGCCATGTACTGCGCGGTCTTGTGTTGAATCACCTCCCATCCGCCGATCACCACGAGCACGGTCATGAAGGTGGTCAGTAGGATGAGGGGCATGGATATGCCGTCTACCCCCAGGTAATACTCGATGCCGAAGGACGCGACCCACGGTACACGCTCGACGAACTGCATCCCGGCGCTCGTGAGATCGAACTGCGTGTAGAGAGGGATGGAAACCACAAACGTCAGGACCGAGGCTGCCAGCGCGATCTTGCGCGCCGCCGCGCGGTCGCGCTCGCCTCCGAAGACGAGCACCAGAATGCCGCCCACGATGGGCGTCCAGATCACCAGGCTGAGATAGGGTATTTCAGACATCTATCACTCTCGTCTGCATCGCACCGGCGATCATGCGTAGACGAACCAGCTGAGCAATGCCAGCAGGCCGATGATCATCGCGAAAGCGTAATGGTACAGAAAGCCGCTCTGGACGTGTCGTACCACCGCCGAGAACCAGCCCACGGCCCGGGCCGAGCCGTTCACCATCAATCCGTCTATGAGACGCGCGTCTCCCACCTGCCAGAGCACCGAGCCGATCCCGCGGCCGCCGCTCGTCAGCAGGTTCTCGTAGAGCCTGTCGAAGCCGTACTTGTCGACGAGAATTCGATAGCCGAGCTCCAGGCTCGATGCGATACGCCCGGGCACCTCGGGACGTGCGACGTACAGAAACCAGGCCACGGCCGCCCCGGCAAGGCCGAGCCAGAACGGTAGAGCCTGCAGCCCGTGCACGGCGAACGCCAGCGCACCGTGGAAGTCCCGCCCCAGCTCGGCGAGCACGTCGTGCTCCGGGGCCACCGTCAAGGACTCGCCGAAGTGTCCGCCGAAGAGCATCGGCTGCACCCAAAACCAGCCGACGACCACCGAGGGGATGGCCAGCAGAACCAGGGGCACCGTGACCACAGGCGGCGACTCGTGCAGATGGGCGCGCGCGTGCTCGTCCATGCGCTCCTTGCCGTGGAAGACGAGAAAATACAACCGGAATGTGTAAAGCGCGGTGACGAACACGCCGGTCAGCACGCACAGGTAGGCGAAACCCGAGCCGGGGATCTCCGAGTGATGCACCGCCTCGATGATGGCGTCCTTCGAGAAGAACCCCGAGAATCCCGGCAAACCGATGAGCGCCAGCGCGCCGACAAGAGAGCTCAGCCAGGTGATCGGCATGTACTTGCGCAGCCCGCCCATGTTGCGCATGTCCTGCTCGTGGTGCAGGGCAATGATCACGGAGCCCGCAGCCAGGAACAGCAGGGCCTTGAAAAAAGCATGCGTGCCCAGGTGGAAGATGGCCGCCGCGTAGGCCGACGCGCCGAGCGCCACGGCCATATAGCCGAGCTGCGAGAGCGTAGAGTACGCGATGACCCGCTTGATGTCGTTCTCGACGATGCCCAGTAGTCCCATGAAGAAAGCGGTCACGGCTCCCACCACCATCACCATGCTGAGCGCCGTCTGGGACAGCTCGAAGAGCGGCGACATCCGCGCCACCATGAAGATTCCGGCGGTCACCATGGTCGCGGCATGGATGAGGGCCGATATGGGCGTCGGGCCTTCCATCGAATCCGGCAACCAGACGTGCAGGGGCACCTGGGCCGATTTGCCCATCGCCCCGAGAAACAGGAGGATGCAGATCGAGGTGGCCACGGACCATTCCGTACCCGGGAACACCCGTATGGTCTCCCCCTCGAGCAGAGAGGCGTTTGCGAACACCGGCGCATACTGTAACGTCCCGAAGTACAGCAGCACCGCGGCGATCCCCAGGATGAAACCGAAGTCGCCTACCCGGTTGAGCAGAAATGCCTTGAGCTGCGCCCGGGTGGCCGATTCGCGCGTGTACCAGAACCCGATGAGCAGGTACGACATCAACCCCACGGTCTCCCAGCCGAAGAAAAGCTGGAGGAAATTGTTCGCCATGACCAGCATCAGCATGCCGAACGTGAACAGGGCGATGTAGCTGAAGAAGCGCTGATAGCCGGGATCGTCGTGCATGTACCCGATGGTGTATATGTGCACCATCAGAGAGACGAACGAGACCACCAGGATCATGGTGGCCGTCAGCTCGTCGATGAGAAAGCCGAGCTGCAGCTCCACTCCGCCGGCGACCGCCCACGTGTACACCGCGCCGTCGAATATCGGTGCCCCGTCCCATACAATGTGTTTGAAGACTACGGCCGACAGCAGCGTGGAGATTCCAACGCCGATGATCGTCACCCAGTGCGCTCCCGAGCGGCCGATCTGCTGCCCGAACAGCCCCGCCAGGATGGCGCCCGTGAGCGGTGCGAGGACGATGCTGAGGTAAACCCCCTCCATGAATCGAGCACCTTATCCTTTCATAATGTCCAGATCCTGGACGTTGATGGTCTGGCGCTTGCGGAACAGGACGACGAGGATCGCAAGACCGATGGCCACTTCCGCCGCGGCGACCGTCAGGATGAAAAACACGAATACCTGCCCCGCCAGATCCTGGAGAAAATACGAAAACGCCACGAAGTTCAGATTAACCGAGAGCAGCATGAGCTCGAGAGACATGAGCAGGATGAGCACGTTCTTGCGATTGAGAAAGATCCCGCCCATGCTCAGGCAGAACATCACCGCTCCGAGAACCAGAAAATCGGACAGTGCAATCATGACCGCTCCGCAGGGCGTTTGAACACGCGCTTCGCCTCCGCCGGCATCTTCACCAGACGCACGCGCTGCTCACGCCGCACCGCAACCTGCTCCTCGGGGCGCTGGTACTTCACACCTTCGCGCCGGCGCATGGTCAGCACGATGGCCGCGACGATAGCTACCAGCAAGATGACCGCCGCCACCTCGAAGGGGTACACGTAGTCCGTGTAGAGCACGCTGCCGAGCGCCTTGGTGTTGCTGTAATCGGGCCCCTGCCGCGCCGGGGCCGGCATGCTCTCCAACGCGAAGCGCCGGGATCCCACGACCATCGCCAGCTCCACCACGACCAGCGCCGCCACCAGAAAGCCCACCGGCAGGTAGCGGGTGAATCCCTCGCGCAGCGGTGCCAGGTTGATGTCGAGCATCATGAGCACGAACAGGAACAGCACCATCACCGCCCCCACGTAGACCAGCACGAGCGTGATGGCAAGAAACTCCGCTTCCAGAAGCAACCACAGTCCGGCGCTCGTGAAGAAAGCGAGCACCAGGAACAGCGCCGCATGCACCGGATTGCGGACGGTGATCACCATCGCCCCGGCGAAAACCAGGATGGTGGCGAGAACGTAGAAGACAAACGCTTCGTTCATGAGAGAGTCAACGTCCTCCGAACCTCGTTACCGAATGCAGCCGCTGTCCCGCAGGGCGGCGAGCCCCTCGCAAAGGGCGACCGGCGGAGCGCGGCGCGCGGGGCGATAAGGCCCGTAGGGAGCCCGCCATCGATGGCGGGCTCCGAGCATCGCGACAGGGATGTCGCGTTGCTCGGCGCGACCCGCGCGCCGAAGCACGCGTAGCCTCGGAGCCCAGAGCGAGGGCTCGCCGCCCTGGCCGCCCTGACATTCGCGGTTGGTCAGCACGCTCCTTATTTCTTGTGCCTTCTTATGTCGTTCGCGGCCTGTCCAACCCCGTCAATCGAACCACGGCGGGACGCCGACGAGGATGGCGAGGCCCACGACGACGATCCAGACGAGGGTGATGGGTATGAAGACCTTCCACCCCAACCGCATGATCTGATCGTAGCGATAGCGCGGGAACGTCGCCCGGAACCACAAATACAAGAACAGAAAGAACGCTACCTTCAGCACGAACCAGTGGATGCCGGGGCCAAGCAGCTCGCCGACGACGGGCGTGCGGTACGCGCCCTCCTCCAAAAAGCCTTCGAAGGGGGACAACCAACCCCCGAGGAACATGAGCGCCGCGAGCGCGCTGATGAGGATCATGTTCGCGTACTCCGCCAGGAAGAACGCGGCGAAAGCGGTGCCGGAGTACTCCACGTGGAAGCCGGCCACGATCTCGGACTCGCCCTCGGCGACGTCGAACGGCGCGCGGTTGGTCTCCGCCACCCCGGCCATGAAGTAGACGACGAACATGGGCAGCAACGGAAGCCAGAACCAGTGCAGCACGCTGCCCTGCTGAGCCAGCACGATGGCCTGAAAGTTCAGGCTCCCCGCCGCCATGAGCACCACGACCAGGGCGAAACCCATGGCGATTTCGTAGGCCACGGTCTGCGCCGCGGCGCGAAAGGCGCCGAGTAAGGCGTACTTGGAATTGGACGCCCAGCCCCCGATGATGATCCCGTAGACGCCGAACGAGGTCATCGCCAGCACGTAGAGCAATCCCGCGTTGACGTCCGCCAGCACCAGACCCTCGTCGAAGGGAATCACCGCCCACGCGGCCAGGGCCGTCGTGAGCGAGAGGATGGGCGCGATCACGAACAGCAGGCGGTTCGCGCCCGCCGGGAAGATGACTTCCTTCAACAGAAGCTTGAGGACATCGGCGATGGGCTGCAACCAACCTCTGGGGCCAACCCGGTTGGGACCCATTCGCACCTGCATATAACCGATGATCTTGCGCTCGGCGAACGTGAGGTACGCGACACCGAGCAGCAGCGGCACCAGGATGACGCTTATCTTGATCAATATCTCGAGGACGGCGCCGAGCCCCTCGGGGAACACCCCCAAGACCCCGACGATCCATTCAGGCATGGCCCGTCGCCTCCGCCACCCTATGCCTTTTCGATCTCGATGGGTCCGTACGCCGGACCCAGCCCCGCACTGCCCGGGCTGTTGGCGTGAACGTATACGCAGCCGTCCGGGACGCGGCGCTCGATGATGACCTCGAGCGAGGCCCGCACCCCGTTCTGCGCCACCGTGACCCGCTCACCGGCGCTCAACCCCAGCCGCTCGGCCAGGCTCGCGTTCATGCGCGCGGCCGCCCTCGACTCGAGCGCATCCGCGGTCTGCTGCAGCGGCTTCGATCGGCGCACCAGTGGATCCCCGGCGTGCAGCGCTACGTCCCCGATGCGGTAGAGGGCCTTCCCGGCCTCCTCTGACTGCGCGCCCGCAAGTGCCTCCGGAATCCGCCAGGCGCCGTCGTTGGATGGGGTCCGCCCGCCCACTATTGCACGCAGCTCCTCGCGTACCTCACTGCATTCCATGTACTCGAATCCCTCCACCTCGAAGTGGTTGCCGAGCACGCGCAGCACTTTCCAGGCCGGGCGCGCCTCGGCGTAGGGCCGGGTCACGGCGTCGAAGCTCTGCCAGGTACCTTCCACGTTGACGAACGTTCCGGGCGTCTCGGCGAACGGCGCGGTCGGCAGCAACACGTTCGCGTACTCTTCCATGGCCGCCGTGCGATACGGCGTAAGTGCCACGACGAAATCGGCCGCGGTCATCGCCTGGCGGGCGCGGTGAGCGTCGGCGCAGTCGAGCTCCGGCTCCACGTCGAGGAGCAGATATGCGCGCAACCCCTTGCGCAGCATGGTGGCCGCGTCGAATCCCTCGGGCCACGAAGGCTCCCCGCCCGGCCCGCGGTGGGGCACCGCCCCCGCGAGCCACGCACCGGCGCTGTTGGCGCCCTCGGAGAGATGCCCGAGGATCGCCCGCGCGCGGGTCGCGATGTGGCCCGCCAGCGCGCGCAGCACCGCGGCCTCGGGATGCGCGCCCGCGGCCGGGCCCAGCAGGATGGTGGCCCGCTCGGCACCGAGCAGGTGTCGCGCCATGGCCCGGTGCGTCTCATCCACGACCACCCCGCCGAGCAGCCGCTCCGCCTCACCCCCGGCGCCCGCTCCCGCCTCTTCCCCGAGCGCTCGCGCGATACCGGCCAGGCTTCGCGCCATCGCCGCCGGATGGGTGATGATCCGCTCGGCCAGAGGAAAGTTGAAATCGTAGTCGACGGCGTTCACCGCCATCACTCGAGCGCCTCGCAGCGCCGCCTTGCGCAGGCGCTGGTTGAGAAGCGGTTGCTCCTTTCGAATCCAGGAGCCGACAAGCAACGCCGCGCCCACCTTCTCGAGCTCGGCGATTCGCTGACCCAACCAGGGGAAAAGCGGCGCCGCCTCCTGGTCCGAGAAGTCGCTCTGGCGCAGGCGGTGATCGACGTGCGGGGACCCCAGCCCTCGCATGAATTTCTGCAACAGATAATGCTCCTCGAGCGTCGCGCTCGGACCCGCCAGCGCTCCGATCTGCCCGGGTCCCTGCTGGGCCACGACCCGTTTCAGTCCCTCGCGGGCGAACGCGAGGGCGTCCTCCCAATCCACCGTCTGCCAGTCACCCTCGCGTTTGATGCAGGGCGCTTGCAGGCGCTCGTCGCTGTACAGACCTTCCAGACCCCAACGGTCCCGGTCGGAGATCCAGGTCTCGTTGATGCCCTCGTTCTCGCGCGGGACCGCGCGCATGACCCGATTGCGCACGACGTGCAGATCCACGTTCGAGCCCACGCAATCGTGGGGTGCCACAGCTCCGACCTGCTTCATCTCCCAGGCGCGCGCGCGGAAGCGGAACGGCTTGTTCGTGAGCGCGCCCACCGGACACAGGTCGATGACGTTGCCCGAGACCTCCGAGTCGACGCTGCGCTCGACGAATGTGCCGATCTCCATGTGCTCGCTGCGGCCGGTGGCGCCCAGCTCCTGCACTCCCCCGATCTCGATGCCGAAGCGCACGCACCGCGTGCAATGAATGCAGCGGGTCATGTCGGTGGCGATCAGGGGCCCGATGTTCTTGTCCTTCACCGAGCGCTTGCGCTCCTGGAAGCGGGACACGCCCCGGCCGTATCCCATCGCCACGTCCTGAAGCTCGCACTCGCCGCCCTGATCGCAGATGGGACAGTCCAACGGGTGGTTGATGAGCAAAAACTCCATCACCGACTTCTGCGCCCGCAGCGCAAGGGGCGAACGCGTGTGCACCTTCATGCCTTCGGCGAGGGGCGTGGCGCATGCGGGGAGGGGCTTCGGCGCTTTCTCCACCTCGACCAGGCACATGCGGCAGTTGGCCGCGACCGAGAGGTTCTTGTGATAACAGAAGCGCGGCACGAACACGCCGGCCGCGTCGGTGACCTCGATGAGCATCTGGCCCTTGCGACCCTGCAAGGAGACCCCGTTGACCTCGATGTTGACCGTATCCTCGCTCATCTACCTCAATACTCGATCCATGACCGAAGGCCTATTCCTAACACGAAGAGCACGAAGGACACGAAGAAGGGATCGTGAAGCTGACGAGTCCGTACGATCGTAGAGCGATGGTGAAAACTCACCAGCAATGCCAAGACTCTCTCTTCGTGTCCTTCGTGCCATAAGACTGCGTCAAAGCGCCGCTACGCGGCGATCTTCCAGGGCACCACGCCGGGCGGGTACTGGCCGTGGTCGATGTGGTACTGGAACTCGTCGCGGAAGTGCTTGATAAAGCTCTGCACGGGCCAGGCAGCCGCGTCACCCAGCGCGCAGATCGTCCGCCCCTCGATGTTGTTCGCCATGTCCACCAACAGATCCAGCTCCTCCTGGCGCGCCTGCCCCTTCTCGATGCGGCACAGCACCCGGTACATCCACCCGGTTCCCTCGCGGCACGGCGTGCACTGCCCGCACGACTCCGCGTAGTAGAAGCGCGCGATCCGCCGCAGCATGCTCACCATGGACGTGGTCTCGTCCATCACCACCACCCCGCCCGACCCGAGCATGGAGCCGGCCTTGGCGATGGAGTCGTAATCCATATCGACCTCCATCATGATGTGCCCCGGCACGACGGGAACCGAAGAGCCGCCGGGAATCACCGCCTTGAGCTTGCGCCCCTCGCGCATCCCCCCCGCCATCTCCAGCAGCTCGCGAAAGGGCGTACCCAGTGCGACCTCGAAATTGCCGGGTCGCGCCACGTGGCCCGACATGCAGAAGATCTTCGTGCCCCCGTTGTTGGGCCGCCCGAGCTGGAGGAACCACTCCGCGCCATTGCGCATGATGGCCGGGACCGAGGCCAGGGTCTCGGTATTGTTGACGGTGGTGGGCAAGCCGTACACGCCCCTGTTGGCGGGAAAGGGCGGCTTGAAGCGCGGCAGGCCCTTCTTGCCCTCGAGCGACTCGAGCAGGCCCGTCTCCTCGCCGCAGATGTAGGCGCCGGCGCCGAGGTGGTTGTACAGATCGAAGTCCACGCCCGAATCCATGATGTTCGTGCCCAGCAGACCGGCGTCGTACGCCTCCTTCAGGGCCGCCTCGCAGCGGCGAAAGGGCACGTCCATGAATTCGCCGCGCAAGTAGTTGTAGCCGACGGTGGCCCCCATCGCGTAGCCGCCGATGGCCATGCCTTCGATCACCGCGTGGGGATTGAAGCGCAGAATGTCGCGATCCTTGCAGGTGCCGGGCTCACTCTCGTCGGAGTTGCAAACGATGTACTTCTGGCCCTGAAAGTTCTGCGGCATGAAGCTCCACTTGAGTCCCGTGGGGAAACCCGCACCGCCGCGTCCGCGCAGGGCCGAGCGTTTCACCTCGTCGATGACGTCCGTCGGTTCGGGTTTCTCGCGCAGGATTTTCTTCCACGCCTCGTACCCCCCCACCTCGAGGTAGGTCTCGAGCGCCCACGGCTTCTCGAACCCGAGCGTGGCGTAGCAGAGTTCGTTGGTCATTGCCCTCCTCACTCCAGCGAATCCAAGATCTCGTCGACCTTCTCGAGCGTGAGGTTCTCGTAATACACGTGATCCACCATCATCATGGGCGCGGCGCAGCACGCCGCCAGGCATTCTTCTTCCTCCTTCAGGAAAAATCTGCCATCGGGCGTGCTCTCACCGATTTTGATTCCGAGCTTGTCTTCGATATGTCGCACGACGTCGTCGGCCCCGCAGAGCATGCACGAGATGTTCGTACATACGGAAATGCTGTGCCGGCCCACGGGCTCGAGCTCGTACATCGAGTAAAAGCTCGCAACCTCGTAGACCGCGATCGGCTCGAGCTCCAGGTACTCGGCCACGGCGTCCATGAGCTCCACCGTAAGGTAGCCGTTGTTTTGATGCTGTGCCGCACTCAAGGCGGGCAGCACGGCCGAGCGCTTGTGTTCCGGCGGATATTTGAGAAGCCAGCGATCGATGTCCGCCCGCGTGTGTTTCGAGAGCACCGACACACCCTTCTTCCCACCATCGTCTTCGTGCGCGCCGCTCTCCGTGCTCATCAACGATCGATTTCCCCGAAGACGATGTCCAGTGTGGCGATCACCGCCACCACGTCGGCCAGCATGTGTCCGCGCGTCAGCTCATCCATGGCCGACAGGTGAGCGAAACCCGGCGCGCGTAGCTTGAGCCGGTAGGGCTTGTTGGCGCCGTCGGAAACGAGGTACGCGCCGAACTCGCCTTTCGGAGCCTCCACCGCCGCGTAGGTCTCGCCCTGCGGGATGCAGTACCCCTCGGTGAAGAGCTTGAAGTGATGAATCAGGGCCTCCATGTCGTTCTTCATCTCCTCGCGGGGCGGGGGCACGATCTTGGGGTCGTCGATGATGACGGGTCCGGGATTGGCGCGCAGCCAGTCCACGCACTGCTTGATGATGCGGTTGGACTGGCGCATCTCCTCGATGCGCACCAGGTAGCGATCGTAGCAGTCGCCGTTGGCGCCGACGGGGATGTCGAAATCCAGTCGGTCGTAGACCTCGTAGGGCTGCTTCTTGCGCAGATCCCATTCCACACCCGAGGCGCGCAGCATAGGCCCCGTGAACCCCAGCTGCAGCGCCCGTTCCGGTGCGACCTCGGCGATACCCACCGTGCGCTGCTTCCAGATGCGGTTGTCGGTGAGCAGCGTCTCGTACTCGTCCACATAGCCCGGAAAACGCTCGGTGAAATCCTCGATGAAATCGAGCAACGAGCCCTGCCGGTTGCGGTTGAGCCGCTCGAGCTCCTTTTGACTGCGCCACTTGGACGGTTGGTATTGGGGCATCTTGTCCGGCAGATCGCGGTAGACACCCCCGGGGCGATAGTACGTGGCGTGCATGCGCGTGCCGGAGACCGCCTCGTACATGTCCATGAGCGTCTCGCGCTCTCGGAACGCGTACAGAAACACCGTCATGGCACCCAGATCCAGCGCGTTGGACCCGAGCCACATGAGGTGGTTCAGGATACGGGTGATCTCATCGTACATCACCCGGATATACTGCGCGCGCACGGGAGGCTCGATGCCGAGCAGCCTCTCGATGGCCAGCACGTAGGCGTGCTCGTTGCACATCATGGACACGTAGTCGAGGCGGTCCATGTAGCCGATGCTGTGGTTGTACGGCTTGCTCTCGGCGAGCTTCTCGGTGGCCCGGCACAGAAGCCCGATATGAGGGTCGGCCCGCACTACGACCTCACCGTCCATCTCCAGCACGAGTCGCAGCACGCCGTGGGCCGCCGGGTGCTGCGGTCCAAAGTTCATCGTGAAGTTCTGGATCTCAGGCATCGTCCTTGGGCCGCTCGGCCTCCTCCGTGTAGCGGTGGTCGCGGGGGATGACGCGCGGCACGGTCACCCGGGGGTCGATGCTGACCGGCTGATAGACGACCCGCTGTTTCTCCGGGTCGTAGCGCATCTCCACCTCGCCGATGAGCGGGAAATCCTTGCGAAACGGGTGCCCCACGAACCCGTAGTCGCTCAAAATCCGCCGCAGGTCCGGGTGGCCTTCGAAGATGATGCCCAGCAGATCGAAGGCCTCGCGCTCGTACCAGTTGGCGGAGTTCCAGATGTCCACCACCGACGGTACCCGCGGCGGATCGCCCTCCGCATAGGTGCGCACGCGCAGGCGCTCGTTGTGCTCGAGGGACAAGAGCTGATACACGACGCCGAAGCGCGGGCCCTCCCAGCGGCGTGTGCCGACCTCCCGCGGCTCCACCCCGCGGGAGTAGCCACCGGCGGTCGCCGATTCGCTGGTCTCCCACTCGGCCACGCCATAGCTCAGGTAATCGACCCCGCAGAGGTCAATGAGCTGCGCGAAGACGAGGTCCGGCTCGTCGCGCAGGCGGCGGCACACCTCGAGCAGATGCGCCGCCGGCACCTCGACCGTCACCTGCCCCACATAGGTCCGAGCACGCGTGACCAGGCTCTCGAAGCGCTCCTGAACACGGGCCGCCAGAGCCTCGACCGAATCCTCCATACGCTCCATCCCACCAGAACGATTACGCGCGTGCGCGCCAAAAAACGCCCCGTCTGCGCTCCCGCGCGCGGCGCCGTCGACGGCGACGGAACCATCCCCTCGCGCTCAAATACTGTCGCAGGCCCGGGCGCCCGTGCGCAGCCGATTTTCCGCTCAACGCGCGATGGTGTTCGTACGCCGAATCTTGTTGTGCAGCTGAATTACCCCGTACAGCAGCGCCTCGGCCGTCGGGGGGCAACCGGGCACGTAGATATCAACGGGCACGATGCGGTCACATCCACGCACGACGGAGTACGAATAGTGGTAGTAGCCCCCTCCGTTCGCGCACGATCCCATGGAGATCACCCATTTCGGGTCGGGCATCTGGTCGTACACTTTACGCAGAGCGGGCGCCATCTTGTTGCACAGGGTCCCCGCGACGATCATGACGTCCGATTGTCTTGGGCTCGGCCTGAAGAGCATGCCGAAGCGGTCCATGTCGTAACGGGCGGCTCCTGCGTGCATCATTTCCACCGCACAGCAGGCGAGCCCGAAGGTCATCGGCCACATCGAACCCGTGCGCGCCCAGTTGATGAGCTTATCGGCGCTCGTGGTCGCGAAGCCCTCTTCAAAGACCCCCTCTATTCCCATTCCAGCGCCCCACGCCGCCACTCGTATACGAAACCGATGGTGAGAACCGTCAGAAAGATGATCATCGCGAGGAACCCGAACAGCCCGATGCGATCCAGCACGACGGCCCAGGGGAAAAGGAAGGCGATCTCGAGGTCGAAGATGATGAACAGGATCGCAACCAGATAATAGCGCACATCGAATTTCATGCGCGAATCTTCGAAGGCCTCGAAGCCGCACTCGTAGGGCGAGAGCTTGTTGCTGTCGGGCCGGCGCGGACCAAGCACCGACCCGACCGCAATGAGCACCAAGCCCATCACCAATCCGACCAGGATGAAGATCAAGACAGGGAGATAGTTGGACAGCATCCCGAGGTCTCTGAACCTGCGCCCCTTCGCCCTCACCGCACCGGCAAGGCACTTTAGGTCAGGCCCCGTACACTGTCAAGGCCGGACCCTGCGGGAAACCAAATCAAATCAGATGGTTATGCTCCGCGAAAGGAGCGGGTCGCCGACCGCGAACGTCGCGATCGAAATCCGGAGCAACTGGCGGATGGTGCCGATGGCCGGACTCGAACCGGCACGGCTCTAAGGCCACTGCCCCCTCAAGACAGCGTGTCTACCAATTCCACCACATCGGCAATAGCGTCCCCCCCCGCGGCGCGCCATTATAGCGCACGCGATGCAGGCACCGTCATCAGCCGCCTTCCTGCGCCGGCGGCACCTCGGGCACGTCCGACGGCGCGCTCGATGGCGCCGGGGCCTGCGGCAGGTCCGAGGGTTCGCCCGGCACGGGCGGGCTCTCCGGCGCGGACTGCACGCGCTCCATCACGCTCTCGGATTCGACCTGGCGACCGCTCATCCACGCGAGCGAGAGACTGGTGAAGAAAAAAATCGCCGCCAGCACCGCCGTCGCCCGGCTCAGAAACGTGGCCGGACCCCGGCTCCCGAACACACTGCCCGAGGCGCCGGCCCCGAAGGCGGCGCCCGCATCGGCGCCGCGCCCGTGCTGCAACAGCACGAAGCCGATCACACCCAGCGCCACGAGCACATGAATTCCGATGATGGCCGCGTACATCTCACGCACCTGCCGCCGTGCAGATGGACAGAAACTCCTGAGCTTTGAGAGACGCCCCCCCGATGAGTCCGCCGTCGATATCGGGCATGGCAAAGAGCGCCTCTGCGTTGTCGGATTTTACACTACCACCGTAGAGAATCCGCAGCCCTTCGGCCACCTGCGCATTCTCCCGCGCCACGCGTTGCCGGATGAACGCGTGCATCTCCTGAGCCTGCTCCGGCGTGGCCGTCGCCCCCGTGCCGATGGCCCACACCGGCTCGTAGGCGACCACTGCCCGGCCGAGAGCCGCAGCGCTCACCCTCTCGATGACGCTCGCAAGCTGGCGATCGACGACCTGCTCGGTTTCACCCGCCTCGCGCTCCTCGAGGGTCTCACCGACGCACACAATCGGCGTGAGGCCTCCATTGAGCACCCGCTCGCACTTCGCAGCCACGCGCTCGTCGGTCTCCCCGTACAGGGCGCGGCGCTCCGAGTGACCGACGATGACGTACCGGCAATCGAAATCCTCGAGCATGGACACGGCGACCTCTCCGGTGAAAGCACCGGGGTTCTCGTGAGACACGTTCTGTGCACCGAGCACGAGGGGGCTGTCGGCAATGAGCCGCGACACCGCCTCCAGGTACACGAACGGCGGGCACACGACGACCTCCGCGGCTTTGACCCGGCCCACCCCGACGAGGATGCCCCCGATGAGTGAGTGTGCGGTCTCCAGGGTCCCGTTCATCTTCCAGTTACCGGCCACCAGCACCTGACGCATCGCACCCCCTAGCCTGTCGCGCTCCCCAGCGCCTCTTCCACCGCGCCCGCAAGCTGCCTCGCCAGCGATTCCACCCGCTCGCGCTGGCGCCCTTCCACCATCACCCGTACGAGAGGCTCGGTGCCCGAGAGCCGAAGCAGCACGCGCCCCTCGTGGGCAAGCTCGGACTCGACCACTCGCACCGCTTCCTGCACCCTCGGCAACCGCATCACATCGACGCGCCGCTCCATGGGTACATTGACGACACTCTGCGGATACTTGTACATGCCGCGCTTCAGCTCGTGCAGCGGCTCGCCGGCGGCTCGGGCCGCCGACAGCACCTGCAGGGCGGAGACGATTCCGTCGCCGGTGCACATGCGATCCAGACAAATGATATGCCCGGAGGTCTCCCCGCCCAGCGTGCAGCCGCCAGCCATCATCAGCTCCAGCACGTAGCGATCGCCGACCTGGGCGCGCTTGAGCTCGATGCCGTGCCGGCCCAGCGCCTCCTCCAGGCCGAAGTTGCTCATGACCGTACCCACCACCGCGCCGTTCAGCTCATTCTGTGCGCGCTTCGCCCGGGCGATAATGAACAGAAGCTCGTCCCCGTCGACGACCTCTCCCTGCTCGTCCACCATGATGACGCGATCTCCGTCGCCGTCGAAGGCCACGCCGATATCCGCACCTCGCTCTCGCACCGCGTGCTGTAGAGCGCGTGGGTACGTCGCGCCGCAGCGCTCGTTGATGTTGAGCCCGTTCGGCTCGACACCGACCCGGTGCACGCGCGCGCCGAGCTCCTCGAACACGTCGGGTGCCACGTGATAGGTGGCGCCGTGGGCGCAGTCCACAACGATCTCGAGATCCCGGAAGCTCGTTCCGTAGGGGATCGTGCTCTTGCAGAACTCGATATAGCGTCCCGCCGCGTCTTCCACGCGGTCCGCCTTGCCGAGTTCACGTGACGCCACCGTCGTCATCGGTCTCTCGAGCCCGGCCTCGATGGCGAGCTCCATCTCGTCGGGAAGCTTCGTGCCGTCGCCGGAGAAGAACTTAATCCCGTTGTCGTGGTAAGGATTGTGCGAGGCGCTGATGACGATCCCGGCCTGGGCGTGCAACGTCCGCGTGAGGTACGCAATGGCCGGCGTGGGCATGGGGCCGAGCAGGCGGATGTCGACCCCGGCCGCGGAGAGACCAGCCTCCAGAGCCGACTCCAGCATGTAGCCCGAGATACGGGTGTCCTTGCCGATGAGGACCGTGCCGCGTCCCTTGCGCGCCGCGAGGACCTGGCCGGCGGCCCAGCCGAGCTTCAGCATGAAATCCGCTGTGACGGGCGGCTCGCCCACGCGGCCGCGAATGCCGTCGGTGCCGAAATAACGCCTCTTTTCACCACCCATGGAGTTCGATTCCCCCCACGACCCGCAGAAGCGACCACCGATTCTTTCGGTCTGCGGGTGCTGCGCCTTGAGCGCGAAGTGTACCAGCCCGGCGCCGCCCGTAGGAGCCACCCGCGCATGTCCGTCGCCAGGGGCTTCCCTCACCGCAGAAATTGTTCACCACAGAGGACGCGGCGAAGCCCACCATTCATGGACCGTGGCTCCGGCTGCGTCGGTGGTGGGCTTCTATACCTCGTATTCTCTCTGTGTCCTCTGTGNNTCACCGCGGATATTTTCACCACAGAGGACACAGGGGCCTCAGAGGACACAGAGAGAATACAAGGTACAGGGTCGGAGGGCAGGCAGTACGAGCGCGACTATCTGGATGTTTGCTGGAGCCTTCGACACCCAAAAGCGGACCGGCTCGCACAGNNCTCTGTGTCCTCTGTGGTTATCCTTTTGACGCGTGCCCGGCGGCCTGCACGGCGGCCGCGACCTCGAGCGCATCCCGGGTCGGCCCCACGTCGTGCACCCGCACGACCGCGACGCCCTTGAGCGCCGCGATCACCACCGCCGCCACGCTCCCGGAGACCCGCTCGTCGAGGGTGCGGTCCAGCAGCTTGCCGAGTGTGGACTTGCGCGAGATTCCCACCACCACCGGGAGACCCGTGTCGACGAAGGTCTGGAGGCAACTCAGCAGACGCAGATTGTGCCCCGCGGTCTTACCGAAGCCGAAGCCCGGATCGATCAGCAATCCACTCCGATCGATGCCGTGCGCCTCGCAAGCCTGCACGCGCTCGACCAGAAAGTCGCGCACCTCGGCGACGACGTCGGTGTACTCGGGCGCCGTCTGCATGTTGCGCGGCTCGCCCTGCATATGCATGAGACAGACCGGCACGCCGAGAGTACGCACCGTCTCCAGCGCGCCTTGCGCGCGCAGCGCTCTGACGTCGTTGATCAGGCGCGCGCCCGCGGCCACCGCGTCACGCATGACCGAAGGCTTGCTGGTGTCAATAGAGATGGTGACGGAGAGCTCAGCGTGGATGGCTTCTACGATCGGAATGACTCGGTCCAGCTCTTCCTCGACACTCACGCCCTGCGAGCGCGGCCGCGTCGATTCCCCGCCGACGTCGATGATGTCGGCGCCTTCCTCCGCCATGCGCCGCGCCTGAGCCAGAGCTGCATCCCGACCGTGGAAGCGTCCCCCGTCCGAGAACGAATCCGGGGTGACGTTCAAGACACCCATGATGCGAGGTCTAGCCGGCATTTCTCACCGGGGCGCAAAGCGAGGGCGCGGAGACGCGCATGCATACACCGCGCGCGGCGCGCGGAAGAAGCCGTGCAAGCTATCGCGGTCTGGAGAGCGCGCTACCAGAGACAAAAATCGGGCCCCTCGGAGCGCTTTGTCAGCGCGACAGCCGCGGACAGGCGTCCGTTCCCACGGAAGGCTCCGTCAGATCAGTGCAGGCTGGCGGGGCCGCCTATCTTTCGGGGCGGGGACTTCTCCTTCTCGTCCTGTCCTTTCGAGGCCGTCTCGCCGTCCACCGTGGAGTCCGGATCGGACCAATCCTTCGGTGGACGTGGGGTCTTGCCGGCCATGATCTCCCTGATCTGCTCGGTGTCGATGGTCTCGTACTTGATGAGCGCGTCGGCCATGAGGTGAAGCTTTTCCGTATTATCCTTGAGCAAACGCTCCGCACGCTGGTAATTGCGAGAGATGATCGTGCGGACCTCCTCGTCGATGAGGTGCGCCGTCTCGTCCGAGACCGATTTATGCTGGGTCACGCTATGGCCGAGAAAGACCTCGCCCTCCTCGTCGCCGTACTGGAGGGGGCCGAGCCCCGAGAGACCCCACCTCTTCACCATGTTGCGGGCGATCTCGGTGGCCTTCTGAATGTCGTTGCTGGCACCCGTAGTGACCTTGTGCGCCCCGAAGATGAGCTCCTCCGCGAGGCGCCCGCCGAAGAGGCTCGATATCTTGCTCTCCAGATGCTCCTTGCTGTAGCTGTAACGGTCCTCTTCGGGAAGGAACATCGTCACGCCAAGCGCCCGCCCCCGCGGGATGATACTCACCTTGTAGACGGGGTCGTGCGAAGGCACGAGCAATCCGACAATGGCATGACCCGCCTCGTGATAGGCGGTGAGCTTCTTCTCGTCGTCGCTCATGACCATGGAGCGGCGCTCCGCGCCCATCATGATCTTGTCCTTGGCCTTCTCGAACATCTCCATCTCCACCACGCGCTGATTGGCGCGGGCGGCGAACAGCGATGCCTCGTTCACCAGATTGGCCAGATCGGCGCCCGAGAAGCCGGGCGTGCCGCGCGCGATGATGGCGGGGTTCACGTCCTTGGCAAGGGGGACCTTGCGCATGTGCACCTTCAGGATCTGCTCGCGGCCGCGAATGTCGGGCAGCGGCACCACCACCTGACGGTCGAAACGGCCCGGGCGCAGCAGCGCCGGGTCGAGCACG
>JABAHQ010000879.1_pt3 | contig 36650 bp, 37 predicted proteins | sample 7062091 | NCBI WGS metagenome assembly JABAHQ01 (sample SAMN14534359, study PRJNA622989) | marine sediment metagenome | biome: marine biome [ENVO:00000428]; feature: marine pelagic biome [ENVO:01000023]; material: deep marine sediment [ENVO:00002113] | place: India: Gulf of Kutch | collected... | reverse complement strand
TCTTTCCCCCCCAGTGGGAGGGATGAAGGGGGGGCGTACCGGCAGAACGCTCGTCCTCCCTGTTTGCCGTATCTTCGCGTTCCTCGGAGATGCCCTCCGGGGTATTCGTTTCACTCAGGAGATGTCGCATCTCAGAGATTGAAACCATAGGCAGCACGCGAATAAACAAGAAGATCAGGGTTAGAAAGATCCCGATGGTCCCCAACAAGGTTGCCCAGTCCCAGATCGTACCTGAATACAAGCCCCAGGACGAGGGCAAAAAATCACGATGCAGGCTAACCACAATAATGACGTACCGCTCTATCCACATACCAACATTGATAATGAGTGAGATGATAAAAAGCAAAAGGGGTTTAGATCTGACACGGCCGGACCACAGGGCCTGGGGTATTAGTACATTGCACAGCATCAGGGCCCAGAAGACCGGCCCATAAGGGCCAGTTGAGCGGTTTACCAGCCAGAATCGTTCAAACGGGCTGCCACTGTACCAGGCCGTAAAGGCCTCGGTCATGTAGCCATAGGCTACCAGCAGGCCAGTGGCCAGCATTATTTTAGCCATATTGTCCAGATGGCGCATGGTGATAAAATCTTCCAGCTTGTAAAGCTTACGTAGGGGGATCACCAAGGTCAACACCATGGCAAAACCAGAGAAGATAGCCCCGGCGACAAAGTAGGGTGGAAAAACCGTCGTATGCCAGCCCGGAACGAGGGAAATCGCGAAGTCCAAGCTCACCACGGAGTGGACCGAAACAACGAGAGGTGTGGCCAGGGCAGCCAGCAGGAGATAAGCAGTTCCATAGCGTTGCCAATGTCCGGCCGATCCCCGCCAGCCCAGCGCCAAAAGCCCGTAAAAGTAGCGGGCGAATTTGTTTTCGGCCCGATCCCGTAGAGAAGCCAGGTCTGGGATAAGACCAATAAACCAGAACATCAATGACACGAGCAAATAGGTGCCGATGGCAAACGCATCCCAAACCAAGGGACTGCGAAACTGCGGCCACAGATTACCAGTGTTGGGATAGGGAAAGATCGAGTAAACTAGCCAAGGCCGGCCCAGGTGAATCAGCGGAAACAACCCTGCACAGGTCACGGCGAATATGGTCATAGCTTCGGCGAGCCGGTTAACTGAGGTCCGCCAATCCTGGCGAAAGAGGAGTAGAATCGCCGAAATGAGCGTCCCGGCATGGCCAATTCCAATCCACCAGACTAAGGAAATAATGGCAAACCCCCAGCCAACCGGAATATTGATACCCCAAATGCCCACCCCCCGGATAAACAAATTTCCGACCGCATATAGGAACACGATGAGCAGGGCAAAGCTCACCACGAATCCCAACAGCCAGGATATGGGGGTTGTTTTAGTTAAGACAATGGCGCTGATTTTTTCGGTGATGGAACGATAGGTGTACCCCGGCCCGATGAGAGGCGCCGACGGTTTGAGTTGTCCTGATTTTTCCGCGGATGGGTGTCCAGCTTCCATTTAATTTCGCTCTCCTGCAAGTTCCGGGTTAGGGTTCCTCAGCTTGGCCAGATAGGTCGTGCGCGGATATGTATTCAACTCAGTCAGCATGCCGTAATTGAGAGGCGAAGCCTTGAGTTTAGCCACCTGACTATCAGGATCGTTAATGTTGCCAAAAACAATGGCCTGGGTGGGACACGCTCCCTGGCAAGCCGTTACAACCTCGCCATCACGGATCTCTCGGCCTTCCACCTTGGCGGTAATCCGGGCGGCGCTGATACGTTGCACACAGTAAGTACATTTTTCCATGACCCCCCGCGTTCGCACTGTCACATTGGGATTTCGCTGGAGCTTCAAGTTTTCTGACTCCAGGTCCGAATACTGCAGGAAGTTAAATCGCCTGACTTTGTAGGGACAATTGTTTGAGCAGTAGCGGGTGCCGATACAGCGATTGTAAACCATCACATTCAACCCCTCCTCATCGTGCTGGGTGGCTCCCACCGGGCAAACCACTTCACAGGGTGCATTCTCACAATGCATACACATCACAGGCTGGTGGTGGGTTTCCGGGTTGACCAGGTCGCCTTGATAATAACGGTCAAGACGGAGCCAATGCATCTCCCGGCCATTCAGGACTTCTGCTTTACCCACAATCGGGATGTTGTTCTCGGCCTGGCAGGCCATCACACAGGCATTACAACCGATGCAGGCGCTCAAGTCGACGGCCATGCCCCAGGCATTATCTTCATACTCAAACTTGGGGTACAGCGAAATTTCTTCCCCCTGCGTTTCCATCTCCTGGGCAAAATCCGGTTCGGCCTCGAATTGCGCCACTGTCCCCACCCGGAGCAAACTACGGCCTTCAATACTGTGATGGAGTTGGGTGCTGGCCAGTTGATATTGTTCACCGGTCTTCCGGATATTGAGACCTGATCCGAACCATGGCGTGTCGGCGGTGCGGAGAACATAAGCGTTAAATCCAACCCCTGTGCCAACGCGACCGACCTGTGTCCGTCCATAACCCAGATAGACAGTAATAGAGCCCTCCCCATGGCCCGGCATCAACCATACAGGAGCCCGCACTACCTGTCCGCGATAGTCAAGTTCGACCAAGTCGCCATTGGTTAACCCCAGTCTTTCGGCGGTGGTTGGGCTGATCAAAGCGGCATTGTCCCAAGTTAACTTGGTAAGCGGTTTGGGTAATTCTTGCAGCCAGCCGTTGTTGGCAAACCGGCCATCCCAGATGGAGGGATCAGGGCGGAAGATAATTTCCAACGCGTCGTCCGACGGTTCCGTTGGGGGTTGATCGCCAAATGCTGGCTGTACGGAAACCGATTTAGGGGAGAAGGCTGTATCGGCGATCAACCCATCGTGCAGAGCCGTTTGCCAGAAGGCTTCAAAGTCCTCGACGTTGGATTGATCCGCCCAATATGTCTGCACGATGTCCTGGTCAGAGCGATCAGTTTGCCCAAGGAGTGCAGCTAACACCTCATAAGCCGACCGGCTGTCGTACAGCGGTTCAATCAAGGGTTGGATCATAGTGATGGTGCCATCGTAAGCGCGGGCGTCCCCCCACGTCTCTAAATAATGGGACTCCGGGATGTGCCAGTGGCAATGGGCCGACGTTTCGTCTTCATATAATCCCAGATGAACCCGGAAATCAACTTGTTCGAGCGCCCCGGCAAAATCGAGATCCGCCGGCACGTTGAAAACAGGATTGCCGCCCAGGATCAGGAGGGTTTCAACTTGACCGGCAGCCATAGCCGCCACCAGTTCGCGCAATGACTCGGTCTGATTGGCCGGATTGGCGACCGCCGGGTCGGTGTAGATCACCGTCTGACCCACGTTTGCCAGCGCCTCGTTAATGGCGTGGGCTAAGGCATGCACCAGCGGGGGCTGATGGTCGCCGGCAATCACAAGACTTGTGCCCTGGTGAGCTTGAAGATCACGGACAATGGCGCTGATCCAATTAGCCGGGACAGGCTGGAGCGCTGCCTCATTGCCTGGGGCCACCGTCAGGCCCAACTCGCGGGCAATGGCGCGGGCGAAACTTTCGATTTGGCTCGCTTTCAGGGGTAGGCGATGATCGGCGACAGCTCCGGTTATGGTGGGCGTACTCTCGATGGCATAAAGCCGGTTCAGATTACCAGCCTCCGACTCTTTTACTCGTCGACGATTGGTAAAATCGCGGGCATAACGGACGTGACCGGGAGAGGTCAGGAGAAAGTCCGCCTCCAGGCTGAGAATGACATCGGCCTGATCGAAGCGATAAACCGGCTCAACTGGCTCGCCGAAAGCCAGTTGAGCGCCGGCGTAAACATGATCCCGGTTAATCGGCTCATATTGGTGCCATGTGGCCGAGGGAAAATCGGTTAATAGACCCTGCAACTGGCCGATCAGGCTGGGCGAAGTGACCGTTTCGGTCAATATCCGCAGCCCTGCGCCGCCACTGGCGCGCTGTCGCTCCAGCACAGGTTGTAGCTCAGTGAGGAAGGCTTCCCAACTGCTGACCGCGCCCATATTGGTGATGGCTTTAGCCCGGTCTGGATCATAGAGGGTCAAGATTGAGGCCTGGGCGAGGGCATCGGTTGCCCCAAGGCTGGCCGGATGGTCTGGGTTCCCCTCAATTTTGGTCGGCCGGCCCAGATAACTCTGAACCAAGACACCGGTGGCATATCCACCCAACGTCATGGCCGTGGCAAAAAATAGTGGTTTGCCGGCGACAACTTCTTCAGGGGCTCGGACGTAGGGTACAATCTTTTCGGGGGACCGGCCTGAGCAAGCCGTTAAACCGGCCAGGGCCAGGGAGGCGCCCATAAGTTTCAAGAAGTTACGGCGACTCATCGAGTCGGCCCATTCCGAGGCCTGGCGCGGGAATTCACGACCCAAAAATTCTTGAAACTCCTCGGTCTCGGCTAATTCTTCCAGGCTGCGCCAATACTGCCGGCCCGCCCCCCTTTCATCCCACCCAGTGGGGGGGGGAGAGGGGGAGTGAGCCTGGACTGTTGCCAAATCATGTGGGTGTTTAGCCATTACTCTTTCCTAAATTTCTAAAGAAGATTTCTGATTAACGGTGACATATAGAACAGTCGGTGAGTTGATCGACCTTAATCCCATACTCTGCGACGAGTTGTGGCCCCAGCGTAGCTTGATCTACGGGCGGCTGCCAGCCCATAGTGAAAACTTCATCAAGAGGTCGCACAAAACGTTCTGGTTCACGGTGACACGCCAGACACCAGTCCATCCGCAGGGTTTCCGCTTTAGCGACAACTGGCATTTGATCGATGCGGCCGTGACAGGTTTCACACCCGATACCCTTGTTTACATGAATACCGTGGTTGAAATATACAAAATCGGCCAGGTTATGCACGCGAATCCATTCCAGGGGTTGGTTACTTTCGTAACTTGCCCGCACCGATTCCAGAACAGGAGATTCGGTTGCCACCTGAGCATGACAGCCCATGCAAGTTTCTGTCGGGGGAATGGTGGCAAAATCAGATTCCTCAACAGAGGTATGACAATAGCGACAATCAAGCCCGAGTCCACCAACGTGTTGTTTATGGCTGTAAGGCACCGGTTGCTCTTTAGCCAGGCCAACCTCCGTCATAACGGGCGACCTGACAAAAGAATAAGCCAGCCCGGCCACTCCTGCCAGTATAATTATAATGCCAAGGAGGCTTACCTTGACGATGATGTTCATACTTGGGTGGAATATTTGAGACATAGAAATATCTACCCTAAATTATTTCCCCGAAACAGCATGCCTTTAGGGCAATATTCTGCTTGGTCAATAGAAACTGCCGCTGCCGCAACTTATCAAACCCTTTCATTGGCTAGCACCTAGCATACAATAAATACGATAAAACACAAAGGTGGGGAACGCTCTCCGGTAACGTCCCCCATATCACCATTACTTACCAAGCTATCAATCTATGAACGAACTCTCAACTGCCGTAAACCAAATCCTCCGGCGAGCAGTAATGTCCCCAAAAGGATTGAGAGGGGCATAGCATAGGGGGTCGTGGCCTTACCAGACTCAGGCAGCGTCTGGGGCGTAAACTGTGTGGCCAGGAATTCGGCAATGGTCGCCGCTTCCTCGTCACTGACCTGATCCTCCCTGAACATTGGCATGTTATTCCTCGGATTCCGGATCTGGGCAATTACTGCCTCGGCCGTAGGCATTTCATTACGTGATGTGAACGGGTTGATTGGCCCTGTGGTAGAGTGGCAAGCTACACAGCGTTTCTCGACAATGAGAACCTGACCAGGATGGGCGTCGTCTGGCAGATCAGCTTCCTGGAAACCGGTCTGGGTCGGCTGGGGAAGCGAGGTCATGTAGGCATGCATATCTCTAATCATTTCATCAGAGACTTGTTCCTCAGAGAATCTCGGCATGCGATTCCGGGGGGAGCGAACTTGAGCGATCCACTCCTCTACGGTGAGTTCATCCCCCGCGAGCGGCGCGCCCCATACCCCTTCTCCCATCGCGCCGTGGCATCGTTGACAGAGGGTTTCTTCTTCCCATAACGTCTTCCCCTGTTCTGGGTCCTGGGCAAAAGCGACCGAGACCGTTAGTCCCATTAGGGTGACCAAAATTAAAGCGAGCAGCAATGTTTGGCGAACATAACGCATATTCTTTACCTCTCCTTACTCAGTATGTTGAAATTGGTGAATGTGAATGCGATGCGCGTCTGGTGCATTGTTATCTTCCCTGTCTCGGCATCACCTCCTCCCTAAAATCCCCTCATTTGTATGCCCGTTTACAGCGTGTTAAAATCGTTATTCTTACCGACAATTATGATAGGTTTATCGTCATATCCCATCTGTAAAATTACTTACAGACAGATAACGTTTGGAGGCTCATAAAATATGTCAATCCCCACCCCTTCACTTGGTGATATGAACCTGGACGATTTTCGTCACTACGGCCATCGCCTCATCGACTGGATCGCCGATTATCTGGAACATCCAGAGCGCTATCCTGTTTTATCGCCCTCTCAGCCGGACGAAATCAAGGCTCAACTTCCAACAACACCCCCCCAACAGCCCGAAACAGTTTATCAAATCTTAACCGATTTTGAAAAAATTATTATGCCTGGCCTCACCCATTGGAACCATCCCGGCTTCTTCGCCTATTTTGGCATTACTGGCTCTGGTCCCGGTATCTTGGGTGAGTTGCTTACCGCCGCGCTCAATGTGAACGCCATGCTCTGGCGCACCTCGCCGGCGGCGACCGAACTCGAAGAAGTCACCCTGGACTGGCTGCGACAGATGTTGGGTCTCCCGGCCACCTTTGACGGTGTAATCATGGACACTGCCTCTGTGGCCAGCATGCTGGCGATCGCTGCGGCTCGTGAAGCGGTAGAAGGGCTGGCGGTGCGCACCAAAGGGCTGGCCGGTCGAGCGGATGTCCCCCGCTTACGGGTTTATATCTCAGATCAGACCCATTCTTCAGTCGAAAAGGGAGCGATCATCTTGGGTATCGGCCAAGATAATGTGGTCAAAATCCCCAGTGATGACCATTTTCGCCTCAATCCTGGCGAGTTAGAAAGGGCTATTAAAGCCGATTTAGCCGCCGGACATCATCCTTTATTTGTTTGTGCCACCGTCGGCACAACCTCCACCACCAGTATTGATCCGGTCCCGGCCATCGCCGAAATTGCTCAACGTTATCGCCTTTGGCTACACATTGACGGCGCTTACGGAGGCATGGCCGCCATCTTGCCAGAGATGCGTCACGTCCTGGCTGGGGCTGAACAGGCCGACTCTTTAGTTGTTAATCCCCACAAATGGCTTTTCACCCCTATAGACCTTAGCGCTTTTTACATCCGTCATCCCGATATTCTTAAACAAGCCTTCAGTCTCATTCCGGAATATCTGCGCAGCGCCGAAACTGATGCCAAAATCGTCAAGGACTACATGGACTATGGGGTACAATTGGGACGTCGCTTTCGCGCCCTCAAATTGTGGCTGGTAATTCGTACCTTTGGCAGCGAAGGGTTAGCGGCCCGGCTGCGGGAGCATATTCGGCTGGGACAGCAGTTCGCCGCCTGGATTGACGAGTCGCCCAACTTTGAGCGGATGGCCCCCACTCCCTTTAGCACCGTTTGTTTCCGGGCCCATCCGCCTCGCCTCGACGATGAAACCGAACTCGATCAACTCAATGAGGCCCTGCTTAACGCAGTCAACGCTACCGGCGAGATTTTTATCTCGCATACCAAACTGCACGGGTGTTACATCTTGCGCCTGGCCATCGGCAATATCCGCTCGGATGAATACCGGGTTAGGCGAGCCTGGGAGTTGTTACAAGGACAACTAGCCCTTTTAACAGAAATGCTACCCTAAAGAGACTACACGATATGTTACGCAGCAAAAAGGAATTTGGATGTATTTTTTATGGAAAATTTAAAATCATCGCCGGCCCGCTCCCCCTTCATCCCCCCCCCACTGGGGGGAAAGAGGGGGCGGGCGGCCAGGGTTCAGGAACCACTGTTTAACACCGGTGCGCCGGTGGGGCTGGTGCTTCCTCCTTCAGGTTCAACAGAAACATCAAAATGAGGGTAGTTTGTCAGCGGTTCGGGGGACTCAATAGTGCCCGACCAAAAACCGTCCTCTGTAACCGGAAAAACGACACCGCTATCTCGTTGGTCATCTTTAACCAGCCAGAGTTGATACTGTTGCTGTGGTCCCAGGGGTGGCAATCCTTCCACGACCAACCGGCCGCGCTGACCATCGTCGGTGATAACGATGACCCCGTGGGCGTTGGGCGCTTGCTCGGTGCCTACGAGATTTACCACCTGCATGACCGGCTCCGCCCGTTGGCTAAATTGTTGCCACAACAACAGATTGCTCACAATCAAAAACACAATCAGTACCAAACTGACGATGCCCCAAACAGGCCCTAACCGAGGCAGAAAGCTGGCCAATGATTGTCGCCATGACGCGCGTGTTTGAATAGGCTGGGTTGTCGGCAACGTCGGCTGAATACGGGCCATTAAGCGGTCTTTAAGCGCCGGCGAAGGGGTCGCCTCAGGCACAGTCAGGGCCAGTTGTTCAAAGGTCGCCTGGTAGGTTCGTAGTTCCGCCTGGCACAACTGGCAAGCAGCCAAATATTCAGCCACCATTTGCTTTTCTTCCTCGTCCAGGGCGTCCAGGACGTAGGCGGGGAGCAATTCAATAATTTGCTCAGGAGAGGGCATCCAGCACACCTCATGAAATACTTTCTACTATATTAGACGTATCAAACACACTTTCAGATTTATCCAGCGGTTATTCATCAGTTAGCAGGCGACGAAGTTTTTTCATGGCCAACTGAATGCGCGTCTTAACGGTTCCCAGAGGCTGGCCCAGGGCCTCCGATACCTGACGATGGGTATACCCCTTAAAGTAAGCCAAGGCCAGCACTTCTTTTTGTTCGGCCGGTAATTGGGCAACAGCGGCACGCACCCGTTCACGTCGGATGGCCAACTCCGTTGTCTCCTCTGGATTACCGACCTGAGGGATTGCCTGGGGCGAGACCTCGCCCCAACTAATACTATTTCCCTCTGGACGGACCCGCTGCCGACGTAACACATCAATTGACTGGTAGCGGGCGATACTGGTCAGCCAGGTGCTCACTTTGGCCTGTTCAGCCTGATACGTGACGGCCTTTTCCCAAACCTTGGTAAAAACATCCAGGGTGATTTCTTCCGCCGCCGCTTGCTCCCGCACGATATGCAGCGCCAGGCTAAAAACCAGGCCATAATACCGATCATACAATTCGCTCAGCGCATCCGGTTGCTTTTGAGCAATTAAGCGGATCAGGGCTGCATCATCAAGGGTTGAATGGTTCACTGGCGTCATAACGTTTTGTAGTAGTATAATAAAAAATCCAGAGACAACGGACAACCAGGTGTAGTATGGCAAAAAGCCCCAGATTTGTCAATGACAACAGCTAGAAATCATCAATCACGGGTAAACAAAAATCTGCTAAAAAAAGACCGATTGCGCGCTACGATTTGATAACCCAACTCAGTGAACCATACCAGAGGCGGCCAGGTAAAAGGACGAACTAGCCAGGTTGGATAACCAATTGCTTCTAAAATAAACATCGCCGCCCGGCCTGCTCTCAGTATGCGTTTATCAGTCGTAATCACATGAAGTGACTTTCGACAGGCTTCATAAAGTTGCGGCGTCATCGGCGGTGTGGGGCACGTCTGAAAAGAAACCGGATAAAATTTTCGTTGACGATCTTTGCGCCTGACCCAGGCGACCATTCGGCGTCATAAATCTCAATCACCATCCCAAATCAACCAATGTTGATCAGGGGCAATTTCTTTAAAATTTGACATAGTTACCTCTCTAGGCTGGTCAAGTTATGGAACTGGACTCGAAGAAAATCAAAACAAGATGATTTATATGGAAAAGGTGAGCTGATGCAAATAAAACCCAATATCGTGGTTATCATTTCAGCCAACACAGAATGGCGGGTTATAACTGAACGCTACCCTAACGCAAAATGGGAGACCTCTCCCTACGGCCAATGGTTCACCGTCGAAATAACTGTCGCCAGCCAACCCGAAACAATCCTCTTTTTTCACGGCGGCTGGGGGAAAATCGCCGCCGCGGCCTCGACCCAATATGTGCTCGACCATTGGTCGCCGCAGTTGCTGGTCAATTTGGGAACCTGCGGCGGTTTTCGGGGAAAGATTGAAAGAGGGACCATCATTCTCGCCGAGAAGACGATTGTGTATGACATCTACGAGCAAATGGTTGACCCAACCACTGCTTTGGCTCATTACACTACTGAATTAGATCTTACCTGGCTCAGCGACGACTATCCCCATCCCGTGAGCCGAACACTGCTCGTCTCAGGCGACCGAGACATTATGGCCAATCAGATTGACCAACTACAACGAGACTTTGACGCAGTGGCCGCCGATTGGGAATCGGGGGCCATTGCCTACGTGGCCCGGCGAAACGGGACTCGCTGTCTCATTTTGCGGGGGGTGAGCGATTTAGTGGGTGCAGATGGCGGTGACGCTTACGCGGGAAACTTTCAGGTCTTTGTGGAGGGGACTGCCCAGATTATGACCCAACTCGTCGAGGCTTTACCAGCCTGGCTTGCTTTATCCAACTGATTTGTTGGACAGCTTGAATAACAAAATCAAAATGAATTATGGTATAATTATTGAGGTATTTCTTGACTGGTTATAATTGGATGAATCGGCACCATCGGCACAAGACCAAGTTTCACTCGTGAAAGCGTCTATTATTTTTAACCCTCATGCAGGTACCCGAGACGTGCAGATGCAAATCCAAGACGCGGGGACTTACCTGCAAAAACAAGGTTGGCATATTACTTGGTGCCAAACAAGTCGGGCTGGGCATGCCACGCAATTGGCCCGAGAGGCTGCTGCGCGAGGCGAAGATGTAGCTATTGCCGCCGGTGGCGATGGCACCATCAACGAAGTAATAAACGGTTTGGTCAGCGGTGAAACAGCGTTAGGTGTCTTGCCGGCAGGGACTGGAAACGTTTTTGCGACTGAGATGCATATCCCTACTCCGGGCCCGTTGGCCCATCATGCGCTCAAAAAAGCCGCTGAGACACTCGTTACCGGCCAAACGAGGCGGGTTGATGTTGCCAAAGCCACCTTTGGCGATGGCGTTAAGCGTCACTTTTTACTCTGGGCGGGTGTGGGCCTGGATGCAGCGATCAGTCAGGCTTTTGAGACGGATAAAAACCATTACCCCGGCTGGAGAACTTTGGGAATGATTGCCTGGCTCCTCTCTGGCTTATTCGTCTTGCGCGAATTTCGAGGCAAACGGATGACAATTACTGTTGATCAGGGGATCATTGACCGCCGAATGATTCTAGCCACCGTCAGCAATTCCCAATTATATGGGCGTTTCTGGCGACTATCGCCAGAGGCAAAAATAGATGATGGGTTGTTAGACGTGATGGCCATGGAAGGCTATGGATGGCGCTCCTCAATCAAGCTCGCTACACTGGCTATGTTAGGACGCCATACAAGAGATCCAGAAGTCCATATTTACCGCACTAAGCACATCAAAATTGAAACAAAGGAGCCAATACCTGTACATTTAGACGCGGAAAATGTGGGTCATACACCGATTGACATCAAGGTCATTCCGCGAGCCTTAAAGGTTATCCTACCGAAAAACGCGCCCCACTATCTCTTTCTTAACCTGAAGCCGTTTGCCGCCCCATGACCACGGTCCTATTACCTAAGCCGGGCAAACGTGCTATAGTCTTAACAAAAAATAGTGAAGCGTTACTCTTGCAACCAACCCTCGATTGAAGCCCCAGCGTTATGGAGGCTTTGCTCCAGGAGGACATACATCGGGAGACACCATGAAACTACAACGTAAAGTTCTAATCTATAATTGTGATCCTGCCATTCGCAAAGCCTACGCTAGCTACCTCAATCGAAATGGTATTTCAGCTGATAGTTGTGGCATCCTCTCAGAATTAAAGCGCCTGCTTTCATGGTATGAATACGAGTTTATTTTGATTAACGTCGAGAGTTTGCAACAGGACCCTGCCTTTCCCCAATTAGAGTCCTCTTTAAACGTTATTATTCAGGAACACCAAGCTAGTGACCCGATTTTAATTGCTACTTCAAGCCAACCAGAGATGAAACACAAGCTTTGGGATTATTCTTGGTTTCTGCAAGAACCCTTGACACCTAAAAGTATTTTGACCATGATCTCTAAAATTCGCCAGCACCATCCCATCACGGACCATAAAAGTCGCTTAAAGCTACGAAAATCTCTTTCGAAACCGATGACGCTTGACTAAAAAAGGCCCGTGGTTATGGGCCTTTTGCAGGTAAACTGCCTTTTTCTGACCAGCCGTGCTCGCCTATCATCGGCACAAAAGCGACGGGTATAAGAACCTCCTGATGATATTCTCTCCCATCATAAATAATCCGTAATAATCTTTGTTTATCGGCAATGCCAACAGGGATGATTAACGCCGCCCCTGGGTTCAATTGAGTCAACAAGGGAGCTGGTACTTCCGGCGCAGCAGCCGCAACCACAATGCCGTCAAAGGGGGCATACTTCGGCCAACCGTAACCACCGTCTCCCTGAGAAACTCTAACATTGGTGTAGTTTAAGGCTAGCAAATTTTGTTTGGCCTGGGTCACCAATTCTGGAAGGCGCTCAACAGAATAGACCTGTTTGACAAATCGGCTTAAAACAGCGGCCTGGTAGCCTAACCCAGTTCCGATTTCTAAAACACTCGCTTCTTGAGGATTTGATAAATTCAGTGCTTGCAAGGTAAAGGCAACAATATAAGGTTGGGAAATCGTTTGACTATATCCAATTGGTAAGGGGGTATCTTTATAAGCCAAATCCTGATATTCGACTGAAACAAAGCTATGGCGTGGCACGGAGGCCATCGCCTTTAGAATCAACGGATCGGTGATTCCCCGCCGCTTCAATTGTTTTTCCACCATATTCTGGCGTGCTTTTTCAAATTTATTCACGGCTACCTCATGAGCCATTATCGCATATCTTTACTAACCAAGCAACTGGTTATAAATTTTCAGCTATTTTTTAATTTCCCCTGTCCCGCAATTTACAAATTTTACCAACTTCGAGTAAAATAGCTAGCAATTTATGCTTAGAATTGGAGCAATTTTCGTGAATACAACTTACCGCATCACTAATTTTTTGCTAGGGACCGTGATTGGCGTAATAGTCAGCCTGATTATTGGCTTATTGCTTACCCCACAGTCAGGCCAAGCCACGCGAGCGCTGCTTCGAGATCGCAGCCTGGCCTTCAAAACCAAAGTAACCAACGAACGCGAGATATTCTCGGAACGGATCCGCTTAGCTACCGACGAATGGATCGCCAAATTACGAGCTACAGCCAATGACATGGCTGCCAAAGGATATATCAGTACCGAGGAAGCTGACGCGCAAATTAACAAACTTTTAGAAAAAGTACGTGGCTAAAAATTAGCATTTCTTAACAAAAAACCGTTCGGATGAGAAGCCGACGGTTTTTTATTTCAATCTATCAACCTATCAAATCAATCTGGGCTCACCTTTTCCTGGCTTTGCCGATGTGTTGCCTCAGACGATGACTCTGTCTCTGTCTCATTCAAGTCATCCTCCTTTGCTTCCTCCGGCGCTCGATCCTGCCGGTCTGCTATCACCTCCTCGCCCATCATGAGTTTACCGCTCAAAACACCCGTCTCATCCTTATGAAAATTGGCCACACGCACGTCACCAGAGACGCGACCCGTACTTAAAATTTCCAGATATCCCCGGGCATGAATTGCCCCGGTCACCTCACCTGCCACCGAAACATGCTCGGCGATGATTTTGGCGGCCACCCGTCCTCCCGGGGCAACGACGACATTGCCAACCGTTTCAATAATTCCGCCTTCGCAGACACCATCAATGCGGACATTTCCATCACACTTCAAATGACCATCAAAACTGGTATTACTCCCAATAAACGTTTCAATTTTTTCTAATGGCGGCTTCTTCGGCTTTATGAGAAACTTGAACACCACGCACTCCTTTCCTAAAAAACAAGGCAACTATACTTCAACGCCCCCCAAAAGTCAACGTTCGATACCAAGAAAAATTGCAAAACCCCTCTCAAAAGATTAAAATCGCCAATGGTACTTCGCTTGTTCTTGGCGATTAATCCAATGGTATGACGGCATAACACAAATGAGATCAATAGCTGCCTTGAAAATCAAGCGAATCTTATTGCTAATCTTGCTGACGATCATTATACTTTTGAGTGCCTGCAATCTTATTGCCGCAAACACGACACCTTCTACGCCTACCCCCACTCCCACTTTACTCCCGCCTCTGGCACGAGTGGTAGATATCAGCCCTAATGCGATCGTCATTCCTATCCCTATTGACCCCCCCAGTTTCAATGCTTACATCAATGATACCGGCTATGAAGAACTCATCGGCGAGTTGGTCTTTGGGGCGCTGGCCGAACTTGATCCCACCGGCAATTACTACCCAGAACTGGCCACTGAAGTCCCTGGGCCAGAAAATGGTGGTCTCAGTCCAGATGGCCTGACGGTTACCTGGCATCTACGCCCCGGCATCTTTTGGAGTGATGGTGAGCCCTTCACGGCGAAAGACGTTGTTTTCACCTGGGAGGCGCTCCGTCAGAGCGGCATCTACGCCCCTGGCTTTGACCTAATTACTGATATCGAAACTCCGGATGAGACGACCGTTATCCTCCATTACCGTGAATTTTACCCCAATTACCGGCTACAATTTGGGGGAGAGGGGGTTGGCATTTTCCCCGCACACCAATGTGGTGATCCTGATAAAATGCTCCGCTGGGACTGCAATCTCAAGCCCGTAAGTATCGGTCCCTTTGTATTAGCAGAATGGGTGCCTAGAGAGCGCTTGATCTTTAATCCAAACCCAAATTACTGGGTTCCGGAACGCCCGCTGGCCGAACAACTCATCTTTGTCATCGAGGCAGATGAAGAGCGCCGGGAGCGGATGTTACAAAGCGGCAATGCCCACCTCGACTTATGGACAGAAGAACCTCAGTTGAGTCACCTTGAAGAAGAGGAGGCGGTCATGGTGGTCGATACGAACCCAGCCCGGTTTATTTTGCGACTGGTCCCTAACCTCAGCGCTTACGGCAGTGCTGATACGGCTCAACCTCACCCCATTCTGGCCGATTTGAAGGTGAGACAAGCTATTCGCCACGCCATCAATGTCCCCCAGCTGATCGCCGAAGTCTTCAACAACCGTGCCATCCCCATAGATACTGAACTGGCCCGCAACGGCTGCCAAGTCACTCCCTATCGCTATAATCCGGAAACCGCCAAAATTTTGCTCACCCAGGCTGGGTGGATCGATCAAGATGATGACGGCGTCCGCGAATGTCATGGCTGTCGCTACGCCGCAGAAGGAACCCCCTTGAAATTTGATAGTTATCATTACGTTGAATTTGGCCCTGATTTGGCCAAAGCGCACCGCAATATCGAACTGATGCTCTTTGAAGCGGGCATTGATATGCGCCCAAAACCTGTCGAGGGGTTTGATCTGTGGGGAACATGGACTGATGAAGGTATTGAAGTACGAGGCAATTTCAACCTTGATCTGTGGGATGATGGTTATTTTGGTATTGATCCTACCGACTACCTGTACAATCTCTTCGACCCTCGCGCCATCCCCACCCGAAACGATCCGCTGGCCGGATTTAACGTCATGCGTTATCGCAATCCAGAGCTAACTGACATCTTCGATCAGCTCTACACCCCCATCCCCGAGGCCCACCGGGCCGAACGTCTCTGCCAACTAGCCGTTATCCTCTACCGTGATCTGCCCGACATCCCTCTGCTGGCCTTCCCCGATTACTACGCCATCCATCGCCGTCTCCAGGGCGTTTCTGCTCACATCTACGACATTATCACCTGGAATGCGGCTGATTGGTACTTGCTACCCGAAGAAAAATAGAGCTAAGGGTAAGAAATAGGAGGTTAGGGCTGTCGAAATAAGATACAACCTTAAACTTAACGGACTTGAGGAGGATAATATGTCGACAGTTATTCCCGAGTCACATAAGGATTTGATTGAAGGGCCGGTTTGTGTAACCCTAAGCACGGTTTTACCCGATGGGCAACCCCAAAGTTCTGTTGTCTGGTGCAGTTACGACGATAACCACATCTTGGTGAACACCGCGCGCGGACGCATGAAAGAAAAGAATATGCGGGCCAGACCTATGGCTACCATTTTAGCCATTGATCCACAAAATCCTTATCGCTATCTGGAAATGCGCGGCAAAGTTGAGGAAATTACTGAGGAGGGGGCCATAGACCACATCAATCAATTGGCTCAGTTATACATTAACAAGCCCACATATTATGGGGGCGCTGCCCCCGCCGAACAGGAGGGAAAAGAAACCCGTGTTGTTTGCAAAATCAAACCAATACGGGTCGTGACCTTTGGCGGATAGGTCATAAACTGTAATAAATAGACGAACGCCCGACCTTTGTCGGGCGTTTTTATTTTGGCGGGTTTTGCTCTACCCTGAAAACGAGGGATTTTACCTTCGCCGCCTCCCAAGCAGTTTGGAAGGCCTCGTTACTTTCAAAGGTAGTATCTGGTAACTGGTGAGCCTGGACCACTAGCTCAAAGGCAGGACAATTAAAAGGCCAGGGTGCCATTGTCAAAGCTTGAGGACCGGTCGGCCTGATACGAATATCAAGGCGCTGGTTCGGCGTTCTCCCCGGCACGTCAACTACAACTGTTTCAGATAATTTATCCATGCACAAAAGCAGGCTGAACCAATCGAGCACTTGTAATAATCGCAGATTAGCCTCCAGCCGGTGCGTCTCACACCCTGCCGCAAAATAAGGCTGGCGCTTTAAGCAAGTGATTGTCTCCGCCTCCCAGGCTCGCTGTTCAACAGAAAAAGCCTCCAGCAAGGCTTTATCAGCTTCGGTATCCTGGCTGTTACCCCATAAGCGATTCTCAACCAGATAACGGCCATGCAAACTGACCAACACAGCAACGTAGCTATTTTGGGCTGCCAACCCATAAATCCCCCGGCGCCAGATTTCAACATGGGTCGTAACAGGCATATCTAAGAAATCAATTGGGCGATGCTGGTCATCAATTTGGGGAGCCTGCTCCCAAGCAGTCCACCCGTTATCATGGGCGAGGGCGGCCATCATCATCTCCTGGGGGAGGGCCGGAAATTGAAAATCATCATTACCCCAGTGCATGGCAAACTGCCCGGATAACCAGGCGTGAGCGGTTTGGGTGATGACCATTGTGGTATTATCACGTCGTCTAATCATAAAGGAACCTCAACGTTGGCGGAAAAAGCGCCACAAGAGTACCGCCACGAGAATCCCCCCCACAACCAACATAATCATCAATCCGGTCGGCAAAAGGGTAATCAGGCTGGTTTCTCTGCCATCCCGGTTTTGTACTTCAGATGAGCTGGCCGTACTGGTAAAATCCGGTTTTTGAGCAATCGGCGTCTGAGCTTGTTCAACGGTCCGGGTTGCCTGGGCCAAAACTGTAGGGGGTGGGGTAACCGTCGCCACACTTGTGGCAGTGGCTCCATCGTCAACAGGCTGCTCCAGACTACGTTCAGCCCCAACCTCAACCTCTGTGGGAGTGGCTGTTGGCGGGAATGGGGTAGTCATTGGCGATGGCGTGGCAGTTGCAAAGGGTGTGGCAGTTGCCGTAGCCAGGGCCGCTGTCGTTGGAGTGACCACAGCTTCCTGAGCGACTTCTGGCGCAACTTTCTGCTCTGCAATCCCTTCCTCGGCCACCTCTGCGGCGGCTGGTTCCTCCACCGGTTCAGGTTGCGCTAACATTTCCATGACAGGTGACGAAGTTGGGGGTGGTTGAGGCGAAGAAACGGCTTCTGCTTTACTCACTTCAGGCTCGGGGGGAGCCTCTGAAGCCGATTTTGTCTCAGCCCCTGTGTCAAGCGTAACCGCTTCTTCTGCTGCTGGTTCTGCTGGTGGTTCTTCGGCGACTTCGACTTCTTTTTCAACTTCAACAACCTTCTCCACCTCGCCTGGTTCTACTACTGTCTCCACTACAGCGGCTTCTTCTTCCCCAGCCCTTTCCTCTTGCGCCGGCGCTACTGCCGGCGCCTCAGCAGCCTCTTCAGCCACCGACTCAGCAGATTGATCAGGTGCATGGGCAACACTTGGGGCTTCCTGTTGACTGGGTTGCAAAAGACCTGGCCTGGGCTGCAAAAGGCCTGGCCTGAGCAGATAAGCCACGGCGATCAACACAGCAATCACAACAACCAACCCGCCCATCACTGGCTTTAACCAAGTCGACCAGGAAAAAGCTTTCCGTTCAACAGAGGTTAAACCAACCTCTGTCTCGGTCAGGGTAAAAGGTCGCGGTGCTGAGACCCTCGGCAACTCACGAACCAGATTAACCGTTGCCTGTAAATTCTCCAACTCAGTTTGCAATTCTGGCGATTGAGCTAGCACTGTTTCAACCAGTTCTCGCTCAGCAGGCGTTACTTCGTCATCTAGATAGGGAGAGAGCAACGTTCTGGCTTGCTCTATTAATTTTGTGTGTCCATTCTCTTCTTGCTTCATCATATCAACGATCTTTATCTTTAAGACGGTAATGCGCTGGTAAAAGTTCCTGCTGTTGCAAGATGTCCCGGAGCTTGGTACGGGCTCGGTTCAGGCGAGATTTGACCGTACCAAGACTGGAGGCGGTAATATCGGCTATTTCTTGATAGCTAAAGCCTTCGGCGTCGCTAAGAATTAGCACCATCCGCTGCTCAGGTGGCAACAAATTGATCGCCTGTTGTAGCATCTCCCCCAATTCGTGGCGGAGAGCCATCTCTTCTGGCGGTTCGGCATCGTCAATCAGATGAGGCGTGTATTCCGCCTCAGCTTCTTCACCTTCCAGAGCCTCCGTTGGCCGACGCTTGTGGTAACGGAGTTGGTCATAGCAGGTGTTGGTCACAATCCGCATGAGCCAACTTTTAAAGGAGCCGCCCTTGTATTGCTCGATTGATTTAAAGGCCTTTACAAAAGCGTCCTGGGTTGCATCAGCTGCCGCATCAGTATCGCCCATAATGCGATAAGCCACATTATAAGCCAATCCCTGGTGCAACATCACCAACTGATTAAAGGCTGACAATTTTCCATTCTGGGCTGCTTTAATGGCTTCCGCTTCGTTCATATACCTGGGTCAGGTGTGTTTTAAGCAAATAAGAGCCAAACACACCTTATCTTTCCCCCTAAACTTGACGCATTTTAATAATTAGATTATACTTCTGTTCCATTAGTTTTGGTAACGCCGTGAGCCGAAGTGGCGGAACTGGCAGACGCGCACGACTCAAAATCGTGTGGAGTAATCCGTGTGGGTTCGATTCCCACCTTCGGCACTTTCATTGCATTATACCAAGTCTTATGGTAATTAGCCAAGATGGTGGCCTGGCTCATACAGGTTGACAAGAGATTTGTAACCGTGAGCAATCAGGCCTTTTTTTTGTCACAAATCCAAAAAGGTAAGGAGGAATTGTGGACAAAATACAGCGCCTTGATCGAAGATTATTAATTCTTTTTTCAATTGTGCCCGTCGCTTGTTTAGGCGCGATTATTATTGGGCTGGCGGTTGGCTGGTTTGCATTGCCCGGTCAGAGCCCCAGCAGACAAATCAGCGCCATGTCGCCCCAGGAGGTCGAAGAATTCGTCAAGCTCGTGGCTGCCGAGTATGCCGCTGATGGCGACCTGGAAAAGACACAAAGCCGGCTACAAGAATTGGATATGCCACGCCCAGCCCAATATGTGGCTTTTTTAGCTGATCGCTACATTCAGGAGGGACGCCCTCCTGAAGACCCCGATCTGCTCAATGTTATTCACCTGGCCGATGTGCTGGGGAGCAGCACCCAGAATATGATTGCTTACATTACCACCCCAACGCCTTCACCAACAGCCACGGCCACACCAACCGACACACCGATTCCTCCCACCCCAACAACGAGGCCGACCAACACCCCCCTCCCACCGGCGGAGATCATCGTGCCAACCGACACCCCAACCCCTGAGTTAACGCCCACGGAGGAACCGACCGCCACGCCTACCCTGGGGCCGCCAACCGCTACTTTCACCCCGGCTCCCCCCACGCCAATACCAACGCCAACACAACCACCCGTTGATTTCCGCGTGGCTAAAGTCTATATGTTCACCAAACAAGAAAATGGTGGCTGTCTGGGCGCCCATAACATTTATATAGATGTACTGGATGTGAACGGCAATCCATTATTGGGGGCCAAGATTGCTGATCCACCTTTTAATAATTTTGTCCGCATTTCCGGCGAGAAGAATGAACCTATCCTCGATTTGGGCAACAAACTGGCCGAAATTGATCTCTATAAAGGTGGTACACAACTTTCAGTGGTTGAATATCCCGTCGGCAACCCGGTCACCAGCGAGGTAAGCCCCAAACTCAGCACCAACGACTGGGAAATTCCGATCCCCTGGCTGATCCAGGGTGGATATTGTGCCAACGAAGCAGAGTGCAGAACCAGATGGAATAGTGGCGTAGCTGGCGTTGGGCAAAATACCTTGTGTTGGGGGCATTATTCCTATTATCTTGCTTTCCAGGCGACACATCCCTTCTAATGTTATGTACTTCGGCCAGCACTAATCATCGTTGCTCTCCAAAGGCCAACATATTGAGCGTGTGACTATGAGGCATGAAGAGGATTGGTGGTTAGGAGGATTTCTGGCCGGTTTCATTGTCGGTTTCATTTTAGCTTTCGGCTATACTCGTTTGGTTCCTTATGCACCATTTATAACCCCAGCGCAACTCGATCCGGGGGACAAAGAAATTTACCTGGTCCTGATTGCGGCTGCCTACCGCTTTGACAACGATATGGAAAAAGCCATGGGGCGATTAGCCCGCTTAAAAGAGCCGAATATTAATCAAACCATCACCACCTTGGCAGAAAAATACATCGCCACGGGTGCTGATGTCAAAGATATTCGGTCATTAGTCGGCCTGGCCACCGCTTTGGGTGAAACAAAGGGGGCCTGGATGGTGTATCTCATTACCCCCACCTTCACCCCAACAACCACACCAACGCCGACAGTCACCCCAACACCCACCCCTTCACCCACGCCCACATTGCCGCCAACCAGTACTTCCACAGCCCAAAACACGCCTACGCCAACCCATACACCCACCGTTAAGGCTACGATTACCCTACGGCCTACTCCCACGCCTGGACCAAATGCCCCCTTTGGACTGGCGCAATCAGTGGCTTTATGTGATAATAGTGCCGACGGCATCCTGCGGGTTTATGTCCGAGACCGCCACGGTAACGGTGTGTCCGGGGTGGAAGTTCTGGTCAGTTGGCCTGGTGGACAAGACATCTTTTTCACCGGCCTAAAATCAGAAAATGATGCAGGTTATGCCGATTTCCAGATGGAGGCTGGCCAGGTTTACCAAGTTGAACTGCTCAGTGTGCCAGCTGCTGTAGTCAAAGACATCAATATCGCCGCCGATACACTCTGCCCTAATATACCCGATGAGAGAGCACCCTCGTGGCAGGTTGTTTTCCAGCAGGGCGCCGGCCGGTAAGGATGGGAACCCTTTACCAATTTTCTCTAAGCTTGTGAAATGCCACGAAACGGTAAAGAGTTTACGGGTCGGATATAGGCGGATACGATCAAGGAAGGGCAACATTGAAAGAAGAATACATCAACAATATCCCCCTTTTTACTCACTTAAGTAGCAAGGAACGCCGGGCTATAAGTAAATATTTTAAGCTTGAGAGCTATAAATCCGGCGAAGCCATCTTTGTTAAAGATGGCGACAGCGATGCGCTATACATTGTACAAGACGGGTGGGTCAGTCTTTCCGCTGATGCGAAAGTTACTGTAGCCAACTTAGGCCCCGGCAGCCTCCTCGGTGAGGCTGATTTTTTCCAGGGCATCCCCCACACGATGACCGCTCGTGCCAACGCCGATGTTGGCGTTTGGGTCTTGGACAATGACGATTTCGAAAACCTCCTAAAAAATTATCCCCAAATTGGGCTCAACCTCAGCCTAGCCTTCGGGGCTCCCATTATCCAAACTGCTAACTATCTGACCGACCGGTTGACCGAAGTCTCATCTATGCAGAACCTCTCAGCCGAGGAACGTAGTCTCATCGCCAGCCAACTGGTCGCCCGGCGAATTGAAAAAGACGAAGCCCTTTTTCGTAGCAACGACCCCGTCACGGGCTTGTTCCTGATTGAGGGCGGACTGGTTCGACTTATTGGCGACACGAATGACGATTATGCCGAACTTGGCCCAGGAGAAGTTTTTGGGGAGATGGCCGTCCTTTCGGGTAAACGACATGCTAACACAGCGCTGGCTGCCCAGGAGACGATTACCTGGCAACTCACCCCGGAGCGCTTTGAAGCCATCACCCAAGCCCATCCCGAAATTCGTACTACCTTGAGTCGCACCCTCACGGCCCGTCTCAGCCAAGCTGATCAGGCAGAGGCAGTGGATGTCCTCAAACAAATTCCCCTCTTTAGTGAACTCTCCCAGGAAGGTCTCGAAGATACAGCCGCTCGTTTGATATTACGCCACATTCCCGCCGGGCAAACCATTTTCAACATCGGCAATCCTGGCGACGCCTTGTACATTGTCGAGTCCGGGCAGGTAGATGTTACCAACGAGCAGGGAGAATTGGTTGCTCGCCCGGTTGAAAGAGATTACTTTGGGGAAATGGCCCTCCTAACGGGCAAGAACCGCACCTTCGCTGCTGCGACCACAAAACATAGCAACTTGTGGGCGCTGTACCGGCCTGATTTCGATGCTTTATTGGTCAGATATCCCCAAGTGAGCGTCGCCTTGAGCAAAATCTTGAAGGAGCGTCTCAATGCTGCGGAGGGGCATTTTGTTGAAAAGCATCTGAAAAAGCTGGCCCTAATGGGGGGCCTGTCTCGCTTGCAACTCGATGACATTTCCTCCCGTCTGCGGGCCAGACGTTATCGGGCCGGCGAGATTATTTACCAGGAGGGACAACCCGGTCAGGAACTCTACTTTATCGAAAATGGTCAAGTGCAACGTTTTACCGCCACCCCGGCCGGGTATATCCCACTCTCTCCTCTGGAAACCGGTGACTTTTTCGGCGAAACATCGCTCCTGTCGGGGCGTCCCCATAGCGCGACGGCCCGGACACAAACCGATACCGATGTTTGGGTTTTGGAAAAGTCAGATTTTGATGATTTAGTTTATAAATATCCCAACCTATCCGCGATCCTAAACCGGATTATGAGTAACCGGTTGGTGGAAACAATGGAGATCTTACGGGGTGGTCAGGGACAGGCCGCGTCAACCGCCCGGCCTAATACCGGCCAACCTTATGCCCAGCCCCAACCTGCAGGGCAAAAAGGACCGCCTGTTGCCATATATCCGGTAAATCCACCCCGACCACCTGGCTCGCGCCCTGTACCACCGGGTTCCAGGCCATCGCGGCCAGGGACGGGCCAGGTCAGGCGCCAGTCAACAGGGGGGAGACAAATATCAGCCCAGGCAAAGCCCCAATCGCGCCCAGCCTCACGACAGGTGAAGCGGCAAAGCCGTCCCTCGAGTCGGGTACGCCCACCAGCTCAGCGTAGTTATGGCAACGCACGCTCACAACGCGCAGTGAGTAGTAATATCGCCAGAGGCGCTACTCGCGTTGGTTCGAATATTAGAGCCTATATCGATGATCTCAGTACCTGGTTTGCTAATATCCCCGTGGGCACTCGCTTCGGTTTGTTTATTCTGTTTCTGTTGATTGTGTGGATTTGTGGTATTGTCGGCCCCTTTAGCATTATCGAGGCCCTGGCAGCTACCTTAAAGATTAACCAGACTCAGTTGGAAAACGAATCAGCCTCATCAAGCAATACAATTACTAGTGGGATTTCACAAAGCGGGTTAGTGGCGATGCTCCCTTTTGTCGAAACGACGACACCCACCCCTACAGTGACCCAGACGCCCACCCAGACACCATTGCCCTCGGCTACGGTTACCCAAACGCCCATCCCGACTTTTACCTACACGCCAACACCAACACCTACGCCCGTCGATACGCCGACACCAACGGCAACACCAACCGAGACACCTACGCCAACGGTTACATCGACTCGTACCCCGTCAGTGCCAACCGATACACCCACCACGCTTCCCACGCCGACGCCCGATGTTGATTTCCGGGTGGTTAAAGTTCGTAAACTGACGCCCTGCGAAAATGAAGGGAAGCATCACATTTTTGTGCATGTGCTTGACGCCAACGGCGTCGGTCTTAACAATGTCCCTGTTAAGATTTCCTGGGGCCCCAATTCCGGCGATAGCATTATCACCAAGACAGAGGAGAAGGAAAAAGGGGCTGGCTACGTAGAGTACGCCATGTTTAAGGGCACTTACAGCGTCTCAATCGCGGGGGCAAAAACCGAAGTGGCCAGCGGCATCACGCCTGACTTCCAAAGAGATGAAGCCTGTGAGGAAACTGGCAACCAGGTGGCAAACTCCCTCTTCCACGCTTCGTTTGAAGTTATTTTTCAGCGTACCTACTAAGTAGCGCGCCGGCCAAATCAACAATCGACAAGCCAGGGATTATGGACCCTGGCTTGTTTTGTTTTTATAATTCTTTATAATAAAATCCGTTCAGTTCATTCAAGGGAGGCATCATTATGGATCTCGAATTACGTGGACAGGTTGCCGTCGTCGTGGGCGCGGCCAGAGGTATTGGCCAGGCTATCGCCCGGGCTTTTGCCGCGGAAGAGGCCCACGTGGCTCTGCTTGACCTCAATCCGGCTGTGGCCGAAGCGGCCAGGCAACTGCGCGAGGAACATTCAGGCCAATTTCTACATCTGGTCGTCGACGCCACCGATTATGCAGCCATGCAGGGGAGGGCCAGAGAGGTGGAGCAAACTTTGGGGCCAGTTCAGCACGTCGTTTACGCGGCGGGAGCTGGTTCCGGCAAAACGGGCTTCCCCTTCTGGAATATCGAACCGAATGAATGGGATCTGGTTTGGCAAGTAAACCTCAAAGGGGCCGTCCATACCATTCACGCTTTTATGCACCCCATGATCGAGCGTCGCCAGGGCACCTTCCTCTTCCTTGGCTCCGTAGCAGGCCAAATCGGCTCTCAAACCGACCCGCCTTACAGCGCGGCCAAAGCGGCCCTGATCAATTTTGCCCAGTGCGCGGCCAAGGACTTGGCCCCCTATAACATACGGGTCAACACCTTAAACCCCGGCATGGTGGATACGGAACTGAGTCACGTCATTTGGGCGGCCAGCAACCACCATTTGCCGCCTGAGGAGCGCCCTGATTACGAAACCTGGTCTACCGAGAAGCTCAAACGTATGGTACCGCTCAATCGCTGGCAGGAACCTGAAGATATAGCGGCCATGGCGGTTTTTGTGGCCTCGGTTCGGGCCAAAAATATCACCGGCCAGGCCATCAACGTCGACGGTGGTTTTGTGATGCACAGCTAATCCTGATAGGAGGAGATATGTCCAAACAAGAAGTCATGCTCAATAAGCTAACCCGGCGTGAGTTTCGGGAAGCCCTGACCGAAGGTAAATATCAGACCGCGATTATCCCCACAGGGAGTATCGAACAACATTTGGAACATCTAGCTATGGAGCACGATATTGTCTCGGCGACCTACATCGCCCAACAGGCGGCCTTGCGGCTCTATCCCCAGGTGATTGTGGCCATGCCTATGGCCATCGGTATCTCCGAACACCATATGATGCATAAAGGCACGCTTACAGCCAAACCAGGCTCCTGGCTGGCAGTCCTATTTGACGCGGTCGAGAGCCTGGTCCGGCACGGGGTGAAACGCGTCCTCATTCTAAACGGACACGGCGGCAACGAGGCCCCCATATACGGCATCATGCGCCAGTGGCAGCTTTACTTCAGGTCGTTTGATGAAGCGGTGAACGTACAGTTTCACTCCTACTGGAATCTCAGTCGAGACATCGCCGAGCAACACTGCCAGGGACGGGTGCCGGGACACGCCCAAGAGTATGAAACCGCCATGGCTTTGGCGCTTTTCCCGGAGAACGTCCGGCCCGAGGCCATGCAAACCCAAGATGACAAAGAGCCCCTTAAGGCGACAGCCGAACAAGGACATATTTTGGCTGAAGCGGCGGTCAGTAAGACGACGGAATTTGTGCAAGGCTTGATCGAAGGGCACAACCAGGAGATTCAGTCACATCGCTTCTCAGCGCAACTCGATCCGGCACGACGAAAACAAAAATGAGCCAGCCCCATAGCAATCAGGCGGGGAGTAAATGGCCTATCAAACATTTGAAAGATTGAAAGAAAAGGCCGCCTCGCTCCAAACAGCTAGGCGGCCCGAAGGAGGCCATTGTGACCTCCGGGCCAGCGCTTGTAGCGCTGGCCCATAACACCCTATCCCCAATACGTGACGTCAGGTGTCAGCACCCTCGGAGGGATTCGAACCCCCAACCTACTGATTCGAAGTCAGGCGCTCTATCCATTGAGCTACGAGGGCTTATTGTTAACAATTCTATTATAGCAGCTTATGGCTTATTTTTCAAAAACTGAGACTTGGCTGGGTGTATCTTAGTTACTGATGTGTTTGCGGTCCAGCTTTTTCTGCTTGACCGGCCCTGGCCAGAACTTCGTCAACGCCGGGAAAGCTCATCTTTAATGCCTTTTCCGCTTTCGCGGTCGACAACCGTAAGTCGAGGGGGGGAGGATGGGGCAAATCGGCGGCCAGACCCGATTGGGCGAAATGGCGCTCCTCCACCTGCCACCACTCCAGCATGCGTCGCCCAAAGGCCTCACGGCTCATCACCTGGTTGCCAACAACATTCAAAATACCGGCGAAGTCCACAACTTCAAAGGCCAATTTGAGCAAGGCCGTCGCCAACGATTCGATCCAAACGGGTTGGCGGAGCACATCGCGGAATAAAAGTAGGGGTCGTCCGGCCTTGAGGTGCTTGGCAAAGCCAGATGTACCCCGGTCTATTTCATGCAACCCATAGATGAGGGAGGTACGCACGATGGCAGCAGTAGGATATACCTCAGCCACGGCAGCCTCAGCGGCCGCCTTTGACTGTCCATAGAGGTTAATTGGGGCTGATGGGGCTTCATCGTCGTAAGGGGCATGTCGTCCGTCGTGGACTGTATCACTAGAGACGTGAACCAAACGCGCCCCGACAGCGGCCGCTCCTTCGGCTACATAACGAGAGCCAGCGGCATTAACTCGCATCATCACGCCCTCGTCAGAACCGGGGTTGGCGGCAGCGCAATGAATAATGGCCTGGGGAGAAAGGCGGGTAATCAGGGCCAGAACGTCACGGCGGTTGGTAACATTCAGCGCTTCAGGGATACCCGCTTTAATCTGTCCGGGTTTGGTGGCGTAGGTGGTATGCACCAGGCACGTTTCAACAGCTTTGTGGGTCAAATGTCGACCCAGATAACCACTCCCCCCAGTCACTAAGAGCGTTGGTTTATTCGACATCGTTTAAATGCTGACTTTAGGGCAGAAATCCCCAGGGGTTACGTTTCACGTCAGTTGAAAGGATCTCAAAATGCAAATGGGGGCCTGTCGAATTACCCGTAGTACCTATTTTGCCGATCTGCTGTCCCTGGGTAACTTCATCACCCACCGACACAAAAAAGACGTCCATGTGGGCATAAAGGGTTTTGAACCCATTGCCGTGATCAATGACAACCATCCGCCCATAACCGCTATCATCCCATCCCGCGGCGACAACATAACCAGCATCGGCGGCGTAAATCGGCGCGCCATCCCAGGCTCCAATATCGAGTGCCCGATGGCCGCTCCAAAAATCTTGGGTGATCGTGCCACTGGCCGGCCAGCGGAAATTACCTGACCCACTTAAGGCTCCAGCAGGGGCATCGACCGCAGCGGCAGAAACAATTTTAGGCACGTAGGGTTTGACACCATCTGGAACAATAAGCCACTGTCCAGGGAAAATAACCGGGTTTTCCGGATCTAATTCATTCAAATGGTAATTGATAATTGCTTCAGGTTCAACCTTGAAGGTCGACGCAATCCCCGATATCGTATCGCTGCCACCTACCTGATGGTAAACGCCATCAACCGGTAAAACGATCAGTTCCTCGCCCATTTGAAGCAGGTCGGGATTGTCTTCCAAATGTCTGTTGGCCCACAGGACAGTTTCAGGCGATAAACCAAACTCCAGGGCAATGCCGTAAACCGTATCACCTGGTTGAACCTGGTAAGTTCTTATTTCTTCGACAAAGGGTTCTGAACGCTCTGGAATAATAGTGTGAGGGACAGCTTCAGGGAGCAACACTCCCGTCCGATTCCTTAAAATACCTGACAAAGACAGAGGTCTGCCATTATCTGGCACAATTTCAACTGCCGCCAGGGGTCGTGGCGGATTATAATGCGGCGCTTCCAGTTGGCTCTGAGAGAGTTTGAGGCCACCCAAGGTAACCATACCGAAGACCAAACCTAAAACGACCCCATGCGTTATCCAACGACTTCGCTGACCACCATCCTCGAACAATTTGCTCAGAGGCAGCCGCTTCAACAACGTTGATGGCGAAGTCTCCTCGGGCCGAGATAATAAAAAACTCTCTATTAACGGGTTTTGCATAGATTACTTTAAACCAATCAGCCTTGAATTTTCGCCATAGACAAGATCGGCTAATAGTATCCGACCCGGCAATTAATGTCAAATCGTTAGGGCGATTGATTGGTTTAGAGGATATCTTTATGCAAAGTCGTTAAAAACTCCGCATTAGATTTGGTCTTAGACAATCTATTCAAAACTAATTCCGTGGCCTCGGGGCCGCCACCAATCGCATTAATCATACGACGCAGCGTCCAGACACGATTCAGATCTTTCTCCTCAAGGAGCAATTCCTCACGTCGGGTACCTGACCGCTCGACATCAATGGCCGGGAAGATACGGCGTTCTTGCAATTTACGGCTTAAATGCAATTCCATATTGCCGGTTCCCTTGAACTCCTCATAGATGACATCATCCATGCGACTGCCAGTATCAACCAAGCAGGTGGCGATGATGGTCAGGCTCCCCCCTTCCTCCAAGTTGCGGGCGGCGCCAAAAAATCGCTTGGGGGGGTAGAGGGCAGCCGGATCAATACCACCGGAGAGAGTCCGGCCACTGGGAGGCACGACCATATTATAGGCCCGGGTTAAGCGAGTCAGTGAATCCATCAAAATGACCACATCTCGCCCCCCTTCAACCAGGCGCTTGGCTCTGTTTAAAGCCATTTCGGCCACATGGGTCTGATCCGTCTCCTGTTCATCAAAAGTAGCGGCCATGACTTCGGCATCAACCGACCGATCCATGTCAGTCACTTCTTCAGGGCGCTCCCCGATCAAGACAACCATCAAATGCATATCTTGATAGTTAGCACTGATACCGTTAGCAATTTGCTTAATGATAGTGGTTTTACCCGCTTTTGGCGGGGAGACGATCAAGGCACGTTGACCACGCCCAATCGGGGCCAGCATATCCAGAATCCGCGTAACTAAAATATCGGATTTTGTCTCTAACCTGATTTGTTTCAGGGGATAAATAGGAGTCAGGCGTTCATAATTGGGACGGCGTTTAGCCGTATCAGGGTCAAGTCCATTAACTGCTTCGACCCGTAAAAGGCTGTAATAACGTTCTGTTTCCTTAGGTGGCCTAACATGCCCAACCACCATGTCCCCGGTCCGCAGACTAAAACGCCGAATCTGACTTTGAGAAACATACACATCTTCCGGACCGGGCAACAGATAATCAGGCGAGCGCAAAAATCCAATCCCATCTTGAATAACTTCCAGCACGCCGCCACCAAAAATTATCCCCTGGCTTTCGGCGTAAGCCTTCAAGATTTGGATAATCAATTCTTCCTTTTTAAGGCGTCTATACCCGCTCACCTCATATTGTTTGGCTAAATTCCGTAACTCCTCGAGGGTTTTTAATTCCAACTCCCCTACATTGAAATTGAAAACCTTGTTTATATCCTCAGACTCAGCCACCTCATCGTTGGCATCACGTTCATTAGCGTTATCCCGATGATCTGTGGCAATTTGTTTTTCTTTGACGAGGTCTTTTTCTTGAACGATATCTTTTCCATTCATTGTATTTTCCGTCTTTTTCATGATCTTTTCTTTTGTTAGGTAAATTAATTAAATTTATATTACACCCAACCCCATTTGAGGCTGAGTATTGCAAACACGATTGAGATAGGGTAACTGCATGAGGTTTGCTAACCTCCCGATATTGTTCTATTTTTCACTTTTCATGCAATTCGGAACGAACCTACAACCTGTGAAATTATTAAATAGGGATGTGCTTTTTGAGGCAATCAATAAAGCGGATACGACACTGGTAGTAATTTACGGCTTGCAACTACTACTCATCAGTGGGAGTGTCTCTTCTTATAGGGGCACAACGCTGAAGAAATTATAGCATTTTTCATAATAGGCGTCAACTTAAAGAAAATAATTTTTGTTGGTCCAAATTTCTCCTGGATCACTTTTTGTACAGCGCTTAAAATTTTGCTACCATGATATTCTATCCGGGCCTACATTTGCAGTGGAGTTAACGAAGGAGGCATATCTAATGGTTACCACAAATGCATCAGCAGGTCAAATTACCACCATAGAACGCCACATTTTAGATCGGCAGCGCGCCCATCCCCAAGCCACCGGCGAGCTAACAGGCTTGCTTTACGATATTGCCCTGGCGGGCAAATTGATTGCCAGTCACACTTCCCAAGCAGGCCTGGCCGAAGTTCTGGGAGCTACAGGGACAACAAACCCTCATGGAGAAGAGGTCCAAAGACTAGATGTTATGGCCAATCAAATTCTTTATCGTCTCAACGATCATACAGGACGGCTGGCTGTTATGATGTCGGAAGAATCCCCGGATATTATACCCATTCCCGACAAATATCCAACCGGCAAGTATGTTCTGTCCTTTGATCCACTGGATGGTTCTTCCAACATCGACTATAACGTGGGTATTGGCACCATCTTTGCCATTCACCACCGGATCTCCAAGAGAGATCGCGGCACGGTGGAAGACTGCCTGCAAAAAGGCAGAGACATTGTTGCCGCCGGCTATATTCTCTACGGTCCCAGCACAATGCTAGTTTATTCAGCCGGACATCAAGTGAACGGGTTTACCCTGGATCCAGCCATTGGCGAGTTCTTACTTTCTCACCCCAACATCCGCGTCCCGGATGAACCCCAGTACTTCAGCGCTAACCTGGGCCATGCCAAGACATGGAGCAAGGGGGTCCAACGGTATACCGGGTGGCTGCAAGGGGACGAGGCCGATAGCCCCAACCTCAGCTTACGTTACATCGGCTCGATGGTCGCAGATTTTCATCGCACCTTGTTAAGCGGGGGAGTCTTTTACTATCCAGTCGATACGCAAGATGCGAAGCGTCCTCAAGGCAAACTTCGCCTGTTATATGAGGTCAACCCGCTGGCTTTCTTGATGGAAGTTGCGGGCGGTTACACCTCAGATGGCCGGCAACCTGTTCTGGACATTCAACCCACTGACTTACATCAGCGGACCCCTGTTTTTACTGGCAACAAAGCGCTGGTTAAAAAAGTGGAAGAATCTATTCAAAAATATGACAGACAGTAGCGGCTTTGCCGTTGAAACCTTGCCTGGATAGGTACATCCGACTTGACGGCAGGTCAAACCGAGATGATAATAAAGGGAATCTTAAACTTTATTGGAAGGAGAGATCGATGACTTATTCACCTCTCAATAAGCTGGCTGAGTTAGACCAGTCGATTTGGTACGACAACATCCACCGCTCTCTGCTGAAAAATGGTGAGCTAGCGCGTATGATTCGTGAAGATAGCATCACCGGGTTGACATCAAACCCGACGATCTTTGAAAAGGCGATCGCCCACAGCACTGATTATGACGTAGAAATTCAGTCATTCTTAAGACAAGACCCTGATGCAGACGCGATCAGCCTTTACGAAGCATTGGCCATCAGCGATATTCGGGCTGCCGCCGACCTCATGCGCCCCATTTATGAGCGCACGGGGGGAAGAGACGGGTTTGTAAGCCTGGAAGTATCGCCCACCCTGGCCCACGATACAGAGGGCTCCATTAATGAAGCCCGTCGTCTCTTTACCACCGTTGACCGGCCTAACGTGATGATTAAAATTCCGGGCACTGCGGAAGGCCTGCCAGCCATTTCTACCCTCATTGGCGAGGGGATCAACGTTAATGTTACCCTTATGTTCTCCCTACAGCATTATGACAATGTGGTCAATGCTTATATGGATGGGCTGGAAAAATTGGCCGCTGCCGGTGGCGATCTAAGTAAAGTGGCCTCGGTGGCTTCTTTCTTTGTCAGCCGGGTTGACACCATTTTTGATAAGGCCCTGGAAACAATCAGCCGTTCAGAAGCGCTCAATTTAAGGGGGAAAATTGGTATCGCCAATGCCAAGGCCACCTATCGCCGTTTTGAGACCGTTATCAACAGCCAGCGGTTTCAAGCTTTGGCCGCCAAGGGGGCTCGGGTGCAACGTCCCTTGTGGGCCAGCACTAGCACCAAAAACCCTGACTATCGCGACGTACTTTATGTCGAAGAACTCCTTGGCCCTGATACCATCAATACCCTGCCTCCCGTGACCCTGGAAGCGTTTAAAGACCATGGCCTGGCCAAAGTTCGCTTAACGAAAGGGATTGATGAAGCCGTAGCCATGCTTGACCAATTGGAGGATTTGGGAATAGATTATCAAGATCTGACCGAAATTTTGCAGACGGATGGGGTCAACGCCTTTGCCAAATCTTTCAAGGACCTGCTCAAAACGCTGGAGGCTAAGCGTATTGAGGTTTTGGCCAGCGTCCAAATTACTTGATTCCATCCACCCTTGTTAGCCCCACCCCCGCAGAGCCACGGCGGGGTTTTATAATTACGACCTCCTGCTCTATAAAATGACTAAAATCGACAATTAAGCCCAACCAGGGTATCATATAGTCCCTTAACTGGTTTGTAAAAAAGGAGGTCTTGCCAGCAATGTCGTCCGAATGGAGCCACGCCGACACCATTCCGGTTCGTCCCGATGAGCGGTTCGATGAGGCGAAAGTGGCCGCTTACCTACGTGACAAATTGGCCGGGGCGGCCAGACCCTTAAATGTCCGTCAGTTTGGTGGCGGAGCCGCCAACCTGACTTATCTTCTCGACTATGGGGAGCACCAATACGTGCTCCGTCGTCCCCCCCTGGGCCCGGTCGCGCCCAGCGCACACGACATGTCCCGCGAGTACCGCGTTTTGTCGGTGCTCCATCAACGCTTCCCCCTGGCCCCGCGAGCTTACCTCTTTTGCGATGACCCAGACATTATTGGTGCGCCCTTCCTGATAATGGAACGGCGGCACGGCGTGGTGGTGCGCCGATCTATCCCCCCTATTTACGAGCCCATCCCCGATGCCCCCCACCGCATGAGCGAAGCCCTGATTGACGCCCTGGCTGACTTTCACGCCGTTGATTATGCGGCCATTGGCCTGGAAACGCTGGGCAAACCGGCCGGGTTCATCAGCCGCCAGATTGAAGGGTGGTACCGGCGCTGGCACAAGGCCAAACATGAGGATGTGCCGGAAATCGAGGCGATGTACTACTGGCTGCAGGAGAACCAGCCCCCAGAAGGCCCCCCCAGCCTGATCCACAACGACTACAAGCTGGACAATGTGATGCTCGCCCCCGACGATCCGGGCAAAATCGTGGCCATCTTTGACTGGGACATGTGTACCCTGGGCGACCCCTTGAATGACCTGGGGGCGCTCCTCTGCTACTGGACCGAGCCAACCGACCCCCCCTATTATCAGGCCAGCTCGATGATGCCTACAGGCGATGACCGCTTTCTGAGCCGGGCGGCGCTGGTCGAACGCTACGCCGCCCGGAGCGGGCGGGATATATCGCACATCAAATTTTATCACGCCCTGGGGCTGTATCGGCTGGCCGTTATCCTGGCCCAAATTTACATCCGCTTTATCCGTGGCCAGACGCAAGATCGGCGCTTTGCCGCATTTGGGGACTATGTGCCGCTGTTAGCTCGGGCGGCCCGGCAGGTGGCTCTGGAAGGCTAAGTGAGGCGTATATTGCCCGATGCGGCCCCCCTAACCCCCCAGAGGGGGGAACTTCTGGCCTCCCTATCCCCGGTAGAGGCTATAATGGTCTGAGGAAAACAACCTGTCGTTTACCGACTCGCAGCCGTTTCAGGCGCTGATAGCTTGGATGGCTGATATTCTGGCCCTTGTCAGCCACCAGGGCCAGGATTGCCCTTTTCGAAAGGACCCCCAACAGCGTCTCCAACATCCCCCCCATGGGATCGCCCGCCCCCCCATCAGAGCCTTGCCAGAACGAACGCTGGCCGTAGGGCACATCGGCGATGACCACATCAACCTTAAGGCCGCTCAGGTTGGCGTCGAGATCGGCTTGATTGGTGGCATCGGCCTGAAAGACAGTGGTTGTTATTGCCCGGCTGCGCCCCAGTTCCCTTAATCGCTGTTTCAAGCGTGTGGCACTGGCCAGGGCTTCGGCGTGGGACATTTTTCCATAGCGCGACAGCATAGCCTCGATTTCGGAGATGCGCTGATCCAAACCGGCCGGGGTGAGCAGGGAGAGGTTGCGCTCCGCCAGCCGCAGGGCCTCGGGGTCGATATCGGAGCCGATGAGTTGGCCGATGACCTCGCCATGTAAGTAGGCCAGGACGCTGAGCAGATAGCCGCCCCCACAGCAGGGGTCGTAGAGGGTCACCGGGCCCGTCACTCCTTCAGCCCGCTGCCGGGCCAAACAGCGCTGGAACATTTCGCTGGCCAACCTGACCGGGAAGGCCGGCCGGCCGGGCCAGCTCAAAAAGACTTTACCACTGGCAAAATCACCATAATCTTGACGCGGGGCGAAACGGTATTTCATGATGTCGTACTTAAAGCAGTCAAATCACAAGGGAAGGGATAGTTTCACCGTTGATGTAATACGTACTGCGTACTACGTAATGCGTAAGGATATCACGCTGCGAAGTCTTTACGCATTACGGAGTACGTATTACGCAGTACGTTTCAGAACATCTGTTTGGGATATTTGGGATAAATTTGGCATAAGTTGGGTAACAGAGTGAAACGTGAAGCGTGAAACGTGAGGATTGCTGCGATCAGGACACCAATTGCTTTACCTCCTCAACCAATCGCTTCAGTTCACTAACTACTCGTTCCCGGCCGGTGCGGTCGAACGGACCGCTGAGCAGGGCCTCGTAGCGGGGGATGAAATTAAACGGCAACTGGGGCAGTTTAGCCAATTCCCGTTCGGGCCTTTTGGTGGCCGGATCATAATACTCGTTAAGGGCGAATAGGACCGAGTGCAAGGCGTCACAGAGACGCACCAGGTGAAACAAAAAGGCGGTATTGCCAATATCCCGGCGGGTGTAGTCGGCTAATTCGGCCAGGCCGTCGGTCATCAGGGGCGTAAATTCGCCGATGATGTTGGTTTTTAATTGGGCCGGGTAGGGATACAAGCGCCCGGTCAGGTCGCGCACAAACCCGTGCGGGTCATATAGAGAAACCGCGTTAGCCAACAGGCCCAGCATGGTGTAGGGGCGAAAGGTTAGCTTCGGGATAGAAATAGCTCCCTCGGCGATGACTTTGTGGACCACGGTCGAGAGCCAGCCGGCCGTGTTGTAGACTAGGTCGAATTGCCCCCCGCCCAGTTTAAGCCGGTCCGACTGGGGATTCCACTGGTTGTCCCAGCCGGGGCTGGTAACCTGAAGCTGGATCTCGGAGACGCCGGGGATATGTTCAAAGATGCGCTGCCGGGCCGCCGCTGGGATGATGGCCGGCCGGCATAAGACGAAGAGGTCTATATCCGAGTGTTGGTCGTAGGTGCCCAGGGCATACGAGCCGAAGCAGATGATGGCGGCGACGTCGTCCAGGGTGGCTAAGGCATTGATAATTGGGTAAGTGAGCTTTTGAAGTTCGTCTGACATTAATTACTTCAAAATATAATAGGTTCCTTTTTTGTCCCCGATCTTCAACAACAACCCCTTATCGATCAGATCGACCAAGTCGAGCCGCAGTGTCTCCGGGCTGACATGGGGGCAGAGGGCCTGATAGTCCCGGCTGGTGATGCGGCCGTTTTTTTTGATGAAGGCCATAGCCCGCATTTGGCGCTCGTTCATGTTGGTCTCCCATTGCATGACCGGGGTCCGATCCAGGATATTGTACAAGGTGACGCCGAAGGAATAGGAGGTGGCCTTAAACTCGGGCGGCGGATGGCCAAATTGAAGCATTTCTTCGATCATGTGGTCAATGCCCAGGCCGAGTTCTTCGATATAGCCCCATTCGAACATCCCGGCCACCAGGCGCGGATTGCGCGAAAAATGCTCCTCCACCAGATTATCCAGGGTCATATAACCGGGCAAGCCGCCGGGACTGAGGACCTCCATGCGGTCTTCATACATACGCACTTCAACCCGCCGTCCCTTCAGCCGGTAGTCGCGGTGACAGAGGGCGTTAATCAACGCCTCCCGGACGGCAAAGCGGGGGTATTCGGGGATTTCCTCTCGCTTTAAGCTAGTGACCACCGCCTCGACCTTCATACTATCCCAAACCAACTGCCAGGCCTGCTCCAAAAGGCGCGGTAAAGCCCCTTCCAGGGCTACCCGCCGCTCATAACCGGCCAGGCCATC
>JABAHQ010011611.1_pt1 | contig 36659 bp, 23 predicted proteins | sample 7062091 | NCBI WGS metagenome assembly JABAHQ01 (sample SAMN14534359, study PRJNA622989) | marine sediment metagenome | biome: marine biome [ENVO:00000428]; feature: marine pelagic biome [ENVO:01000023]; material: deep marine sediment [ENVO:00002113] | place: India: Gulf of Kutch | collected... | reverse complement strand
CCCCGAATTGATGGCGTAAGTCCAATTCTTTTAGGGTCTTCCCGGCAAATTTTAAGGAAATCTGAATAGCGGCCATTTCATAACCATTCATCAAAGAAACTTGCTGCGATCTCTCCAGTATTCTGATCGATCTTCCCGTTTCTTTAACCAGATCCAGTTTTGTCAATTCCCGGTTATAAGCTTCGATCACATCATGATAATAAACTTCTCCCACAATTTCTTTGCCATCTTCAGAAGCAATCACCGGCAGTTCTTCCACAAGATATTGACCGAAGATTCGCATCACTTCATCTAAAGTATCCTCTTTTTGAAGCACCGCAACGTTGGGCGTCATCAAATCGTGCGCAATCACAATTCCGGTCAGATATTCTTCTTCGTGTAATATTCGGCGCACATCACTTAACGTGATCCTGCCTTCCAGATTTCCGTCCGGATCAACCACAAAAAACTGGCTGTGTCGGCTGTCATAAAACAATTCGACAATCTGCGGCAAGGAGGTATCAGAAGAGATGACAATCGGATCGTCCCGCATCACTTCTTCAACCTGCAAGGAACGCAGTACATTGACTTCCTGCCCCCGAAAAAGATCCACTCCACGTCTAACCAACTTCAGCGTATAAATCGATTCCTTTTTTAGCTTCATGGTTAACAACGTGGCGATAATGGAAGAGATCATCAGCGGAATTATGATTTTATAATCATTGGTCATTTCAAAGATGATCAGAATCGCTGTTATCGGCGCGTGGGTTGCACCGGCAACCACCGCTGCCATCCCGACCAGTGCATACGCCCCACTGGTAGCGGTGTATGCAGGAAAAAGTTGATGTATCAATGCCCCGAAAAATCCACCGGTCATGGTACCGAGGAATAAGGAGGGAGCAAAGATACCCCCGGAGTTTCCCGAACCCAGTGTAACGCTGGTGGCAATAATCTTTAAAAAGATGAGGGCAAACAGGGTTAAAATAGGAAGTTGATTGAGCAGCGCCATATCCATGCTGCTGTAGCCAACCCCGTAGATATACGGAACCCCGACGCCAATCAACCCGATAATCAACCCTCCGAGGCCCGGTTTAAGAATATCATGTATTTTCAGTTTATCAAAAAGGTCTTCCGTAGAATAAAGTACTTTTATAAATAAAAGCGCCACAAGGCCGGCAAGAATGCCTAAAACGGCATAAGGGATTACTTCAAAAGCGCTTTCCAGATCATATTTCGGTATTTCAAACGCCTGCTGATTACCCAGGAACGAACGCGCCACCATTGTTGACACGACCGAGGCGATCACAATGGGACTGAATAAGGCGACCCCGAAGTCTCCTAAAATAATTTCCACGCTGAATAATGCCCCTGCTACCGGCGCATTGAAGGTGCCGGCAATTCCGGCTGCAGCGCCACAGGCCACAAAGATTTTGATTCGCTGCGGATTAACCTGCAAAAGTTGCCCCAGTCCTGATCCGAAGGCAGAGCCAATTTGCACGATCGGCCCCTCGCGACCGATTGATCCGCCCGAACCAATCCCAATGGCTGAGGCAAACAGCTTGGCCAGAACCACCCGGCCACGGATAATACCGTTCCGCAAAGCAATAGCCTCCATCACCTCCGGAACACCGTGGCCTTTGGCTTCATGCGCAAAAAAATAAATGATGCCGCCTACAATCAAACCACCTATGGTGGGCACCAAAATTTTGATATAAATGGGGACGCTTTGCAGAAATTCGATGGAAGTATTTGCCTCGCCCCAAAAAATACCTTGAAAAAAACTGATGGCGTATCGAAAAACAACTGCTCCCAAACCGCCAACCAGTCCGATCAGCACGGCAATAAAGATTACGAAGNNAGGTATGTTCGGTGGCACGGATGCGTTGAAAATAATAGGAGATTCTGCTATTAATAATTTGTTGAAAATTCTTGAGCTTCTTTTTTAGCGGTACCGACATCTTGAATTAAGTCTTGTTTTGCAAATATATGGCCATCCTTAAGGTTTCCGCATTACGCATGGCGCAATTTTTCCAAATCTTTTTCCTTTCCCATGGCAATCAGCATATCTCCCAATTGGATGGTTTCTTCCGGAAGCGGCACAATTTGTCGCTCGGTATTATCGGGATTTTTCCGTTTAATCATCAATACATTGACGCCATATCGATGACGTAAATCCAACTCTTGCAAGGTCTTGCCTGCAAAGCGCATCGATACCGGGATGGCGGCCATCTCGTAGCCATCCATAAAAGAAATTTTCTGCGACTTTTCCAGAACTTTGAATGAAGCGCCGGTCTCCGTCACCAAATCCCGTTTGACCAACTCCTGGTTATAAGCTTCGATGACATCCCGATAGAAAACCACTCCGGCAATTTTGCTACCATTTTGCACGCTCACTACCGGTAGTTCTTCCACTAAATAACGGCCGAAAATTCGCATAACCTGATCCAGGGTATCGTCTGCATGGATAACCGCAATATTGGGCATCATTAAGTCATGCGCAATGACAATATCGGCCAGGTATTCCCGCTCCTGAAGCATACGACGGATATCATTGAGGGTAATTCTTCCTACCAGTCGCTGCTCCGGATCCACCACAAAAAATTGACTGTGGTGGCTGTTAAAGAACAACTCAATAATCTGGTGCAAAGACGTATTATAGGGGATAACCACCGGGTCATCCCGCATTATTTCTTTCACCCGCAAAGCACGGAGTACATTTACCTCCTGTCCCCTGAACAAGCTAATGCCCCGTCGAATCAACTTCAAGGTGTAAATGGATTCCTTCTGCAATTTTGTGGTTAACAGGGTGGCGATCACACAAGAGATCATCAGCGGTAAAATGATTTTGTAATCGTTGGTCATTTCAAAAATGATCAATATTGCGGTAATCGGCGCATGTGTGCTACCAGCCACAAGCGCTGCCATGCCCACTAACGAATAGGCACCGGGACCGGCGGTAAACGGAAAATATTGATGAATCAGGGCTCCGAAGAATCCCCCGGTCATGGTTCCGATAAACAGGGCGGGAGCAAACACCCCGCCGGAGCCTCCCGAACCCAGGCTGATCGACGTTGCCAAAATTTTAAGAAAAATCATGAGGAACATTGTCGTCCAAAGCATGTTTCCATACAGGGCATCGACTATGGTATGATATCCGACGCCGAATATTTGGGGTACGAATAATCCCATCACCCCAATGGCAAGCCCACCGATAAACGTTTTGAGTATTTCATGAATTCTGAGGTTGTCAAAGAAATCTTCGAAGAAATAGAGGACTTTAATGTAAAGCAAAGAAACCAGACCGGCGATTAATCCCAGGGCAGCATAAAAAAGCAATTCGTAAGGTGACAATAGTTCATACTTCGGGACGACGAAGGCCGGGTAATCGCCTAAGAAGTTTCGGGAGACGGCGGTCGCGACCACGGATGACACCACAATCGGGCTAAATTGAGCCAAACCAAAATCGCCCAGAATTATCTCCAGGCTAAAAAGCGCGCCGGCCACCGGTGCATTAAATGCCGCCGCAATTCCGGCAGCCGCACCACAGGCAACCAGCACTTTTAATCGTTGCGGATTGATACGAAAAATCTGCCCCAGGGTGGAACCAACCGAAGCACCAATTTGAATCACCGGTCCTTCTCTCCCTACAGACCCACCGGTGCCAATAAACAATGAAGAGGCAAGTAACTTTGTGATGGCTACGCGAGGCCGGATGAGACCACTTTTGAGTGCAATTGCCTCCATTACTTCCGGTACGCCATGCCCTTTAGCTTCCCGGGCAAAGAAAAAAACAATCGCACCGGTCACTATTCCTCCGATTGCAGGAACGCCAATTTTAATATATAGAGGTAATTCCCGGATATATTCAAGCGGAAATTCTTCTGCCCCCCAAAAAGCATGTTGAAAAAATTTAATCAAATATTGAATGCCAATTGCCCCGAAACCACCGATTAATCCAATCGCTACAGCCATGATGATCATGAATGAATGTTCGGTGGAACGGAATTGGATAAAATAACGAAAAAGGACAAATTTAACTTTTCGCGAAAGCGTTTTTAAAATATCAATCACATTGAATCTCATCATTATCTTTTCTTCGATAGAGCATCTACAGCAACTAAAATTTTTAAGTCTCAGTTTAGGAGCAAATTTTTGAGCCAGGCCGACCGACTCTGTATTCTGATTTACTAACTATCTATCTACACAAGCGCCACAAATATCGAAAAGATACCCACTAAATACAAGCCATAATATGTATATTCAATTGTTTAAAAAGACATGGAACCTTGTAAATTAATGAAGGATAATTAATAAACCTTACAGCTTCAGTCGAAATTTATATTTACATTTTACTGCGATGAATTATTATGTGTTACCGCTGTTTTTCCTGAACAGGCGGAAATGAGACGAGTCGAAGTGCTGGAAATTAAGGAAATGAATACATCCACAACGCTCCCGACAAGAGCTGAATTCTTAAGTATATTGGCGATAAGTAAAATTCAATGAACTGACCTTGGCAAAGACGATTCGAAAAATTTTTATCAAGCTTATCCGACTGAGACACGGCATTATCCAAAAATCGATTGAATTGTTTGGAAATATTCGCCGCGCCGAACACATTTTTATGATCATTTCGGCCATTTTCATTGGCGTGCTGGGGGCATTCGGGGCCATCGGGTTTCGCTACTTAATCAAGGTGTCGCACCGGGTATTTTTCCAAAACTGGGAATATTCACTGGAATGGGCTGTCGGTCTTCCCTGGTGGCAACGTTTGCTGCTACCGACCCTCGGCGGCTTGCTGGTGGGACCGATTATCCATTTCATTTCCCGGGAAGTCCGTGGTAGTGGCGTTCCGGAGGTAATGGAATCGGTATTAATCCGCGGCGGGACCATTCGTCCCCGGGTGATATTAAGTAAAATTTTTGCGGCAGCAATTACCATCGGCTCCGGTGGATCGGCCGGAAGGGAAGGGCCAATCATTCACATCGGTTCAGCCATCGGGTCGGCTTTTGGCCAGTTTATAGCAGTATCTGCCAGGCGATTGCGTACCTTTGTGGCTTGTGGTGCAGCCGCCGGAATTGCGGCCACCTTTAATGCACCCATCGCTGGTGCATTGTTTGCGGTGGAAATTATCATCGGTGATTTTGCAGTGCCTCAATTCAGCCCTATCGTTATCGCTTCGGTAACAGCCACTGTCATCTCCAGGCACTTTATCGGAGATTTTCCGGCATTTCGGGTACCGGAATATGAATTGATCAGTTCCTACGAGTTTATTCCCTATACAATTTTAGGGATACTATCCGGCTTGGTTGCGGTATTGTTCATCACCAGTCTTTATTCAACACAGGATTTTTTTGAAAGGATGAAAATCCCTTCATTTCTCAAACCGGCCATTGGTGGTTTAGTAGTCGGGGCAATCGCAATAGCCTTTCCCCAGGTTTACGGCGTTGGATATGAATCCATGAATGACGCCCTGTGGGGGCGAGACGTGCGCTGGCTGTTAGCGGTTCTTATTTTTGCCAAAATTGCAGCGACTTCGGCAACCCTGGGCTCCGGCGGTTCGGGAGGCATTTTTGCACCTTCTCTCTTCCTTGGTGCTATGTTGGGCAGTTTGATCGGCGAACAAGCACATCAGCTCCATCCGGCTATCACCGCAAGCGCCGGGGCATATGCACTGGTGGGAATGGGGGCGGTGGTGGCAGGTACAACCCATGCACCGATTAGTGCCATCCTGATCATTTTTGAATTGACCAACGATTACCGCATCATTGCCCCTTTAATGCTGACTTGCATCATTTCGGTGTTGTTATCCACTTATATCAAAAAAGAATCTGCTTATACGATGAAATTAGTGCGCCGGGGCTTAAACATTTTCGAAGGTCGTGATATCAATATATTGCGAAGCATTAAGGTAAAAGATGTCCTTAATGATGAGGTAGAGAAAATTTCCAGCGATGCCTCCTTTGCCGAATTGATCCGCTGTATGATCCGCAGCCAGCACCAGCAATATTTTGTGGTGAATGAACAGGGAGAACTGGTCGGAACCATATCTCTATTGGAATTAAAAGAATTTTTGAAAGATGAAGACTATCTTCGCGGTTTAGTCATTGCTGCGGACCTGGCGCATCCCCCTGCAGCTTCGCTTCACTTGGAAGACAATCTTGACCTGGTCATGCATCAATTCGGACGGTATGACATCGACGAATTGCCGGTTTTGGAAAGTGAGCGCCGCAAAAATTTAGTGGGGTCCGTGCAGCGCAAGCATGTGATTGATGCTTATAATCGGGAAATTTTTAAACGAGATTTGGCGGGCGGCATGCACAGCGTGGTAACCGCCGTCAGTAAAGACCGGTCGGTAGAGTTGACCGAAGGCTACTCCCTGGTTGAAATCGATCCGCCGGACGGTTTTATTGGAAAATCTTTGCAAGAATTAAATATCCGTGCTCGATATGGCATCGAAGTCGTCTTAATCCGCAAGCCGTTGGAAGATTCGGAAAGCATTACCAATCGACCGGGTGCCATCCCCACTGCAGAGTATATTATCAAGCCGGGGGACAAATTGTTAGTACTGGGAAACAGCAAAGACATTGCGTATTTGAATGCCGGTGGTCACGGAAAATAATGCCAACCGAATGATGTGTAAAACTCTATTTCAAAACCTCTATATTTTTCACCCCTTCAATACCTTCGAGAAACTTGGCGGTCTTCAGTATCTCTTCCTCCGGTTGCTGTTCCTTAAACAGCTTAAGGCTTCCGTTGTTAAGGAAAATATATGGCACATAGGAATCTGCCGCAGAAAGCCGACTGAAAGAATTGACCACTCTTCCGGCAACCACTAAATCCGAACTGATTCTTATTTTCATTGATTCATTTCCGGAGGTGGAAGTCACCTGCCATTCTTTCCCATCGGTGGTTGCCATCCTGCTCTCTTTGGAAGAATATAATTGAATGCTGTTTCCGGCGTTCCCGATTTGGACCGTTTTTGAAATGGCGGATTTTATCTTTTCCAGACGTAAGATATCACTCATTCCGATTAAGGAATGAGTTTCGGTCGCTTCATCTAACGCCTGAGTGTACAGCAACCGGGCACCTGATTGGTTGGGAAGTCGGGAAGCCCGTTCCGCCAGGTCGGTAAGCGTTTTAAATTTTTGCCGTTGGATAAAATTTTCGTCCAATTCAGATCGCTCTCCCGGCAGTAACCAGGAAAGTTCCGGTTTTTGTTCAAAATAAGTACCAATGTCACCATCAAATTGATCAGCCGGGATTGCGGAAATATGCCGGCGAACGGTAAGAATATTTTTAAGTTGACCGATTTTCTTCAGGTCCTCCTGATAATCACGCTTCCCGGATATGGTATGAATTTGAGCGGGATCAATTTCAGCGTATCGTAACATTTGGGCGGCTTTTTCCAAGTCATCCACATCCAGGTAATCCTGGGCCGCTTGCATATAGGTGTGTGCCGACTCATAAGTCATACCGGTACTTTGATATCCACCCGCTAATAGCCCACGCAAATATGGTTCAGGTTGTCCCCGGGGTGAATACTTTAAGGCATTTTCTAACTGGAAAATAGCATTTGCCGCCGGCCACCTGGATAGCCATTCGCCTCGTTCCGCATAGATAATTCCCAACGTGGTATGGTAGTTATAAATGGCTTCCGGATCCATTTCCTGATAAGCCATGGTTTTACCCGTAAACAATTCCCGGGTTAAGTTTCGGATTTTTTCACCTTTCGGATCCAGCTTCGGATGAACGTGATAGAGCCTGGCTAACTCTCTGGCTATTGCAAAATATTCGGATGACTCGGTATGTAATTGGAGGAGCCGAATGCTCACTTCATAAATTGCACTCGCGTTGCGGTAATTCCCTTTGAGTAACTGACGATCAGCAATAGATTTCATGACCAATGCCGCTGCGCTTGTCTTCTTATCCCAATAGTCCCTTTCCTGCCATGGCGTTGATTGCCACCAGCCTAAATTTTTCCCGGCAGTGAGTGGGTTCTCAATCAATTCACGCAGTTCCGTTAACGCCGGGGATTGCCAACTTCTCTGCTGGGGTAATTTAGCTAAACTTTCCTGGCTGATCCAGCCTTGCTGGCCGCCCAAATGTGCCCAGGATACTAACGCCTTCAGGGCAACCGCTTCATTGGCACGATGTCCGCTGCTAAAAATTTGCTCTAATCCTTCCATTGCTAACTGGGGTAACTGGTAGTCTTTAAGCTGCAAACTGTAGCCGAGCAGATTCTCCAATGAATCTACCGTCATTTTTGGGTAACAGCGAAGGATATGACGATGAGCGGTTTCCTTGAACGGCTCAAGTTTCGCAGCATTACGAAAGCTGGTAAGAGCTTTTGGAATAGCGTCATTTTTATAAAATATTTTGCCCAGCATCAGATGGTAAGTATATGCTCGGTCAGGGTCGTTTTCGATAGCCCCGGTCAAGAGTTCTACTGCTTCCTGATCTCGTTGAAGCTGTTGCAGAACCAAAACCAGGTTATAAATAGCCTGAGGCTGATCCGGGAAAATTTGAAGCACGTTGCGGTAGTTTGCGACCGATTTATTTAAAAGAGCTCCTTTTTGCGATCGATTCTGTGCCGCCCATTGTTCATATAAATACCCGTAATTAAAATACAAAATCGCCTGACATTTTTTGGCCGACTGACCTGTTGCGGCACACTCTTCCAATCCCTGATCCAAAAGCTTTGTCGCTCCAGAGAATTGCTGATCCTTTAATAATCGTTGCACTCTGAGCGAGATTTCTTTCGCTTTGGCGACCGGATCGCCTTGATTAGCCAATTTGCTAAATATCTGATGTTGCGGATTGAGTTGGGTCTGATTCAAAATTTTTAAGGTATCATCGAAGGTTCTCGTTGCCTGGCACCAGGCCGATGAGTTGCTTAGCGATAAATAAACCCAAAATAATATCAATAAGAATTTATATGATTTAACTGTTAGCGGCATCATTCACCTCCTTCTCCGATATCAAATTCTGTGGGAGGAATCGATTGACTGCCGGCGTGGGGAATATATTTCAAGATATAAATTCCCTGGGGACGCATGGATTGTTCAGTGCGAATATCATCTAAATACCGCTGTTCTGGTAACGCTTCTGCCAGAATGCCCAGGTAATATTTTTGTGGAAATTGACTGTTTTGCGCGGTAAAGATTCCCACCACTTCTGCTCTATATTCGCGGATTTTGCTGCCGTAAGAACGCTGCACCTGATTCTTGACCTTAAACAGGCTGCCCTCTGCTACTCCCAGAGAATCCTTCTTGAAAGGAAGCACCCAGGTTAGATCCTCAGGGATTAACATCGCCTCTTCACCCAGTTGATAATTGCTCAACAACTCTTCCACAAGTTGATTAAATTTATCTTTTAGATGAGATTCAAAGGTGGTGGTAATATTTCGAATAAAGGCGTCAGCCTCCCCAAGAGGCAGATCGTAATGTTTCCATGACCTGAACATCCAGTAAATCGGCTCAACCGCAGCGGCGATATTCGGGCCTTTTAGCTTCAGATGAAAGCCTACTTCTTTGAGTTGGCTTTCTGCAGAAAATTGATCGCGGGTGTCCAGGGTGATAATCAAACTATCCGCACTGCCGGATTGCACGTAGTCCAAAAAGCCAATATACGCTTTTAATTTCGCACAGATGAGCCCGGCGCTTCGTTCTTCAATTCGTTTAATTTCCTGATCGTAAAAATTGTTGCGATAGGAAGCTTCCCCTAATTCAAATTTTACCGCAATGGCCGGCCTCTCCTTTCCAGCGAGAAAGAAAAAGGGAATCAATAAAAAAATATATAAAATATATCGATATATATGGATCATTATAACTCCTCCGATATTAGAAGGATATCTTGAAATTTTTCCGTTGTGATGGTATGCGTTGCACTGGCAATGGTTTTTCCCGCCCGGCTTTTAAATTTTGCTTCAATCGTCATCGTAGGGACCAGGGGTATATCTATTTGAACGGGAAGGATATTTTGCCAGGCTAATAAACTTCTTGCCGCTGCTTCTTTGGGAATATTTCGAGCCACTAACTCCATTCGCCATTTTTCAACAATATCATTCGGAACGGCAAGCCTGGGGCCTAACATTAAAGCACCGCTTCCCCGGTCAGTGGGTGTGTTCAATAAGCGCCTCTCTTGACCATCACCCGTATCTGCTATATAAAGTTCTACACTTCCACCGCTTAAAAACATTCTGGCGGCAGTAGGAATGCGCAATAAAACGGTCGGTAACGGCGTCAGGTCTTCCCGCACGCGAATTTTGGTCCCTACCCAGGGATAGAGATCGAATGACTTTCTTAAGTAACCGTCTACTTCCAGATAGAACGGTCGGCCAAAAGGGGTGGTGCTGTCAATAAAGCGAACCACATCATTAGATCCTCTCAACTCCTCTTTTTTCTCATTGCCCTGATTATTACCTTCAGGTGTCAACGCGACAGTCAATTTTCCAGGGGTTCCGTCGGACAATACCGTCACCGAAGATACCAGGGAGCTGCAAATCAACAGAAACGCGTACAAAAAGATTAACGCGGGCGGTTTCAGGAAAAATAAAAACCATTTCCGGACTCTGGTTTTAAAATCCGAAGCCTCTTTTTCAGTTAACCATTGGGCAAGAAAACTGACAACGGCAAGAATTCCTAATGGTCCGTTTATAAAGGAAAGATCGCCAATGGTTGTACCCAGATGATGCGCCGACCACAGATTCAGCAAAAATATGGCTAAGGCAAATGCAATAAACCGGTTCCAGAAATTTTCTGCCGAGGATGTATCCGGTGATGTAAATTTATTTTTATTCAATTTACTTCTTTCTTAATGAGGACTTATGAATTTAAATGGAAAAATTTTTGAAGTCAAGCCCAAGAAGCGTCGATACTTGGCTTAGATGTTAGGAGCTAATATCGGCGGATTAACCTGTACCACGAGCTGCTTTGGCACTGATAAATATCATATTTAATTCTGACAAAAATCATTTTCTATCTCCGCAAAAAACCAGATATTTAATTTGGTAATAAAGACAGATACTTAGGTTGGAAAGATTTAAGGCAGATCTTCGATTTTTATAAATAATTTTAAAGGAGAACCCCATGATCGGAATTGTTGGTTACGGTGCCTACATACCCAAACGCCGCATCAAAGTAGAAGAATTAGCAAAAGTGTGGGGAACGGATCCGGAAAGCTATAAAAAAGGACTGGTGCTGGAAGAAAAGTCAGTCCCGGCGGCGGATCAGGATACCATTAGTATGTCAGTTGAAGCAGCCCACTATGCGCTGCAACGGGCCAATATCGACCCGCAACAGATCGGAGCGGTATACGTCGGGTCTGAATCCCATCCTTACGCGGTGAAGCCCAGCGGCACCGTGGTAGCGGATGCGATTAACGCCACACCGAATATACACTGTGCGGACTTTGAGTTTGCCTGCAAAGCCGGTAGCGAGGCCATGTTTGTCTGTCTATCCCATGTAAAATCAGGTTGGATGAACTATGCGCTGGCAATTGGGGCGGACACTTCCCAGGGAAAGCCGGGCGATGCCCTGGAATACACTGCATCCGCCGGAGCAGCAGCGTTTATTATGGGTAAAGAGAATGTGCTGGCGGAGATAGAACACACTTTTTCGTATATGACCGACACACCCGATTTCTGGCGCCGCGAACACCAGTTCTATCCCGAACACGCCGGCCGGTTTACCGGCGAACCGGCTTATTTTCAGCACGTCTTTAATGCCAGTGAAGAAATTATGAACAGGGCGAACATGAAACCTGCGGATTTCGCCCACGCTGTTTTTCATCAACCCAATGGAAAATTTCCGTTACGTGCCGGGAAAAAGCTAGGGTTTTCCAAAGCACAAATGGAAACCGGGTTGTTGTGCCCGATCATTGGCAATACCTACTCCGGCTCTTCACCATTGGGGCTAACCGCGATATTCGATATTGCCAAACCGGGAGACCACGTATTGATGGTATCGTATGGTTCCGGCGCCGGAAGCGATGCGTTTATCTGGAAAATAACTGACAAAATTGTTGAGGCGCAGAAGCGCGCTCCCGGAACCCGGGAGATGATTTCCAAAAATCGCATCCATGTGGATTACGGCACTTATGCCAAATTCAGAGGCAAAATTAAGAAATAAGCCGTGCATTGGTTTAAAGATAAAGGTATTGAATGTGTAATGATAATTTTTATATAAAATCGCATAATATCGGAGGAAATCGTGAATAGAGAAATTGCCATATTAGGCGTGGGTATGACCCCTGGCGGCGAACATTGGGGAAAATCTATCCGTGAACTGTTTGTGGAAGCCGCACTGGCTGCCATTGACGATGCTGGCGTCGACCATATTGATTCCATGTATGTGGGCTGCATGTCCGGTGGATTGTTTAACGGGCAGGAACATCTCAGTTCGTTGCTGGCAGACTATCTGGGACAAAATCCTAGCGCTGTTACCCGGGTAGAATCGGCCTGTGCTTCCGGCGGATTGGCGTTGCGTCTGGGTATGATTGAAATCCTGTCCGGGTTGAATGATATTGTTCTGGTAGGCGGAGTGGAAAAGATGACCGATGTGAGCACCGACGGCGCCACCTATGCATTGTCTACAGCAGCCGATCAGGAATATGAAGGATTTTACGGCGTCACGTTTCCCGGACTTTACGCCATGATTGCCCACTCCCACATGCATCAGTATGGAACCACCCAGAAACAACTGGCCGAAATCGCGGTTAAAAATCACCTTCATGGCTCGATGAATCCGTTCGCCCAGTATCGTCAAAAGATATCCGTCGACGATGTTCTCAATTCAGTGATGGTCGCTGATCCCTTACACATTTTGGATTGTTCACCCATAACAGACGGCGCGTCTGTGGCAATTCTTTGTCCGGTTGAAATGGCAAAGAAAATTAGCAAAAAACCAGTGGTAAAGATCAGCGGCAGCGGTCATGCAACCGATACGATTGCATTGCACAGTCGTGATGATCTAACCGAATTTAAAGGGGTTACCCAGGCGGCTCAGCAAGCATTTAAAATGTCTGGCAAGAAGCCAGGTGACATTAATATTGCTGAAGTACACGATTGTTTTACCATTGCGGAAATTTGCGTTCTGGAAGCGATGGGCTTTGTAGAACGCGGTCAGGGAGGTCAAGCGGCAGAATCGGGATTTACGGCCCTGGATGGACGTCTTCCGGTCAATACCAGCGGCGGATTAAAATCCAAAGGCCATCCGGTGGGCGCCACCGGTGTATCGCAGGCGATTGAAATTGTTCACCAATTGCGCGGAGAAGCCGGCGATCGTCAAGTCAAAAATGTTCGAGTCGGACTAACACAAAATATGGGCGGCAGCGGCGGAAGCTCTGTCGCGCATATTATGGAGGTCATATGATATCAGCACCTGTTTACGTTCGCGAATTGCCCCAGCATCACCGTCTGGAGGCGGTCAAATGCGAGAGTTGTAGTAAAATTTACTATCCACGTCGCCATATTTGCCCGGCATGTCAGTCGCGCAATTTTGAGAACGTTACTTTGCAACGCCAGGGCAAATTGGTCACCTATACCATCATCCGGGTGCCCCCTTCCCAATTTGCCGATCAGGCGCCCTATGCGATGGGGATCGTGGAAGTTGTCGACGGTGTGCGGTTAATGACACAACTGGTGGACTGCGATCCGGAGAAAATCGAGATGGGAATGCCGGTAAAACTCGAATTCCGCAAAATATTGGAAGACGGAAAAGATGGCATTATAGCCTACGGGTATAAAGCAGTACCAGCGGAGTAGAGTTAATTTCGAACGAAACACGCTAAAGCGTGGCAATCATTAAAAATTATAGATTACCACGCTTCAGCGTGAATCTTTTAATCCCACCTTTCAATTATTTCTTTCAAATTCAACAAAATTCTATTATTTTCATGTGCCACTAGTCAAATTGTGTTAAACAAAAAATCAGATTTAAATAACAGGAGGCCGTTATGCAGTACAGGAAAAAAGTTGTTGGATATATGCTCAGTTTTCTACTGGCAGCTTCATTGGCAGGCGAATCGTTGCTGGCCCAAAAGCTGCCCCGGCTCAGTCCGAGCGCCAGTGTGTCCCAAACCATCGGGTTGACTGATGTGACCATCACTTATAGCCGTCCGGGCGTAAAAGGACGTGAGATTTGGGGCGGATTAGTGCCCTATGACAAAATCTGGCGAACCGGCGCCAACGAAGCCACCACGATTTCATTCAGTGATGATGCGAAAATCAATGGTCAACCGATTGCCGCCGGCAAATATGCGCTGTTTACGATCCCGGGAAAAGAGGAATGGACCATCATTTTTAACAAAGAACACGAGCAATGGGGCACCTACAATTATAATAACGAAAAGGATGCTTTGCGAATCCAGGTAAAACCGGAAACGGTCAGCGAACACCAGGAACGGATGGCATTTAGTTTTACCAATTTACAGAACAATTCAGCCACTGTCGAATTGCGCTGGGAAAATCTGAGAGTGCCGTTCAATATTCAGGTGAATGTTCACGAAAAAGCCATGGCCAACGCTCGCGAAGCAATGGCAAATCTGGAAGAGGATGACTGGGGAACTGCCTATAGCTGTGCCAGTTATTGCCTGGAAAGCGGCAAGAATTTGGAAGAAGGACTGGAATGGGTGAACAAATCGATTTCCATAAAAGAAAATTATTTAAATTTGAGCGCAAAAGCGAAATTGTTAGCCAAATTGGGCCGTCAACAGGATGCGATTGCGGCAGCAGAGAAAGCCATAAAAGTCGGCAAAGCCAGCGAGGATGGCCCCGACACTGCGGAAATGGAGAATCTGTTATCGGAGTGGAAACAGGCGATGTAAGATAAACATTAAAACGACAGGGATAGGTTTTCCCATAGGGATGCCCATGGCAAAAAAAGGATGATTTTTCCACAGTTTTTAAGCATTATTCACTTAATATGAGTATATCCTTTTAAAAAATTTATCCCTGTCGTGATTCATTATTGAAGACAATTTGAATGTAAACTAACCATACTACGTCTCTGCTGATCGTACTCAGAATATTGAATAAAAACAAACTTGAAGCAGGAGCTTCTTGAGCAAATACGTTCAAAGCTGGAGCTTTGAACGAGCAACATAATTATCTTTTGTAATTTGACACAAAAGTTTGAAGTTTAACGCTGCGCCGGTTTCTCTATAAACAAATTTAAGACGATTGCACAGGCAATTACCCCAACACAGCCAACCACGTTAAACCACAAAAATGCCATATCGGTAAAAACGTAGCAGTAAATCACAGCCGCCTCGGCGATGAAGGCAGCATAAAATGTGGCACTCCCTTTCACCCATTTAAAATAAAATGCTACTAAAAATATCCCCAGGATCGTGCCGTAGAAGAGCGATCCCAGAATATTAACCGCCTCGATTAACGACCCCAATCGACTGGCATATTCAGCCAATATGATAGCATAGGTTCCCCAGATAATAGTTGCGACTTTAGACGCGATCACATATTGGCGATCAGTTGCCTCCTGTTTAAAAATCCGTTTATATATATCGACAACTGTTGTTGAGGCCAGCGCATTTAATTCCCCGGAGGTGGAAGACATGGAGGCGGCGATGATCGCCGCAATGATTAATCCTACCAGACCGGCCGGCAAATATTCCGTAACAAATCCCAGAAAAATGTAGTTGGTATCTTTGGGATCCATGTCCGGATTATTTTCCTGCATCAGTTGAATTGCCTCATCGCGAATTCCCTGCGCATTTTGGTGGGCTTCCCGCAACTCTATTTCTGCTTCGTTAATGTTTTGCTCATCTTCGGCTCTCATCGCCGAAATCAGTTCTCTTGCCTTTAATTCTTTTTCTGCCGCGGCAATTTCATATTTTTCCTCCAGGCTGTGAAATTGATCTCCATAATCACTGGAGCGAACTTCCTGGGTCTCTACCGTATTAAAAAAGATCGGTGGCGTTTCAAACTGGTAAAAAACAAATACCATTGCCCCGATAAAAAGGATAAAGAACTGCATGGGGATTTTAACCATGCCATTGAGAAGCAATCCCATTCGGCTTTGACCGATCGAGCTACCGGTAAGATAGCGCTGAACCTGGGATTGGTCGGTGCCGAAATAGGAAAGCTGTAAAAAGAGGCCGCCCAATATCCCTGACCAGACATTGTAGCGATTATTTAAATCAAAGTTAAAATCGATGGCATTCAAACGCCCCAATTTTCCGGCCACATGGCTCGCTTCCAGAAATGAAATATCTTCCGGCAGGTGCAGCAGGATCATCACAAACGCCATCAACATGCCAAACATGATGATCAGCATCTGGTAAAAATGCGTCCAGTTAACCGCCTTGGTACCACCTGACGCGGTGTAGATAATCACCAATCCGCCAATAATAAAATTGGTGATGTAAATATCCCATCCCAATATAATTGATAAAATCAGTGCGGGGGCGAATATAGTCAAACCGGCGGCCAGTCCCCGTTGAATAAGAAATAGCAAGCTTGCTAAGGCCCGCGTCTTCAAGTCAAATCGGTTTTCCAGATACTCATAAGCCGTATATACATTCAAACGATGATATATTGGCACCGCTGTAATACAAAGAATGACCATTGCCAGCGGCAAACCAAAGTAGAATTGCACAAACCGCATTCCGTCCACATAGGCCTGTCCGGGGGCAGAGATGAAGGTGATTGCGCTGGCTTGAGTTGCCATGATAGAAAGCAGGATGGTATACCAGCGCATGCTGCGGTCGGCCAGAAAATAGCCAGTGATATTTTTACTGCCTCTCCCTTTCCAAACGCCATATACGACGATGCCAATCAGTGAAGTCGCTAATACCAGCCAATCTATAATTTGCATATAATTTCTTCAGTTTGAACGAAATTGTGTTGAGGTGAGTATTCACCGGTGAGTGGGATGGTAGTTTCTCGCCAGATTAGCACTCACCACTCACCGATTCGATTTTATTCGAAGGCAATAGTAAAGAGATAAAATAATGCAATAAGGGCCAGCAAAGTACCCACAACCAGTGCGTACCAGGCTGTCCAGGTTTTGAATAGCGGAGGCGGATCCTCATATTTATGCTGCTGAGATTTCATTACCAGATTTGCACCATCTGTTCTGCTTCTCTATATAACTTATCGCCTTCTTTGACATCGAAGGCTTCATAAAATTCGGGCATATTGGCTAATATGCCATTTACCCGATATTCAGCCGGGGAGTGAGAATCGGTTAAAATTCGTCGACGTAATTCCTCTTCCCGATACTTGCGTCGCCAGATTTGTGCATAGCCAAGAAAAAATCGTTGGTCTCCGGTAAGCCCCTCAATGAGGGGAGCTTCGGTTCCGTTCAAGGAAAGTTGATAGGCATTGTAGGAAATAGTCAATCCACCCAAATCCGCAATGTTCTCACCAAGTGTTAATTTCCCATTCACATGCATGGTATCAATCGGGTTGAATTTATTGTATTGTTCGACCATCACTTGCGCTCGTTTTTGAAATTCCTCAGTATCCTTTTTACTCCACCAATCGCGCAGGTTACCATTGCCATCGGATTTTCGCCCCTGGTCATCAAAACCATGGGTTAATTCGTGACCAATCACCGTTCCGATGGCGCCGTAATTAGCAGCATCATCTGCTGCCATATTAAAGAAGGGCGGCTGTAAAATGGCGGCCGGAAATACCACTTCGTTCATCGGCGGATTGTAATAAGCGTTTACCGTTTGTGGATTCATAAACCACTCATCCCGGTCGATGGGTTTGCCCAGCTTATCAATCATGCGCTGAAATTCGAACTCGCTATAGCGTTTGTAATTTTGCACCAACTCATCCCTTTTGATCGTTAATTTCGAGTAATCCTTCCACTTATCCGGGTAACCGATCTTGCTGTTAAACTTGGCCAACTTTTTCAAGGCTTCCGCTCTGGTTCCGGACGTCATCCAATCCAGATTCTCAATCCGATTTTTATAGGCCTTTTTGAGATTCTCCACCATCTCGTTCATCCGGGCTTTGGCTTCCGGTTTGAAATACTTCTTGACAAAAATTTTACCCAAAACCTCACCCAGGACTTCATTGAGGGCGCTAATCGCCCGTTTCCAGCGCGGGCGGTTTTCGTCAATCCCTCGTAGTGTTTTTCCGTAAAATTCAAATTTCGTATCAACGAATTTATGGCTCAGAAGATCAGCGGCTGAATTTATCAGCTTATAAGTGAAATAGGCTTTCCAGTCAGCAACCGAAAAGCTGTTCAATAACTTGCTGAACCCTTCCAAATAAGAAGGTTGTCGAATAATAAGCGACTGGGTTTGCGGAATATCAATGCTTGCATAATATAGTCCCCAGTCAAATTCAGGTGCTAATGACTTTAATTTTGACATCTCAAATTTATTATAAGTCTTATCTCGATCCCGATTCTCAACCCTGGTCCAGTGATGCTCCGCTAACTTTGCTTCCATCTCCATGATACGGTCTGCTTTCTGTGCAGCATTCTCCTGATCCGCTAAAGTCAAAATCTTTCCAATGTAATCCACATAATTTTCGCGTATCTCCCGGAATTTCTCATCCGGTTTCAGATAATAACTTCGATCCGGCAATCCCAATCCTGACTGGTGAAGGTAACCGATATACTCTGTCGAATTTTTTAAATCCTGATTAACATATAAGTACAGCGGTGTTTGAGCCCCAATTCTTTGGAAATGAGCAAATTGTTTGATGATGTCCTTTTTATTCCGTATCGCCTCGATACGCGCCATTTCGTCTTCTATCGGTTTTAATCCCAACTCTTCAACCAAAGTGGTGTCCATATAGCTTAAATAGAAATCACCGACTTTTGTCATGTTGGGATCGTCGGTTTCATCCGCGGCCTTCGCCGCCTCTTCAACAATCTCCTTTAATCTCTTCTCGTTTGCTTCAAACAACTCGGTAAACGCACCGTAATTGGACTTGTCTGCCGGAATTTCCGTTTTTGCCAGCCAGGTGCCATTGACATAGCGATAAAAATCATCCTGAGGATTGATCGAGCGATCAAAATTACTCATCTCAATTCCCGAGTCGTATTGCGTTCTCGAACAGGCTGCAAGGGCAATTCCAAATAACATAACCGTGAACAAGCATCTAAACATTTTAATTCCTCTGAATTAGATTAAGTTAAGAACCATTTATATACAACTATTCATGAAATACGTCACTGCAATTTTTTCACGCTACTGGCAGTAACGGAAAATTTAAAATTGATTCACGACTCTCCGTTGCCCATAGAAATCATGTTCACAAAAATCCGATAGGCACCAGGCACTCCGGCAGGCAGCTGTCGAAACCAGGAATACCCGGTATAGATGTAGACGCCTTTACCATATCGGGCGAACAACAAGCCGCCTTTTTTGGATTCCTCACCCGGATCATGGCTGGAAAGAATCGGCTGGTAAGCCTCATCCCATTGATTGGAAAAATACAGCCCTCTTTCCTGCACCCAGTTTTGAAAATCCGCTTGAGTAATTTTATTGGGAGAGTTTAATAACGGATGGTCAGGGGCCAAGAATCGTATCGGAGCTTCCTCCACTGTTACCCGATCATNNGAGAATTTAATAAGGGATGTTCGGGGACTAAAAATTGAACCGGAGCTTCCTCTACAGTTACCCGGTCATGAGAAAGTTTAATGGGATAAGGTCCGATTTCCTCGGTTTTTAATCGCCATGATTTGTTATATTGGACGATCATGGTGCCGCCGGAGTGAACGTATTCAAGCAAACGCTCCTGTTGTTGAGCAAGTTGTTCACGCGTATTGTAGGCACGAATTCCGACAATGATGGCATCATACATACTGAGGTTTGTCTCAGACAAATCCTGGTCGGAAAGCAAATCCACCTGATAATTGATTTGTTGCAGAGCTGTGGGGATTTCATCGCCGGAGCCCATAATGTAGCCGATTCTGTCTCCGCGTTTCTTTAAGTCCAACCGTACCAATTTGGCCTGTGTTTTGGGGAAATAATTTTGGATAGGAATGTGAGGATAGTCGATTTGTACAGCACTTCTGGCCTGCCATTGATCTTGCGCCTCAATTTCCACTGTCAGTGTGCCTGAACTTTGCCGTTTGGGAGGATAAAGCGTTACCGAACGATTCACTTGATCACCTGGCTTGGCGAATAAAAACGGTATTGTTTCCGGTTCCGCCCACCATCCTTCCGGCAAATTCAATTTGGCAGTCCCACTTAAATTTGCCTGATTGCTCTTCAAATTCAGGTGGATTTCTTTCGAGCGCTCATCAGGGAAGACGTAAAGATTGCCTTCCAAATTAACGGTAAGTGATGGAACAATTTCAATCTCCCGGTATTGTTCGCCATCTACGGCATCTGTCCAGCGGTAAAGAATGGGGATGTTAAATTCAAAAGTCTCACCCTGCGCAGAAACGAAAAACTTAACTGCCGGTAATGGTGATTGAGGTTGCGTTTCATCTAATACCGGCAAATGAGCCAGGGTTTGATTGGAAATATTAAATGCTCCTTTGCCGGGCTGCTCCCGAAGCCAAAATGGTTGGGTAAAATCAACCTCATCGCTAAGCGAAATGGTTGTGCTTAATCTGACCGGCTCATTGTTTGGCAAGCTTTGCTTGACGATCGAGTCGCGCTTTGCATAGGCAAATCGAATCTTTTCCAGGGTGAAGGGGAAATCCGAACGGTTCACCATCATCGCTTCCAGCTGAATTTCGCCTCCGGGGGTCACCGCATAATCCTTAGCAATGGCTTCCATCCATATCCCAGCGCATTCACGAATCACCTGCTTCAATTCCTGTTTCTTCAACTTTACATGGGGGTTCGCTTCTAATTTTGCCATTAATTTATTGGCCTCGATTAATAACGGCAAAATTTTAGCAGGACTTTCCGGATCAAATTGAGCATAAGCTTTTTGCAGTAGCTTTTCAACTTGATTGCCGCCAGGAACTCTGGCCCAGCTAAGATCGACGCCCTCAAATAAACCCAGTTTCGCTTTGTCACCAGTGGTATGTTGAAAATATTCGGTTACACTTCCTCGCCTGGGAGTGTCGCCAAATCCCTGGCTTTTATGCATACTGCGACTTTTAGCAGAAACTTCCGCATAGGACATGCCTAAGAGCGGATTGTAAGTTCCGACATCCATTTGCAGGTAACGGCTAAAATCGATAGTATCCGTATCGACTCTCCAAAAAAAAGCATCCCAGAGTAATCGTTTGGGTTGCCAGGGGTCTACATATTTGAGTTGTTCGGGAAACCGAGTGGGATTCCCGGCGGCGTGAAAAGCCTCTTCAGCTAAAATTGCCGAAGCCAGATGATGGCCATGTCCGCCTTTCTGAGGCGTGAAGCGAGTGAGGATCACATCGGGACGAAATTTGCGAATTACCCAAACCACATCGGAGAGAATTTTCTCTTTATCCCATATATTCAATGTTTCTTTAGCAGACTTGGAGTATCCAAAATCGATAGCACGGGTAAAAAACTGCTCCGCGCCATCTATACCTCGAGCAGACAGTAGTTCATGGGTGCGGACAATTCCCAGCAATTCACCGGTTTCCGTACCGATTCGATTTTGTCCCCCATCTCCCCGGGTTAATGACAAATAGCCGGTACGGACCAACCGCTCTTTGGATAAATAAGACAGTACCCGGGTATTTTCATCATCAGGATGGGCGGCGATGTAGAGAGCGCTGCCCAATACAGTGAGCTTTTTTAAAGCCAATTCAAGTTCGCCGGAATCGGAGACCTTTACCGGCTGGGCAAAAACAACCAAACATTGCAGATATATAACTAAAATCGTGGTGCTCGGTTTGAAGTATGTCATAAACACAACCTCGATTGTGGTTAAGTCGATTCATAACGTAATAAATTGAAATTGGGTTCAATTTATTNNTAAAGCTTGTACCCCTAAATAATATCCGAAACATAGCTTTGCACCCAGCGGGTGGTAACCGACTTGGGCCTGAATATCGGCGCAAATAAGGCGCGGTTGATGATGAGCTGAGCACAAATACCCAAAATTTGCGAGGTTGAGAACATTACGGTGTAATAATCCAGCTCGGTGATTCCGAAATGATAAAGTAACGCGCCGGAGATACCATCAATGTTCGGATAGGGATTTTTGGCCTTACCTTGCTTTTTAAGCAGCGGAGGCACCACCTCACCCAATCGCTCCACAATCTTAAAAACCGTATCGTCAGGACAAACTTCCTTCCCAAATCGATAAAGGGCGATGTAGCGTGGGTCTTTGCTCCTTAAAACGGCATGACCAAAGCCGGGTATGATTTTACCCAACTGCAAATGATCCCAGATAAATTTTTCTAATTCCTCACTATCGGGCACACCGTTAAACTTATCCTGAATTTGCAGGACAAATTTCACACTTTCCTGATTGGCCAAACCGTGCAACGGACCGGCAAGGCAATTCATGGCGCCGGAAATGCTGTAATATAAATCGGATAGAGTTGAATTGACAATGCGGCTGGTCAGCACACTGGCATTTGCCCCCTCGTGATCGCTGTGCACAATGACAAATCTGCGGATAAATTCCTGAAAGATTCCCTCCGGATCTTCAATGCCAAGCATTCTGGCAAAATTATCCACAAATCCCACTCCGGCTTTTGGGGGATTGAGATACTCCCTCGTGGTTCTGCCCCGGTAGATATCGGCGGAAATGACCGGAAGCCTGGCAATGATGTTTAAGGCATCTTCCAGGGTAGCTTCCCAATGTTTCTCTTTGGACATGCCGTCCGCATAGCGTTGACGAAATACCGAATCCCGTTGCATGGCCAACATGGCCATACTTAACAACGTCATCGGATCGGTCTCTTTGGGCAGGCATTGCAGCATTTTCCAAACGTAATCCGGCACTCCGGCCCTTTTAGCCAACTCTTCCTGTAATGCCTGGGTATCTTTGGGAGAGGGCAATTCACCCGTACAAAGCAAAAAGAAAATCTCCTCCGGCGAGCGATTGTCAATCAAGTCAAGCACGGGGAACCCCCTGATAAACAACCCTTCCTCTGGGTCCACATAGGAGGTATCGCAAACAATTGCCTGCGTCCCCCGCATCCCTTTAAACAATTGCTCAACGGTAATGGTCGAAACCAACGTATCCGCATTTTGCTGAAGTAGTTCTTTGACTTCCGCTCTCCATTGGGGAATTTTATTTTTAAGCGTTTCTTTCAGGTCAGCCATAAGGTCCTCGTAAATTTAATATAAATCAAGACAAAGCCTTGCTCAATTCCATCGAAACGAGAATGTTGCGGATCGATTTCGTAAAACTTTGCCGATAGAAATGCCAAAGGTAAAATCTGCTGCGTAAAGAAACAAACTATTAAAAGATTTAATTCTGAAATAAACTGTCGAAATACAGGACAAATTTTTTCAGCTTATGCTATCAAACATCTGTTTTAAAAAATATGTTTTCCATATTTTTTGCAGCGATTTGATAATAATCACTGATGGAAACTGTTATATGAATTTAAAATAGAAGGGATAGTCAAGGAAGAATAGGTCTTTAAATAAAATTAAATAATGAGCTTTAAATCAGGGAACCGGATTAAGTTATAGTAAGTTTCAGGTAAAGTTTTGAGCATAAAAACTTTAAAAATAAGTGATCATTTTGTTAGAACAATTTTGGAGGCCAATGGTAAAAGAAGCAGTTTGGGATTTGACCGGTTTAACTGACAAAAAGATTTGTGGCAGCAGAATTGCATATTGACAGTTTGGATTCTTTTTTATATCTTTTTTGAATTAATTGAGGAAAATAAAAAATTTGCTTGATATAATTTGAATTCAAAAACTTTTAACGTATATTTGGCACTGATGAAGCGGAAAAACATACATTTTATCTTCTTTTAAAGGAAACCAATGGTTTTGTTTATCCGAACTCTTGGAATTCCGGCAAGGCGGACACTCCAGCGAACTCTGCTTTTGCGCTTTCGATAATTAAACTTCTGTCTCCTTTCTCATCATCAAATAACCCAATAATTTTCTTTCAGGGAAGAAGGATTAAGTAGAAATTGGATTTCTGAAGTAAGTAACTTATTAACCCAAACAAAGGAGACAAGCATTATGTCACCTACAAATCAACTCATACAAGGTATTCAAAAAAAATACTTCGACAAAGAGTTCACGGCTTTGGCTTGGAACGGTTCCTTTGAAGATTATTTAGACGTTATTAAGAAGAACCCGAAGGTTACCCGTACCAGTTATCAGAGATTATATGATATGATTCTTTCTTATGGGACTGTGGAGTATGAAGATTCCCGTAAGGAAATTACCCACTACAAATTTTTCGATGATCCCATTGAAAATGGCAAAGATGCGGTTTACGGTTTGGATGCTTATCTGATGAAACTCCTGAATGCATTGAAATCGGCTGCGTATCGTTATGGCACCGAACGGCGGGTACTCCTGTTGCATGGTCCGGTGGGAAGCTCGAAGAGCACCATTGTAAGATTGATGAAAAAAGGCCTCGAGCAATATTCCAGGACGGATGAAGGAGCGCTCTATTCTTTCGAGTGGTTCAACATTCCCAAGTACTTCGAAGACCCTGAAAACTCTCCCCGGGAAACCATTCATTGCCCGGTGTACGAAGAACCATTGCACATAATCCCGGTTGGAATACGGGATGAATTTTTAAAGGACTTGCTGGGTAAAAAGGTCGATGAAGTCTATGTCGAAGGTGGGCTCTGTCCGAATTGTCGACAAATTTACCGGGAATTGGTCACCTTATATTCCGGTGATTGGCAGAAAGCACTGGAACACGTAAGGGTCAAACGGGTGTTGCTGTCCGAAAAAGATCGAATCGGGATTGGTACGTTTCAGCCCAAGGATGAGAAGAACCAGGATTCCACCGAGTTAACCGGGGATATCAATTATCGGAAAATCGCCGAATATGGCTCGGACTCCGATCCCCGAGCCTTCAATTTCGACGGAGAATTTAATATATCGAATCGCGGCATTGTGGAATTCATCGAAATGTTAAAACTGGACGTGGCATTTTTGTATGATCTGCTCAGCGCCAGTCAGGAACATAAAATTAAGCCGAAGAAATTTCCGCAGACCGATATCGACGAAATCATCATCGGGCATACCAACGAGCCGGAATACCGAAAATTGCAAAACAATGAATTCATGGAAGCGCTGCGAGACCGTACTGTGAAAATTGACATTCCTTATATCACCAAATGGTCTGAGGAAATTAAAATTTATAAGAAGGATTATAACAACGAGAAGATCCGGGGGAAATTCATCGCCCCGCATACGGTGGAAATGGCGGCACTGTGGGCGGTGCTGACCAGGTTAGAAGAACCTAAAAAACCGAATCTCACCCTGGTTCAAAAACTAAAGCTTTATGACGGAAGAATGATTCCGGGCTTTACCGAAGACAACGTGCGTGAATTGCGCAAAGAAGCAGCCCGAGAAGGCATGTCCGGTATATCCCCTCGCTATGTGCAGGACAAAATTTCCAACGCGATTGTGAAGTATCCCGAAGAGCCGACCGTGAATCCGTTTATGGTGTTGAATGAGCTGGAAGCCGGACTGGAACATCACAGTTTAATCACTGATGAGGAGACTAAAAAACGCTATCGTGAGTTGATCCAGGTAACCAAGAAAGAATACACCGAAATCGTCAAGAACGAGGTCCAGCGGGCGATTAGTGCGGATGAAGAGGGCATCAAGAGACTGTTCACCAATTATATTGATAACGTGAAAGCCTATGTGCAGAAGCAAAAAGTGAAGAACAAATACACCGGCGAAGATGAAGAGCCCAATGAAAAGTTGATGCGTTCCATCGAAGAAAAGATTGATATCCCGGAAAGTCGCAAGGACGATTTCCGCCGAGAAATCATGAACTACATCGGTGCACTGTCCCTGGACAACAAGAAATTCGAATGGCAGAGCAACGAACGGCTGGCGAAAGCATTGGAGCTGAAATTGTTTGAAGACCAAAAGGACAGCATCAAACTGTCTTCGCTGGTCTCTTCGGTGATGGATAAAGATACTCAGGAAAAAATTGACATCGTAAAGAGCCGATTGGTCAAAAATTTTGGCTATGACGAAGCGAGCGCCACTGACGTGTTAAATTACGTCGCCAGTATCTTCGCCAGGGGCGACATCCAACAAGAAGAATAACAACTCAGGTTCCTGGTTCAAAGTTCAAGGTTCAGGATTAATACTGTGAAAATTTATAAATTCGAGGAAATTGAAGCATGGCAATTGGCGCGAGAATTAACCTGTAAAGTATATCAATTGACCAAGAAACCGGAATTCTCTAAAGATTTTGGCCTGAAGAATCAAATACGATAAGTATGAAAACCAGAAGTTGTTTAACGGTGAACCTTGGACGGCGAACTTTGAACGTTGAGCCCACAACCTGAGTAGTTTCAACAAAAAAGGGTTTCTACATTATGTTACTACACATTCAAAACGATCACAATCGCTTTCGTCAGATTATAAAAGGTAAAATTAAAGGGAATTTAAGGAAGTACATTTCCCATGGCGAAATGATCGGGCGCAAGGGAAAGGACCTAATCAGTATTCCCCTGCCCCAGATTGATATCCCGCGCTTTCGCTTCGGCGATAACGGCCAGGGCGGCGCCGGTCAGGGCGAAGGAGAAGAAGGCACTCCCATTGGCGGTCAGGAAGGGGAAGACGGAAGTGGTCAGGCAGGGAATTTACCGGGTCATCACTTGAAAGAAGTGGAGCTGACCTTAGAGGAATTGGCGGAAATCATCGGTGACGAATTGGCCCTGCCCAACATTGAGCCGAAAGGTAAAAAGGAAATTATCTCCGAAAAGGATCGCTATACCGGCATTAGCCGCGTAGGGCCGGAATCACTACGGCACTTTAAACGCACCTTTCGTGAAGCGCTGAAACGGCAAATCGCCAGCGGACATTTTAATATCGATAAACCGCAGATCATACCGGTCAGGGATGATTACCGCTATCGATCCTGGAAAACGACCAGCCTGCCCCAAAGCAATGCGGTGATTATTTACGTCATGGACGTGTCCGGCTCCATGTGGGACGAACAAAAGCAAATCGTTCGTCTGGAGACGTTCTGGATCGATACCTGGCTGCAATATCAATACAAAGGATTGATTACGCGCTACGTGATTCACGATGCCCAGGCGCAAGAAGTAGACCGCGATACATTCTTTAGCGTACGAGAGAATGGCGGGACGGTCATCTCCTCGGCTTATGAACTGTGCAGCAAGATCATTGATGAAGATTACTCACCGGAAGAATGGAACATTTATGCCTTTCACTTTTCCGACGGAGACAATTGGTCGCGAGAGGATAACAAAGCCTGTGCGGAATTTCTGGACGATAAAATTTTGCCGCGCGTAAACATGTTCGGCTACGGTCAGGTAGAGAGCACCTACGGAAGCGGAGAATTTATCGATTTCCTGGATGAAAACTTAAGTGATTACGAAAATTTAATCCTTTCATATATTCCTGATAAAGATTCAATTTACGATTCAATAAAAGATTTTTTGGGGAAAGGAAAATGATCAGTACAACCAAAAAAGAAATCCTGGAACTACAGCCACAAATAGAGGAATTCGCCCGAGAATACGGGTTGGATTTTTTCCCGGTCATTTTTGAGGTGGTTGACTATGACACCGTAAGCCAATTAGCTTCCTACGGAGGATTTCCGGTTCGTTATCCCCACTGGCGTTTTGGGATGGAATACGATCAATTATCCAAAGGCTATCGCTACGGATTGCAAAAGATTTATGAAATGGTCATCAATACCAATCCCTGCTATGCCTATTTGATGGAATCCAACCCCATGGTCGATCAAAAATTAGTGATGGCTCACGTCTACGCCCATTGTGATTTTTTCAAAAAGAACTACTGCTTCGAACACACCAACCGCAAGATGATTGACGAGATGGCCAACCACGCCACCCGGGTGCGCCGTTACATCGATCAGCACGGATTGGAAAATGTGGAAAATTTTATTGATGTTTGTCTTTCATTAGAAAATTTAATCGATTATCATTCACCATATATTAAGCGGCGAATTGAAGAAGACTCTCAGAATGGCGCCCAGCAACAAAAGGCTGTCAAAAAATTGCCCAGTAAAAAATATATGGAGAAATATATTAATCCGCCGGAGTTCATTGAAGCACAAGTAAAGGAGATGGAATCTCAAAAACCGGATCGGCTGGTAATACCGACCAAACCGGAACGCGATGTGCTTCTCTTTTTGATGGAACATGCGCCATTGGAAAATTGGCAGTACGATATTCTGGGCATCATCAGAGAAGAAGCGTATTATTTTGCCCCCCAGGGAATGACCAAGATCATGAACGAGGGTTGGGCAACTTACTGGCATTCAAAAATGATGACCGAAAGAATCCTCAGTCCCGATGAACTTATTGACTATGCGGAACATCATTCCGGCACCATTGCCAATCATCCGGGACGCATCAATCCCTACCGGATCGGTGTGTTGTTATACAAGGATATTGAAGATCGCTGGAACAAAGGCAAATTCGGAAAAGAGTACGAAGAATGTGATGACATTAAAGCCAAGGAAAACTGGGATCGAAGATTAGGATTGGGAAGAGAAAAGATCTTTGAAGTGCGCAAAATTCATAACGATGTCACCTTTATTGATACTTTTTTAACGGAAGATTTTTGCCGGGAACATAAATTATTCTCGTTTGCATATAATAAAGGTAATAAGCGCTACGAGATCGAGTCACGTGAATTTGAAATGATTAAGAAACGATTTTTACAAAGCTTAACCAACATGGGGCAGCCGGGTATTGAGGTGATCAATGCCAATTATGAAAACAGAGGAGAATTGTTACTCAGGCACCGCTTTGAGGGAACGGAACTGGATAAAAGCTACGCAAGTGATACCTTAAGAAATTTACATATCGTTTGGCGGCGGCCGGTACATATACAAACTTTTCTGGATGAAAAACCGGTTATTTTAACTTATGATGGTAATGAATTTAATCATAAATGGATCTCTGAAAACTAACAGGGGGTATTCTTATGAATTACGGACAATTGTTATTAAAACTGGTTCGGGAAGAAAAGGATAGATCCGATCCGAAACAAAAATTTCTTTATGTCAATCATGAGGAGGAAGATTTTGTCTTTCAAGTCAAATTTAAAGATTTGGACAAGTATACATTTGTATTGGACTATTTTTCGATTAACAAATCCGCTCCTATCCTGGATGTGGATCTCATCAACAAACGGTTAAACAAGCAAGCCGATGCGATCCAGAAACGGATTACGTTTCTGCTGGAAGATTTTAAATTAATTGAAATGGATACGCGGAACAAGCGGGCGCAGTTGCGAAGCTATCCGCCTTATACGGAGGAGAATTCCAAGTATTATTATGAGATTGTTCTGGATGAAGGATCGAAATTGCATTTTCAGCGCTACGAGTATTCCATGGATAAAAAACGCTATGAAAAAATCACCTCGAATCTCACTGTGGAAACCTTCGAGCGGCTGATCAACGAACTGGTTGATATTTTGAAATAATGATGATCGGATTGGCTATGGCAGAAAATTGACGATTGGCGAATGATAATTGTTGAGTTTTTTGAGGCAAAAAATGGACAGTTTTCAATCGTCGGTCATCAATTCAGGGGGTGGGATAAAATAACTTCCCGTTCAGCGTGTAAAACGTTGATAATTCAGGCATATCGAAAAAGACGAGGGAATTACTATTATCTCACCCCCTTAATCCTTTTACTATGATTCCATTCTCCCAGGGACGGGAAATGGAATCTTTTTTTAACCCACCAATTTGATTTTCTCCAACTCTCCTTCTTCCGCCTGACGAGCATGAAACAATTCCCAACGCTGTTGAAGATTCATCCAAAATCCCGCCGACATGCCCAGATACCGTTCTAATCGTAGTGCCGTGCTCGGCGTGATACCCCGCCGCCCATTGATTAATTCATTCACACACTGATACGGCACACAAATGCCCCGGGCCAAACTGCGTTGGGTAATACCCATCGGCTTTAGAAATTCCTTCAAAAGCATCTCTCCCGGGTNNGGCTAAATCACGTGGGGTAATTCCCATTGGCTTCAGAAATTCCTTCAATAACATCTCTCCTGGGTGTGTGGGGTGGCGGATCGGTGGGAATGCGTATTATATTTTCAACTTTGTATTATGGACCAGATCACCTGCGCTGAAAAGCATCGGACAGATTTGATTTCTCAGCCATGAAAAATAATTTATCGCCTATTTTAGTCTGAGTCTAATACTAAACGTATTAAGTGGAAAAGTTGATTTGAATCATATGGTTTTTGTAAAATTTTTACTTTGTCGTATGATCGTAGTCTATCTCTCTCATAATCTAATGAATAACCAGTACTAAATACGATTTTAACATTTGGATCTTCTCTAAGAATAGTTTCAGCTGCCTCTCTACCTGACATTTTAGGCAACGATGAATCCATAATTATTAAGTTAATTTTTCCCCTCATTTTTTTAAATTGTTTTATAGCCTCATATCCATCTTGGGCTGTAATCACATTATATCCAAATGTTAGAAGAATTTCTTTTGTGAATTCTAAGATTAGATGCTCATCTTCGACAAGTAGAATAGTTTCCCCTTTGCTGGTTAAGTCTAGCTTTTTATAATCTCTACTTTCATATGCTTTCATTGGAATTCCAACCGATGGAATATAAATCTTAAATATGCTACCTTTACCTTCTTTACTTTGTATATCAATATTTCCATTATATTTTCTAATAATTCCATAAACAATAGATAGGCCAAGTCCTGTTCCTTTTCCGATCTCTTTTGTAGTAAAAAATGGCTCAAAAATCTTGTCTCTATACTTTTCAGCTATACCAATACCATGATCGATTACCGAAAGTTCAATATATTTACCTGGTTGTATAATTCCCTCGTATTTGGGCTGGGAAATTTCAATATTTTTTGTACATATTTTTATAACGCCACCAGAGGGCATTGCATCTTTAGCATTGAGACATAAATTCATAATAACTTGTTCTATTTCGTCAGGATCAACTTCTATTATCCAAATATCCTCTTCCTTTTCTATTTCCAGTTCATATTCTGGAGCAAATGACCTTTGAATTAGATTTGAAATCTGATCGATTAACTCATTAATATCAACTTGCTTAGTGTCAGCTCTTCCTCTTCTACTAAAAGTTAAGAGCTGATTAACAATTTTTGTAGCACGATTTGATACCTCAGTAACTACATTGATAGATTTAATTCCTTTAGAATCTTTCTGTGTTTCCAAATGCAATCTCAATAGTTCTGAATGTCCAATCAAGACTGAGAAAATGTTATTAAGATCATGTGCAACTCCACCTGCAAGAACACCAATTGATTCCATTTTTTGTGCAATCCTAAGCTGTTCTTCAAGATTTTTCTTTTCTTCTATCTCCTCGTATCCTTTCTGTATACTTTTTTCAACGAGTTCTCTTTCTTCTTCACTCATCTTAATTTGCGAACTATAATTTTGTATAAGTTCTGCTCTAGAGAGAGGAATATAGGACTTGTAAATTTTAGATATTTTCATTTCGAAATCAAGTAACGCTCGAGCATTACGTAATTCACGTTCCTCTTCACTTATCCACTCTTCAATTGTGTCAATTAGATATTCATGAGTAAGCTCATAATATGATTCTCCACTAATCGACTGGCGCCGTACTATTCTATTGTATACTAGGTCATTTAATACTGCTTGAATTGATTGACGTTTACTATACATTATTTTTATCCTGATTGTTGAATGAATCTAAAATTTCATTAAAAGTCACTAAAGCCTTAGTTTGAACATATGTTACTAATTGTTTTAAAATAAATTTTGCAATCTCTTTATCTTGTCTTCGCAAGGTACCTAGCACCCGGCTAACATGATTTGCTATAATTTTTCTGGCACCACCAAGTGAATCATAGTGTAATTTAGTTATCTTTTTATCATCTGGCAGTAATGAATCATAAAGAGCACAACAAACAATTTGGAGGTGGGCAGGTTCCACACCATCACTATACATACTATCTAATAATTCATTTAATAAAGTTGATTCATATTTGATTCCAAATTTAAGTGCGGGTTCACAAATTGCTTTCCTTGCCTCATCCAAAGTAAGGATTTTAAGACGATACATGTTATTAAAAATACTGGGAACATTTACCTTTAGCTCATTTAATTCTACCAGGAAATCTTCACGAATCACGATTATGAGTTTAATCAGAAGGGATTCATCATGTATAAGTCTCGATAAAACTTCTATCCAAGGATTCCGAGCTTTCTTGTCAAGCCTGATAAAAAATTCTTCAAATTGATCTAAAACTATGATGATTTCATCAGAATCAGATAACCGCTTTAGTTCAGTGAATAAATCTGTAGGTTTAGTCATTGGAGGAGTATCAATTATATTATCATAAGTTTGCCTTGGAAACGCTGAGTCAAATGCACTGATCATATTTGATGAAGAACGAACATATAGTGGTATATAATCATTTGAGATGAATTTCGGAAATAAACCAGCTTTAACTAGTGAAGTCTTGCCAACTCCTGACTTTCCCGTTAAGGTAGTAATATCTCTTGCATTTATCAGGTCAATAATCTCGGCAACCTCCCTCTCTCTTCCAAAAAAAATAACTGAATCATCGACATCATAGAAATCTAAAAATTTATATGGATGCGTTATGCTTTTTCTTGATTTTGTTTCATATTTATGCTTATGCGGACGGTTTTTAATTAATTTTTTAAGCTCAATTAGAAAATTATAAACTGCTTTACCATGTTCAATATTCGAAGTATATGGCATAATTTCAACATTATAATTATTCGAAAATGACTTAGAAAGTATATCACCTGGATCCTGCATAAGTGCAAAATGTCTTCTTGCAAATCCTCCGAAAGTTACAGATAAATCTTCTAAGATAAGATTTAAATCTGGATCCTTGATACTAAAACCAAGAAAAAGGAAAGAATACGAGGCAAATAAATTGAAAAGCGTTACACGACATGCAGGGTTTTCGGATAATACTTTTCTATAATCTTTCTTTGTTAGTATAATTGTACCAACGTCATCAATATCTCCGTGGATCTTCAAAATAAAAAATTCTGATTCCCCAAGTAACCTTGCAAGTGAAGCCGTATTTTTATATGTATATACTGGCGGGACTTCTCCTGGATACGTATAAGTAAAAGCTTTTTCTAGTAACTTGTCATAATTTGTTGTAATAATAAGTGGAAAATTAAGATTTATTATAAGATCATGAATTTCATTGGTTTCAATATTCGGACTTCTAAATAATTTCTGCATTATGTCATGAAATCTACGGTTTCCCATCTTTTCTCTAGAATAGTCTGCTACTTCAAGAAAGGCTCCCTGATTTAAGAGGTGATTTAATTCATTTTGTTCTTTTGATGATATTCCATAATCAATACAAGAGTTCATTAATTCCAGAATTAAATTATGCCAAGATGGTAATCCAGAATTTATTGAAATTCCTGACCCAATGAACAAGCCGCATCTTTTTGTGTCTATAGAATCAAGAAGTGCATGTGGAATTCTTAAAAATCCAGATTTTTTATATTCAGTCATCTTTAGATATTTATCCAACCTTACATAATGGGGTAGTGTTAAACAAATAAGGCTGAGCGCCTGCCTGAGCAGACAGGGAGTCGAAGCCTGTTTTGCAGGAGCATAATTCGGTTAACACTACCCATAATGGCAATATTTTATTTATGCCTAACGTTGCTAATCAGCCGCGCTTTTTTTTGCGTCGGCTGATTAGCCCTTGTTAGCTGATGGGTTATCTAAACGTTCTCGCATTGATGGAAATCGTTTGTGATCAATGTTTTCAAAATTACAATGAAAGAGGTATTCTTGCTTTAAATGCCAATTTAAAAAGAAAGGCCTCTCAGTATATGGAGCATTGTATTCGTTCAAAGTAGTCCAAATGTCGTATAGCCAATAAACTCCAAGCATTAGTGTCCTTTGAAGCTTCGAAGAAGGTATGATAATGGATAAGAGTATTGCTTCCATAAACGAAAGCACCTCCTTTGAGGTTAACTTTCTTGGCTCAGATACATCGAGATGAGTATAGTAATCTCTCAGTTTCTTAGCTTTAATAAGTTCCTGCCAATATCGATCCCCTTTGTTTACATCAAAATGATATGCGTATTTTAAAAACACTGCATATCGATCCAACACACCATAATATTTTGTCTTTCTGGATATTTCACCTTTCGGGTCTATATATTTTTCTTCCTCTGATAAAAAATTTACAACTTCAACTGGAAGTGTCTCTGCTGTAATTATCAAGAGCTCCGATGAATGCCTTACAAATGTTTCGAATCCAGCCCAAAATGCTAAAATGATAGGCGGATAAAATCTAAGTTCGCCCTCTCTTTCACCTTTATCGTGATATTCAATTATGCTGTCAGCAAAAAGCCGAAGAGCTGTACCGAATAGTCGATCTGGTACATCTTTGTTTCTGGTTAGTACATGGACCCGTTCCTCTTCAGCTGGACAAAGTCTTGTATATTTGTGAACGCTCGAACCTTCCCAATCATAACTTTCCATATATGAGACATCTATCCTATAGTATTCTCTGATTCGCTGATTTGGAAATTCCCTCGGTGGGATTCCATCTTCATCTGGCTCTGGATGAAACAACCAATGTATTTCATCCATAAAGTCTTGTAAGGCTGTTTTATCCATGATTAATGTCTCAGCTAACATTGTATTATCATATTCGACTGCAAATAATTCTTATTCCTACACATAGGAACATTTAAATTCCTATAGGTAGGAACATTGTTCAGGTGAAGCTCGAATTTGATTATTTTCATATGTGGCACTATTTGCTCACCACCATGTAATTTTCCAATGAAAAGGAATATAAAAATTAATGGTCACCGGAGTAGATTCTCCTCCTTACATCAGTAAATATCTTATAGAATTTAAATGAACTTACTTCAATTTTTGGAAATTGTCAAGATTAGTATGAAAACTTCACTAGCGGGTGAAAAGAGCTAAATTGTCCGAAATAGTTTATAAATTTGTGGAAGAAGAGAGCATGAGAAAACCTCTCCGCCAGAGCTGTCCTGGCGGTGAATTAAGGCTTTTGCCTTAACTCAATGCTCCGTGGGGACAAGCCCCACGGTCACTGTGATTGCATATTGCCCAGTTTTTTGCTGCCAATCACCGCTCCGCAGGGACGTGCCCTGCGGAGGCTAAAAGCAACGAAGAACGAAGACCATCTCCGCCACGATGTGGCGGAATGAAGATTAGTAGCCAAACACGAGAAGAAGCACAAAATCATCTCCACAGGGCTTGTCCCGGTGGGATGATGATTGACCGCCAAAGTTTGCCAGAAGCCACCTGCCAGTGAGGTTTTACAAAGTTTCAGCATTTTTAATTATGCAGAATTCCTGAGCGAGAAAGAAGGAAAATGTCTTTATGAATTGCCCGCGCATCGCATAAAGGCGATACACTCCTGATTCCGCCACCATAACTGAAGTCTAAAGGAGTGATATAACAACTCTGCGAACCTCTGCGTTCTCTGTGTCTCTCACATAGTAACCACTCTGTAATACGTTAAGCAACGATTAGTATTTTTTATTAGCGAACATGCCTTCTATTAAGTAATTTATTAGGTTAGTTTGTTATTGGCAAACAGATAATGGTAAGAGGATTAGCTTGTCATTAAACATTAATCAGTTCTCAACAAATCCTTTCGCCACAAATTAGGCCAAATCAAATTCATCTGCTTACTGACACACAAGGGGAAATTAAATGCTCGCATTCTTTTGTTTTACAAAAACAAAACGGGGGTGAGATGTTGACAGAGCCGCAAATCCCGGAACAATGGTCTGAGGCTGAACGGTGGGCATGGGGGGAGATCCGGGCAGGCCGTATCGCGGATTTCCACCAGCGCTACGACGAAGCACTCGATCCCAAAGAGCCGAATGGTTGGGATGACGAGCAAAAGGATCGCCGATTGTCACAAGCGTTCCTGTTGACCATTCTTACTGAAGAGAGCTTTCGCTGCGTTACACCGTTTAAAGGAGTGCGTATAAACGGGGCGTGCTTCGAGGAAACGGTCGACCTTCAGCATGCCCGGCTTGAGCGGCAGTTATGGTTAGAACACTGTCGGTTCTATGGTTCGTTGAAGCTGATGAATCTGCACCTCAACGGCTGGTTTTCGCTTGAGAGCTCCTGGCTCAGCGGAGCCATCGATCTTAATGGGGCTGTGCTTGATAGCCATGTCTTTCTGACACACGCCAAAATCGCGGGTATGGTCGACCTGACGGCCGCCAGAATCGGTGGCCAGCTCGAAATGGATGGCAGCACTTTTGACAGCCTGCTCACTCTGAACGCAACCGAGGTCAGCCAGAACCTTTTTATGAGCCAGAAAGCCACCTTCAACGAGGTCGAACTGACGGCTGCCAAAATCGGCGGCCAGCTCGAAATGGACGGCAGTAGCTTCAACAAATTGCTTAATATGAACGGAACCGAGATCGGCCGCGACCTTCTTATGAGTGGAAAAGCCACTTTTACTGAGGTCGATATGACAAGCGCCAGGATTAGTGGAAGCCTCGATATGGGCGGTAGCACATTCGACGGCCTGCTCACTATGAACGCAACCGAAGTTAGCCAGAACCTCTTTATGCGCGAAAAGGCCACCTTCAACGAAGTCGAACTGACGGCTGCCAAAATCGGCGGC
>JABAHQ010003336.1_pt7 | contig 37086 bp, 39 predicted proteins | sample 7062091 | NCBI WGS metagenome assembly JABAHQ01 (sample SAMN14534359, study PRJNA622989) | marine sediment metagenome | biome: marine biome [ENVO:00000428]; feature: marine pelagic biome [ENVO:01000023]; material: deep marine sediment [ENVO:00002113] | place: India: Gulf of Kutch | collected... | reverse complement strand
GGGCAGGCAGGGTGCATCACGGAAGAAGGCATGACCAGCAGAGATGGTAGCCTGCCGATAAACACATCCGGCGGGCTCTTGGGAGTGGGCTACTCACTTGAGGCATCGGGACTCCAGAAACTGTTAGAGGTGGTTTTACAATTGCGAGGAGAAGCGGGGGGGCGACAGATACCGGACGTTGAAACCGGGTTAGCACAGGCTTGGCGTGGAATCCCCACCACCAGCGGGGCGATGGCCATTCTGAGCAACTGTAGGTAGAAAGGTGATAGAGAAATGTTTGGAAAGAGAAGAGTAGCAGTGGTAGGAGCAGGGATGACCCTGTTCAGAAGAAACTTGAAAGAGACCGGGAAAGAGATGGCCTACGAAGCCACAAAGATGGCTCTTGACTCTGCGGGGCTGACGAGTGAAGATATAGACTGCGTGACTTTAGGCACCGCTCCTGACGCCTTCGATGGAATCCATATGAAGGGTGAAAACCTGTTGGACGGAGCTGGTGGTTGGCGTAAACCCTACTCCAGAGTCTTTGTGGGCGGGGGAACAGGCGTCTTCACGGCAGAGTCTGGCTGGTGGCATGTGGCCTCAGGCCTCTTCGACACCTGCCTAGTGGTGGCAGAAGAGAAGATGTCCTCTTGCTTCCCACATCCACAGTACGCGTTCACAACCATCTTCGACCCCATAATGACCAGGCCTCTGGGCATAAACTTGGTGTGGATCTTCGCCCTAGAGATGAACCGCTACATGCACGTCCACGGAATAGAGAAGAGAGAGATCGCCCGAGTCTCAGTGAAGAATAAGGGAAACGCTTTGGACCATCCATGCGCACAGCTCCCGGCGAAGATTACAGTGGATGACGTTCTGAACTCGGAGGTCATGGTGTGGCCTGTTCAACGGCTCGATATCAGCCCCACCAGCGACGGCGCCGCAGCCCTGGTTCTGGCCTCAGAGGAGGTAGCGAAGAAGATCACCGATGATCCTGTCTGGATAGACGGTGTGGGATGGTGCATAGATTCAACCTACTGGACCAACAGAGATCTGTATTATCCCAAATACGTGGAGTACGCTGCGAGGATGGCCTACAAGATGGCTGACATAAGAAACCCGAGAAAGGAGATAGATGTGGTGGAGGCTTATGACCCCTTTGACTATAAGGAATTGCACCACATCGAGGGCCTAAGGCTGTGCAGAAAGGGAGAAGCGCCAAAGATAACCGCTGAAGGTGTAACTCAGAGAGATGGAGACCTCCCGGTCAATCCCTCTGGAGGACTGCTGGGAGTAGGCAACCCGATAGCAGCGGCAGGACTGATGAAAGTATGCGAGATATTCTGGCAACTGCGTGGCGAAGCTGGGAAACGGCAGGTGCCCGGTGATCCACGGACAGGACTGGCTCAGGCATGGGGCGATCTGATGCAGTACGGCTCAGTGATTGTTATGAGGAGCTGAGGTGAGAACTATGAGCGAGAAGATCAAGGGGTATCCCGGGGAGAGGATCAGAACTAGGGATCTGAGAGCAGGTAAAGTTCCGGTCTTCAAATGGAGTCCAAAGGTAAGGTACGCGTGGACTGCGGGTCCCGCTATGAGCCGGTTCATAAAAGAGCTCAAGAATGGGAAGATAATAGGCAGGAAGTGCAACAAATGTGACAGGGTATTGGTTCCGCCAAGGATGTTCTGTGAACTGTGCTTCAGACCCACAGACAGATGGGTTTATGTCAAGGACACAGGAACCATCAACACATATTCGATCTCCCACCTAGCTGCCGATGCCAGTAGACTCAAAGAGCCCATATTAGTGGCAGTCATTGACTTGGACGGCGCCTCAGAAGGCATGGGAATCCTACATAAACTAGGAGAAGTGAAACAGGAGGATGTCAGGTTCGGTATGAAAGTGAAGGCGGTGTGGAAGACTCCAGAGGACCGCACAGGAGCAATAACAGACATAAAGTACTTCAAACCGGTGGAGGCGAAATAGATGTCGACCGAGAAAATAGGCGACCCCCGTGAGATAAGACATTGGCTGGGTCATATGGAAGCAGACTACGCCTACACCCGTGGCATCGCAGGTGACAGATTCTTCAAAGAGATTCAAGAGAAGGGGCGGATTATGGGCGCCGAGTGTGAGAAGTGTGGCCTAACCTACGTACCTCCAAGACTGTTCTGTGAGAGGTGCTTCGAGAAACTTGATAACTGGGTGGAACTAGGAAAGCGAGGAGTGGTCCACACCTACACTGTGAGCCACATAGATATCGACGGCTCTGAACTGAAGAAACCCATCATATGGGCAGTTATAAAGATAGATAACGCCCACGGCGGTCTAGTCCATAAATTAGGTGAAACCAGCCCAGAAGACGTCTACATAGGTATGCAGGTAGAGGCCATATTCAGAGACAGGAAAGAACGCCAGGGATCCATGCTAGACATAAAGTACTTCAAACCAACGGGGTAACCAATCTTTCCCTCTTCTTTTTCAGATGAACTGTCCCCATTCCCAATCTATTCAATTTGCTTCTTCCGGGGTCAAATCAGAAAGAAGAGAGACCCTTGAACACGTATAGGTCACCACTCTCCAGGGCTGAACTCTAATTCCGTAGGAAGCCTTGTTAGGGCGATTAGAAGCCTTCAGAGGGCTTTTATTTCTTCATCAACTCTGCAATAGATCCTCATCATCAGGCTGTACTACTATCCGCACTAGACAAATATATCCTAAACCCATAAATGCGCATGGGCTTTTAAAGGAAAATCAGTGAACATCCGAGGCGCCGGAGTGGTGATATAGGAAACGAGACAGAGCGCTTGTTCACAGAAGAAGATGCGAACATAACATACATTCACCAATTCAGCACGCATCTCAAAGAGAAACATATGTATTACTCTCTCTGGAGCCTTCGAAGGCGTGTAGCCATCAGTGATTACTGACGGGTGATCCTTTTAAGCAGCAAAGACGTGGTTTTTGAGAGCGGGAAAGTAGGACGGAGGTGGGGAGATGACTGTAAGGGAGAGAATCGAAAAGCTGGGTTATGAAATAGTATATGTTCCACATGAAATCATAGAGGGGTACAACGCCTGTTACAGAGTCAAATACGAAGATAATCTGGTCTTCCCTCCTGCCGCAGACGAATTGGGTATACCCCTCAACGAGATATGGATTTCCGAAAAATGGGAGCCATTCGAGGAGTTGATTCTATATCACGAGTTGAAGGAAATAGAGTATAGAGCTGAAGGGAAGAGTGTGCAGCAAGCTCATGAACTGGCAACCAGAGATGCTCAGGAAAAATTCAAGGAAGATCCAAGACATGAACGCCTACGTAGAGAGATTAACGTCGCCTCTAAAGAAACATTGACAGAACTGCTTGGCATAGACGAAGATCTGTTTCAAAAAATCAAGGAGAACCGTCCTTACCATAAAATTGACGAACTCTTAGAGAGGATCCCATCAATGGAAAAGGAGCTTTTTGAGAGAATAAGCGAATGCCTCTGGTGTATTAGCTAATCATTGTACTCCGAAAGCGCCAGTCCAAAGCAATCTGAAGAGGAAAATTCTAGCGGAAATAACTTTTTATGTTGTCCGGGAATATGATAGTTACTCTCAGAGGCGAAGACAAGGTGTTTGATGGACGAAAGCTCGATGAGATTACAGAAGAGACTAAGAGATGGGAGAGTAAGACCCTGCCTAAGTGGACTTCCAAGCATCCGGAAAGGAAGAACGAGTTCCATACCTCTTCGAGCATCCCAATGAGCCGACTCTACACTCCGGAGGATATTAAGGACGTAGATTATTTGCGGGATTTGGGGTTTCCTGGGGAATTTCCTTTTACCCGGGGGGTTCACGCAACTATGTACCGTGGCCGCCTGTGGACTATGCGACAGTTCTCAGGATTCGGCACAGCCGAACAGACTAACCAACGGTTCAAGTATCTACTCAAGGAGGGTGAAACCGGACTCAGCATCGCCTTCGACTATCCCACGATAATGGGGCGGGACTCCGACGATCCTCTGGCGGTAGGCGAGGTGGGGCGGTGTGGTGTAGCGGTTTCCTCCTTAGGCGATATGGAAACTCTCTTCGACGGGATACCGTTAGAAAGGGTGACAACCTCAATGACCATAAATGGTCCGACGGCTATGCTGCTGGCGATGTACATCGCAGTAGGCGACCAGCAGGGCGTTCCCAGAGAAGAACTGCGGGGTACTGTTCAGAACGACATGTTGAAGGAGTTCTTCGCCCAGAAGCTGTGTATCTTCCCCCCACAACCTTCAGTTAAGCTTGCCACCGATATTATTGAGTACTGTACCAGACATCTACCGAAGTGGAACCCGATCAGCATCAGTGGATACCACATCCGAGAGGCGGGATCAAATGCTCTGCAAGAACTGGCCTTCACATTGGCGGATGGAATAGCCTATGTGAAATCTGCTAGGGACCGCGGACTGGAAGTCGACGATTTTGCACCCCGCCTCTCTTTCTTCTTTGCGGCTCATAACAACCTCTTAGAGGAGATAGCGAAGTTCAGAGCCGCACGCAGATTATGGGCAAAGATTATGAAAGAACGATTCGGGGCCAAGAATCCTCGTTCAATGTGGATGAGAATGCATGTTCAGACTTCAGGTTGCACTCTGACGGCTCACCAGCCACTCAACAACATCATACGGGTAACAATCCAGTCTTTGGCCGCAGTGTTGGGTGGCACTCAGTCTCTTCACACCAACTCCTTCGATGAAGCTTTGGCTCTACCCTCTGAGAAAGCGGTGAGAGTAGCCCTTAGAACCCAGCAGATCATCGCTCATGAGAGTGGAGTTGCTGACACTATAGACCCCATGGCCGGCTCCTACTGTGTGGAAGAGTTGACAAAAGAGATGGAAGAAGGAGCGATGCAGTATATAGAGAAGATCGATTCCATGGGGGGAGTCATCCCTGCAATAGAGAAAGGCTTCTTCCAGAAGGAGATAGCTGACAGTGCATATAAGTATCAGAAAGAGGTAGAGCAGGAGAAGAGACTCTTAGTAGGGGTCAATGAATACAAGATTGATGAGGATGAGGTGCCCATAGAACTCTTGAAGATAAGTTCCGAGGTGGAGAAGCAGCAGCTGAGGAGACTGCGTAGAGTCAAGAGAGAGAGAAATGACAGAAAGGTAAAGAAGGTGCTGAACGGGTTGCGGAGTGCTGCTCAAGGTAACGAAAATCTTATGCCACCGATAATCAAGGCCGTAAAGGCATATGCTACCTTGGGAGAGATCGTTGAGGTTCTCCGAGGGGTCTTCGGAGAATATCGAGAGTTGATAATCATCTGAGATAGGAGGAACCGTGATGAACGAACAGAAGATTAGAATAGTGGTCGCCAAGCCCGGCTTAGATAGTCACGACAGAGGAGCCAAGGTCATCGCCAGAGCATTTCGAGATGCTGGTATGGAGGTGATCTACACTGGACTACGACAGACACCAGAACAGATCGTGGAGACAGCACTGCAAGAGGATGTCGACGTGATAGCGCTGAGCATCCTCTCTGGGGCCCACATGACTCTGTTTCCCAAAATCATGAAGTTAGTGAAAGAACGCGGGTTGGACGATGTGCTGGTGTTCGCAGGAGGGATAATCCCTGAGGAGGATGTTCCAGCCCTGAAGGAGATGGGCATAGCGAGTGTATTCGGGCCAGGGACGAACACAGACGAACTGGTCAAGTTTATCAGGGAAAATATTCGGAGAGAACGATAGCCTCTAAGCTACCACACAAAAAGGAGTTAACAGTGACCAACATCCAGCAACTAGTCGAAGGGGTATTAAACAATGATCGCAGACTGATAGCGAAGACTGCGACCTTGATAGAGAACGACAGGAAAGAGGCCCGTAAGATTATTTCTTTGCTCTATCCGCACACTGGCCAGTCTCACATTGTAGGGATAACAGGCCCCCCAGGCTCCGGGAAAAGCACGCTAATAGAGAAGCTGGTTGAAGAACTCAGAAGGAGGGAGAGAACGGTAGGGATCGTTGCTGTTGATCCTACAAGCCCCTTCACTGGCGGTGCATTCCTCGGCGACCGAGTGCGCATGCAGAAGCATACCACAGACTACGGGGTCTTCATCAGAAGCATGGCAACGCGGAACAATCCAGGCGCCTTAGCTAGAGCAACTAAAGATGTGGTTAAGGTGTTGGACGCCGCGGGAAAGGATCTAGTGATAATTGAAACGGTGGGAGCTGGACAGTCAGAGGTTGATGTCATAAATATTGCGCAGACGACTGTGGTTGTGCTGGCCCCTGGGCTAGGAGACGATATACAGGCCATCAAGGCAGGTATGATGGAGATCGGAGATATATTCGCGGTGAACAAGGCTGACCGTAAAAATGCGGAAAGAACAGTGATCGACATCAAAGCCATGCTGAGTATGAAACCAGACGGAAAATGGACACCGCCAGTCATCAAGACAGCCGCCACTACCGGTAGAGGAACCAAGGAACTGATAGAGAGGCTAGATGAGCACAGAGACTATCTACGATCTGGACCTCTCAAGATGAAACGTAGAAAAACGGTGGAAACGGAACTCATTGAAGCCATCAGAGAAGAAGCAACGAGGTCCATTCTGAAATACCTAGAAGCGAAAGGTAGGCTGAACGAGCTTATCGATGAGATTCTGAAGAGAGAGAAGGATCCTTACTCCGTCGCAGACCAACTGCTGGCGGAAAGGCTGAAAGAGGTATGAGTTGCCTTCTATTCTTGCAGGAGAAAACAGATGGGATCTGAAAGATTGAATAAGGGCCTGACTCAGGTATACACTGGAGATGGAAAAGGTAAGACTTCAGCGGCCTTCGGGCTTACCCTGCGGGCTATAGGGCGGGATCTTAAGGTCTTTGTAATTCAGTTCATAAAGGGGGGCTTCGACTATGGCGAGTTACATGTTATTCAGGAGCTCCCAAATCTTAAACTGAGAGCCTTTGGACGAGGAAAATTCATCACTGAAATGCCCCCTACAGATGAAGATGTCAAACTGGCCAAACAAGCTCTCAAGTTAGCGCGAAAGGTCATCAATAGCGGTGAGTTCGATGTCATAGTTTTGGATGAGATAAATGTAGCCCTGAATCTGAAGCTGTTGGACGTTGGCGAGGTGATGGATCTGATCAAAAACAAGCCTAGACATGTCGAACTGGTTCTAACGGGCCGCGATGCCCCCTCCGAGATAATCTGGATGGCCGACCTGGTTACAGAGATGAAGGAGGTGAAACACCCTTACGCTCAAGGTGTCCAGCCCAGAAAGGGTATTGAATACTAGGTTAGTTGGTTTCAGCGGTCTCTTCAACTTCGCTATTCTGTGTTTCTGATCCCAAGAGTAGATTGACTAAGGCTTTTCTATCTATCTCTGCTCTGGTCCTCCAGTCGAGGTATAGCTGTTTGTTCTCATCCTCATCAAGGTAACCATATCTGATATAGCGTTCGATGTTTCTTTTCACCTGCCAGTCTGGTAGTTTGTTTCGCAGCACCTTCTCCACTTCTTCACGTGGAGCCCTGCCCTTCTTAGATAGAATGAGGGAGATTGATACGGCTAGACCTGCTATGTCGTCGATGCGCCATCCCATCATCTTGCTCTCCTTGGGTTCAAGTTCGCCTCTGAGAGTAATGTAGAATCGTGCTCTATTGAGCTGTTCCACGGTAGGCTTCTCTGGCGCCTCTTCTCTACCGTCAAAAACGGTTTTTATCTCCAAGTCCAGCTTTCCTAGGTGTCTATCTAACACCTTAAGCACCTTGGGATAGTCTGATCCCAGCTTTTTCTTCAATTCCCACCCTTTTACTCCCGGTTTTCTGTGGTGTGTGTAGAAGAGCAGGTGTGTAGCTTTCTTGATCTTCCTAGTATAGTAGGTCTTCTTACTCAAGCCTGTCGCCCCTCCTTCCACTCGTTCCATTCTTTGAAGCTCACAGAGACTGGAACAGAGACAAGTTGTTCTTCCCGTTCTAATGTGGAGGGCTCCTCTAAGGCCTTGATAAAGATCTGGTCACTTAACTTGTAGACCTCTAGGGTGGCATATCCATAGGTGACAAGAAAACTTGTTAAGTATGCTCTTCTTATGGTGTTAGAATAGGTGTCCGCTCCAACGAAATCCCAGTATCGAATCTTCTGTTCATCTCCTACTTCCTGCTTCAGTTCCTCCCAGAAATTTTCCAACTTTGAGGAGAAGACCTCATCTGTGAGGATTCTCTGCTTTATCAGGTCCTCACGGGTAGTTGACCCGATTTCCCTCTCTGGAGGAGAAGGCTTCTGCCATCTCTGGCTTATGGGGGCTAACTCCTCCCAGTACCTCAAGGATTGAGCCAGACTGTGTAGAGTGATCTGTTCTAACTCCACTATTGGATGCCAGACCCGTAGGAAAAGATTGACGAGTTCTTCCTTATCCAGCCTTCTCACTTTTTCCTCAAGAAGAAATGGATCCGTGTACAGAGAGGATGACCGATGTTTCACCCAGTCACTCTGAAGCTTGATAACCGAGGCGAGGTGATGGATCGCTTCAGCGTCCAGGCAGAGTTCTTCAGGACGCTCCCAGGCGGGGAAATACTTCCGGACGACCTCTATCAGGTCATCAACCTCCACGATGAAAGGGTCCAGCCCTCTTTCCTCTATGGATTTGCATAAGCTGATAATACGTTGGAGGCGTTCGCCGCCCACCTCCTTCGTCTGCTCGGTGGAGGGCAACTAGACCACCTCCTTAATAAGCGACGTGCCCTCCACATTCTGAACTGTGATGATATGGACATCCTTTCCCGTGAATGCCAGTTGACTGGGTGTGATAGCCAGATACTGAGCGTCCGAACCCTTAACCGAGGAGACCAGCATGTTAGCGATTATTTCTCTGTTTCTAGGATCCATATGGACATCATACTCGTCGACCGCTCTGAAAGTAGAGTCGATGTGTCTCTGTAGAGCTAAGAGAAAACTCATCGTTGCCGTGCTTCTTTCCCCGCCACTCTGGGTATACGCGTCTAGGGGAACAGGTTCAGCTCCTTTAAAGCCGACCAAAATCTGTAGACCAGCTTCTTCAATGTCATTCTCGTTTACCAGTCGGACCTTTCCGATTGCTTGAGCCTTCGACAGGATTCTCTGATATCGACGGTTAACGTGGTCGAAGAGGTCTTTGATAACTGTTCTCCAGGCTTTCATCCTCTCCTTAACTTCCTCCAAAGCCTTCTCCCGATTCTCTGCCACTTGACGGGCCTTCTCCTTCAGTTCCATATACAGCTTTGAATAAGATTCGTACATCCTCTCTATATCTTCGGAAACGTCGGCGAGAGCTGCAAGGTGACCGTCGGTTTCTCTCATCTCGTCTATTATCTCTTCCACAGTTTTCATAGGTACTATTCGTGGACCTGTCAACCCAGCCTCCTTCTTAACTTTTTCAAGATCCCTTATGGAGGCTTTAAGCTCTCTCTCCAGTTTTTTCAACACCCCTGAGATGTTCTTCTTCCGATACTGTAGCAAGGCTAAACCGATCTTCTGATCCATAATCCGCTCGTAGACATTGTCAATTTCGGCGTCCAACCGATCTGTTTCATCTTTAACATCTGAGATCGCAGCGTTGAATTCTTCCAGGTGGAGACTAGAATCTTCCACTGTTTCCTTTAGCCCTTCAGTCTTCGTGTTGAATCTCTGATTCCAGACCTTCTCAAGGTCCTCATAAGCTCCTCTAATCTCAGCCAATTGCCCTCTAAGGTCTACTGGATTCATGTTTTCTTGGACGATGATTTCTAACTGTTCGATGTTCTCTAGCTGCTCCTTTATTCTCTGGTCATATGTTTCTGTCCAAGAATGGATCTCTTTGAGCTTCTGATCTGCCAGTGAAACTCTTAATTCGTCTCTTGCCTTCTGACGTTCAAGTCTCAGTCGTTCCTGGAAGAGGTCTTTCTGTTGGTCCTTAGCCTGCTCAAGATTTGCATCAGCCTCTTCCAGTCGGTGCTGTATGTCTTTTGTCTCATCCTCTATGTGTGTCAGCTCATCCTTCTTGTCTTGTACTTGCTCTTTTAGATCAGAAGCAGTCTTATCTCTCTCCGCGACTTTAGCCCATGCCAGTTCGCGTTCTAGGAATCTGCGCTTCATTCTCAGTTGCTTCTTCTGTTGATAACGATCGTACTGTTCTCTCCAGTGGGATAAGGTCTGCTTGGCGGATTCCAGGAGTTCGCTAACAGATTCTTCTTGGCTGGTGACTCTGCTCAGTTTTTGTTGTGCTCTCAGGACATTCTGTCGGTAGGATTTTAGGCCCACGGCGGCTTCGACCATCTTTAGCTTCTCTTCGGGGGAGAGCACGGTGAATTGCCCCACCATGTTCTGGTGCATGATTATCAGCATGTTGTCTGGATCTACTCCTAGTTGGGAGAGGAGTCTGACAACCCGGTTTTTGTTTACAACCTTATTGTTTAGTTCAAACCAGTACTTTCCGTCTCGCCTCAGATTTCTGGTCAGATAGATTTCATCTCTGCTGATTCTTGCAACAGGTCTACCTCCTGCCCGAGGAGAGTTGTCCAAGACTAAGGTCACTCTAGCCTGCTCTTCACCCCATCTTATCAAGTCACTGAGCTTCTTGGAACGTTCCGTGTATGACTGCCCAAGTGCCACCGATACGCCCAATAACATGGAGGACTTGCCTGATCCATTGGGTCCACAAACAACGTTGACCCCGGGTTCAAAGGGTACCCTAGCATATTCGTAGGACATGAAGTTTTCCAGGATGATCTCTCGAATCAGCACCTACGACAAGCCCCAATTTGTGGTAATAGAAATCATATCCCTATATTAAAGGAATTTGTGAGACTAGAAAAGTCGGTGTTTAGTTACTTTTATCCTATATATGTTGGTTGTGAATCTACCTCTCCAGCTTCGAACCTGAATTCGCAATGGGAATCTCCTCTACTGGCACATTTCTCCTCGGTGACCTCAACCATTCTATCGAAGAGCTCTGAGAGGAAGCCCGCTAGGAAACCTCTGAAGAAATGACAACTCGGCTTGGTCGTTTTCCGGGTCATAGATTCAAATGAGTTCTTAACTATAGTCTTTCCTGATCCTTGATTAAAGTCCACTTGGCGAAAGGCAACGTCTCCCCAGTTTTCCGCATTTTTTATCCGGGAAAAAAGTTTGAGACCTTCTTCTTTGGTGTCGAATTTCTTCTTCACTCCTTTGTAGAAGTGTACTCCACATTTTATCGCTGCTGTGTATAGGATTACGGATGCCGCCGAGGGAGAGAAGATAAGTTCAAGAGCATCTTCAAGCTGACCAAACGTTCTGAATTGCATGGAGAAACTTTCCCCGGAAGGTTTACTGGATGTCAAATTTATTTCCTCCTAACATCTAGGTCGATAGTGAGGCTGCCAGGTCGGAACGTTTGTTGCTTGTAACGTTTAAAATTTTTTATCAGAATGCTGAGTCACCCACTCAGGGACACAAATGCCACATTCGCTTTCAGCAGTTCTTCACGAGGAATGGGTGCTCGTATAGCGCCCCCCGGATTTCTCTTGTTCATCAGTTGTTCAGCAGCTTTCTATCGTTTTTACTGTAAGATCCAGCTTGGGGATTATTCCAGCTACTAGTTTAGAAAAAGGCAACGACCTCATGTTATCTCCTATCTCTGCGGCTTATTTCCAGATGTCACTTGCAATGAAAAATAGGTTAGTGCAGTGCATTATGAAACATCTACTTCTTGTCCACCACTCTTTGTTACGGCTCTATAAAGCGAAGCAAAAATAAGCGCAACTATAATTCCCCCAAGGACCAAGATTGGACTATTAAGTACATCCTCTCCTTGCGATGGTGGAAGCTCAAACGCTATGGTATCCTTACCCTCAATGTGAATCTGGCTTGCTTCCTTCGGCAGTATAAAATAAAATTCGGGGTCAAATGATGCGGATGCAGTGTATTTACCGTAATATGCTGGATAGGTCTCGTTTTCAAGATCGGTGTAATTCATCAATTGCCAAGGTGGAGATGAAAGTGGCTTGCCAAAATACTCAGTGAAGTTCAACGATATATCTTCTGTGAGATCAATCTGGAATTTCCTCCATTCGGTCGCCACCCTGTATACTCGGTTTAGGCTTGTCTTGTTAATTGTAAAATCCACGATATTTGAGCCTTCAAGGTAAAACTCTATGTGAATTGTAGAATTGTCAAATATTTCTTGAGTAGAATCGAATATGGCTTCCGCGTTGGTCAGGTTCTGTTGCTCAAAGTTTTCTTGTATGATCTCGGGAATCGTCGAGGCGTTTAATGAGCCGGAAGATATGATCTTGTTGCGAATTGTAGAATTAACATTTCTAAGGACAAAAACTACATGGATATCTCTGTTTATTGTTGCCTGAATCTTGACCGAAGCGTGAACTGACGTAATAGACAGGAGGAGAAGAACTAGAAGTGGAAACCATCCAACTAATTTTTTCATCTTATCATCTCTGACTTCTAAGCCGTTAGGTAGGAGGTTAGATCAGATAAGTCTTTAAAAGCTCTTCTCTACAATTATGAACCAGACACTGACGCTGGGCGTTGCATACAGTACCGTGAGTTCCTCTCTGAAACTTATTTGCAGAGAAATTGTAGGAACACACTTCCAGTAACCTCCACCTCTTTACTCCTCTAAAACATACAAAAACCATAAATTCCTAGAACACAACTAATTCCTATGCGATATTACAGTGTATTCAGAGATGAAACAAAGCTGGATATCAACTACGTACCACAAAAACTACCCCACAGAGAAGAAGAACTAGACCTCCTGAAACATTATCTACGCTATACAACCACCGCTCCGGGAAAGATGAGTCAACGCATTCTGATAACAGGAAAAGTAGGAACCGGCAAGACAGCTACGGCCCAACATTTCGGAAAATCAATAACTCGTAAAGCCCAGAATAGAGATATAACCCTAAAGTATATCCATGTAAACTGTCGCCAATGCAGAGGGTCCCTCTTCCTGATTCTACAACAGGCAATTCAGGGGTTCATCCCCACCTTTCCTAGACGGGGGTACTCAGCAGAAGAACTGCTTCAATCTCTAATGCAGATTCTGGATGAAAGAGATGCCTATCTAATTCTGACACTGGACGAGTTGGCGGCATTAATTAGTAGAGCCGGCTCAGACCCGCTGTACAATCTGACTAGGGTGCAAGAGAACCGCCTTGAAGGTTCCAATAGGCTCACACTCATCTGTATCCTTCGCCAACAAGAATACCTTGAGAAGCTGGATCCAAGCACAAGAAGTACCCTCCAACAGAACGTAATCCGCTTAGAAGAGTACACAAGACCCCAACTGAGAGATATCCTGATGGCACGGGCAGTCTTGGCCTTTACGGAGGGAGCGGTCATAACCCAGAGCATAGATCAAGTCGCACAGCTGGCGGCTGGAAGAGGTGACGCGCGCTACGCCATTGAACTCTTGTGGAGAGCTGGAAAATACGCCGACTCGAAGGGTTTGAGTGAGGTCACGCCGGAGTGCGTCCGTAAGGCAGCTGTGAGCGTATATCCGACTGTGCGGAAGGATGTTATACGCTCCCTAGGCCTCCATAAGAGACTCTTTCTCCTCAGCATTGCTAGACATTTTCGGGAAACGGCCTCAGCTCATGTGTCGATGGGGGAAGCTGAGGATGCATATGCCGTTGTGTGTGAAGAATACGATGAAGAAAGGCGAGGACACACTCAGCTCTGGAAGTATGTGAAGGAGCTTTCTGCATTGGGCATAATTGAAAGAAAGCCTTCTAGTTCTGGACGACGGGGGAAGACGACGCTGATTGGTCTACCTAGGATTCCAGCCTCCGATCTGGAAGTAATGTTAGAAAGAGAGCTAGGCGGAGGTGGCGTTGAATGAAAATTGAGGAGGTTTTTTCTTCAAGAGGGCGGGTGAGGATTTTACGTGTCTTAGCGGAGATGGGAGAACTGAACATCTCTGCCTTGGCTAGACGAGCCAAACTGAATTATAGCACTGCCAATGAGCATTTGGGAGTTCTGGAGCAGGCTGGTTTAGTCAGGCACAAGAGGTTTGGCAGGATTCGTATCTTCAGGTTTAATGATGGTGATGAGCGAGCGAGAGCGATCAGACAGTTGGTGGAGACGTGGGAGAAAAAAGAATAAGCCCTGAGGGAAGATGAATATTAGGGTGATGAGTGTTGTCTATGGTTGATGTAGGTGGGAAGCCTGTTGTTTTTAGGGAGGCTGTGGCTGAGAGCTTCCTTAAGCTTAGGATAGAGACTATTGAGCGGATCAAGAGTGGTCGGGTCGAGAAGGGTGACGTTCTTAGTACGGCACGCCTCGCTGGAGTGTTGGCTGCCAAGCGAACCAGCGAGCTTATTCCTCTCTGCCACCCCTTGATGTTAACTGATGTTAAGGTTAGCCTGGAGGTTGCTGGGAAGGAGAGAATTAGGGCAGAGGCGATCGTCAGAGCCGTTGAGCGCACAGGGGTTGAGATGGAGGCCTTAGTGGCTGTCTCTGTGGCCTTATTGACAGTTTGGGATATGGTTAAGCAGTATGAAAAGGATGATGCTGGACAGTATCCTGTGACTAAGGTCGAAGATGCACGTGTGGTACGAAAGCTGAAAGGACCGGTCTGATTGGTATTTTGGTGGTTTGTCTCCGGTCTGGGGCGCAATCTTTAAGAGCTGAAGATGGCTAAGGTTTACAAACGTAAAGGTGAAAAAAAATGCCGGAAAGGGTTTTTCGGAACTCCGCTTACCTAAACGGCAAATCAACCTGTGGAACACGCACCAGAGTTAAGGATGTCAGCCCCACCAGTGGCATGTGCCCCCTATGTATCCGAGACTGCCCTATTCTCTGCGAAATAAGTCTATCAGCTTTCAGAGGGAGAGAAGCACTGTATCCAGAACCACGGGAGTTCGGAACCAGTACTGCAGGAGCACTGAAGGACTTCGGCCTAGACTGGTCCCACATTAACATCCAATCATCCCTCTTCGACGTTGAAGGCATCGAAGCTGACCCAGAAAAAACGCTCTTCACGAACGCCAGCACAGAGACGGAGGTAGCTGGAATTCCACTCAAAGTTCCCATAGTCAACGGGGCCTTCGGATCTACAGAAGTGGCCAGAAGAAACTGGCCCGGCCTTTCCATAGGCGCAGCTATCTCAGGTATCATGCTGATCATCGGCGAGAACGTCTGCGGTATGGATCCAGAAGCCAAGTTCACAAACGGTAAGGTGACCTACTCGAAGGAGATGGAACGCAGAATCAACATGTTCCGGGAGTTCTGGGACGGGAAATACGGGGATGTGGTGGTGCAGACAAACGTGGAGGACAAGAGATTCGGTGTGGACCAGTACGTACTCTCCAAGCTGGAGGTGAACGTCATAGAGAGGAAGTGGGGACAAGGCGCCAAGGCCATTGGAGGGGAGATCCGAACCACAGACCTGGAGAAGGCGAAGATGCTCAAGAAGCGAGGATACGTGGTCATTCCCGATCCCGAGGATCCATCAGTCCAGCAAGCCTTCAAAGAGGGCGTCTTTCAGTCCTTCGAGAGGCACAGCCGGGTCGGCACACCCAGGAACCAGGATTTCATTGAGGACATCGACTGGCTCAGAGACCAAGGTGCCAAGCATATCATCTTGAAGACTGGAGCCTATAGGCCTGCAGCGGTCGCCCACACAATGAAATTGGTCTCCGAGGCAAAAGTGGATGCCGTCACCTTCGACGGCGCTGGGGGAGGAACAGGCATGAGTCCAGTTCCCATGATGGATGAGATGAGCGTTCCTACGTTATACTTAGAAGCTTGGGTACTAAAGTGCGCTAAGATTCTACAGAAAAAGGGAAGATTTGTACCAGATATCCTCATGGCTGGAGGCTTCATAAGTGAGACTCAAATCTTCAAGGCCATCGCAATGAGCAACTTCGGTGAAGGCCCCTTCGTAAAAGGCGTCCTAATGGGCAGATCCCCCCTGACAGCCACAATGAAATCCTCCTACTTCATGGAACTTTACAAGAAAGGCAGATTGCCGAAGAGGTTTGAAAGATTATATGGCTCGACACCAGAGAAGTTCTTCATCGCAGCACCACACCTAAAGGATATGTATGGCGAGAGGTTCAAGGACGTCCCATGGGAAGCTATCGGCTTACACAGCTATCTCTATGACCGCATCGGCGTCGGACTGCAGCAGTTGCTGGCAGGTGCTAGGAAATGGAAATTAGATCTGATCAATCGTAGCGATCTTATGGCCTTATCTGAGCGAGCGGCTAAGGTTACAGGGATACCGCTGGCCGAAGAAGCAGATGCTGAGGCGATCGAGAGAATTCTGGAATGAACTATCGTCTCCTTCCTTGTTAATATAATTCTCTAGGGGCGCGCACGAAGAAGTAAAGCCATTTGGCAGGTCTTCTTTGGAAGCGGAGTTCAAGAGAGCTAAGGCTATTGCAGATAGGCAGAGATGGCAGAACCGACCCAAGTGAGGGTCTACGGTTCAAAAGATCCAAAAAATTCCCTTCGTTTTTTGCTGGAACCATAAGCCAATTATCATGTAGGAACGAAGCGAAGTCCAACAGCTGATTTGATATTTAGCCTATGCTTGCAGAGACAGGGCATAGACTATCGAAAAAATTCACTTTATATATTACAAGCTCGTTTACTAGGTTCTCCATAATAATCAGGGAAAACCGAAGGAATCCAAGACGATAGATCACCTATGATCGAGTTGAGTTGATACCCCTTTGAAGGTTTCATTAATAACTGGACGAACCATCGACCAGGGAACTGGAAAAGAGCGTGGTAAGCTCTTAAAAGAATATCAGCAGAAAGTGGCGATTTGCGAGATGGATCCCCATGACATGAGGGAGCTTGGCGTGAGAGAGAACGAGAATATTAGAGTTAGCACAGAATTTGGCTCCGTGATTGTGCAAGCTATAAAGTCAGACTGTGCTCCGCATCCGGCCGTGATATTCATGCCATATGGTCCCTGGGCAAATATGTTAATGTGCTCTGAAACCCACGGAACCGGCATGCCATCACTGAAAGGTGTGTCAGCAGAGGTTGAGTCAGCGTCCGAGGAAAGAGTTCTGAGTGTTCCCGAACTATTGGAGATGCATTTCAGGAAGGGATGAGATGCCAACCGTCTCCCATGTTACGTGTCCGGTCTGCGGTAGCTTCTGTGATGACATCGAAGTGACTGTGGAGAACAATGTCATTGTAGAGGTGAAGAACGCCTGTGCCGTCGGTGCGGCTCGACTTCTTGACTACGCTCGACACCGACGAAAGAAACCGCTCATAAGACAGGGTGGAGAGTTGGTCGAGACAACACTAGATAGAGCCATTCGAAGAAGCGCGGAGATTCTTGTCGATGCGTCTTATCCTATACTTTATGGTTGGAGTTCCACAAGTTGTGAGGCGATTGGTATGGGATTGGAATTGGCCGAGGAGGTGGGCGGGGTTATCGATAATACATCAACTGTTTGTCACGGCCCTTCAATCCTCAGTATCCAAGATATTGGCATCTCATCTTGCACCCTAGGTCAGTTGCGACATCGAGCAGACTTAGTCTTCTACTGGGGATGCAATCCGTGGAGTGCTCATCCGCGCCACATTGAAAGATATACAATGTTCTCGGAGGGTAGATTTGAGAGAAGCACATGGAGAAAATACCTGTCACGTCTAGGAGGAATCTTGTCAAAGAAGCGGCTGGAAAGGACGGCCAACCTACTTCTGGGACGCGGTCTCTCCACAACTCCTAAAAATGGTGAAGGGCTGCCCTACACCCTGTTCCAAGACAAGAGGAAGATGGTGGTCGTAGATGTTCGTAAGACCCGCACCGCCCAAGCCGCTGACTACTTCCTCCAGATCAAACCCAACAGAGACTATGAACTTTTACAGGCCCTTCGTATGCTCATCAGAGACGAAGAACTTGACGTACGAGAGGTTTCAGGGGTCCCAGTGGAGGTTCTTGAAGAAGTAGCTGATGTTATGATAGGATGCGATCTAGGTATACTGTTCTTTGGATTGGGACTGACTATGAGCGAGGGGAGTCTTCGAAACATTGATGCAGCACTCTCTCTGGTTCGAGATCTAAATCAACGCACAAAATTTCTGATCATGCCCATGAGGGGACACTTCAATGTAACCGGAGCGAATGTCGTCTTTACCTGGCAGACAGGATATCCCTATGCTGTGGACCTCTCCCAGGGCTATCCACGATATAATCCTGGCGAAACCTCCGTGATCGACATACTCTCTAGAGGAGAATCAGATGCTGGGTTGGTTATCGCATCTGATCCTGTGGCGCACTTTCCGAAGAAGGCGACTCGTAACCTCATCAAGAATCCACTTGTGGTTGTGGATCCTGAGCCTACTCCCTCATCATTGATGGCGGACGTAGTCATACCTTCTACGTTCGTTGGAATCGAAACTGAGGGAACCGCCTACCGTATGGACCACGTTCCTCTCCCTCTTAAGAAAGTCGTAGATCCCCCAGAGAATTGTCTATCTGACGTAGAGATACTGCGTCGAATCCTGAACGAAGTACGCAAGAGAAGGAGGGAAGCGAACTGACCAGACTCACCATAAAAAATGGCTTCGTCTACGACCCGCTCAACGGTGTCAACGGAGAGAAGATGGATATCTCCATTAGCGGCGGAAAGATAGTTGAGAACGACGGCAGAGCAGAGGAGGTCATCAACGCCTCTGGGATGTTGGTGATGCCTGGTGGAGTTGATATCCACAGCCACATCGCTGGTTCTGAGGTGAACGCCGGGCGTCTCTTGAGACCTGAAGACCATGTTAGAGATGTAGAGGTGAAGACAGAGATTACTAGGTCCGGTGTGGGTTACTCGATCCCTTCAACCTTTACTACTGGCTACCGGTATTCCAGAATGGGCTACACCACAGTCATGAATCCCTCCATGGCTCCTCTGGAGGCTCGGCACACCCACGAAGAACTCAACGACATACCAATGATCGATAAGGCTACCTATCCCCTCTTAGGCGACTGGTGGTTTGTCCTAGAGTACCTTCGAGAAGGATCGATAGAAGAGTGTGCGGCCCATGTGGCGTGGATGCTGAAGGCCACTAGGGGATACGCTATAAAGATTGTTAATCCCGGCGGTCCGGAGTGTTGGGGCTTCGGAAGAAATGTCAAAAGCCTCGATGACCCAGTCCCACATTTCAACATCACTCCCAGAGAGATCATACGTGGCCTCTGTAAGGTCAATAGCCTCCTGGACCTCCCTCACACGATCCACGTTCACACAAACAATCTCGGAAAACCAGGAAACTACTCCACTGCCCTAGAGACGATGAGCTGCGTGGAAGATCTGTCTGAGGAAGGAAGACCAGCCATACATATCACACACTGCCAATTCTGCGCCTTTAAAGGATCGAACTGGCGGACGATGAGGTCCGGAGCAGAGGAGATAGCTAGATATGTCAATAGCCACAATCACGTAACCTTGGACATGGGTCAAGTGGTCTTCACAGACACGACGACCATGACGGCCGATGGGCCCTTCCAATATCGCCTCTGTGGCCTCACCGGCAACAAATGGGTTAACCATGATGTGGAGACCGAGACCTGTGCTGGAATCGTCCCCTTCAGATACCGACGAAAAAGTCCAGTACATGCAACTCAATGGTCAATAGGGCTTGAACTAGCCCTTCTAGTAGAAGATCCGTGGAGAATCTACCTAACCACCGATCACCCCAATGGAGCCCCCTTCACCAAGTATCCCCAAGTTATATCCTGGCTAATGAGCCGACTAGCACGAAAGAGGACGCTGAAGAGGATAAGTAAGATTGCAAGACGAAGGAGCCTGCTTCCTAGCATCGACCGAGAATACGATCTCTACGACATAACGACCGCCACCCGTAGCGGTCCAGCAAAGGCCTTGGGACTAGGACGTAAAGGGCATCTTGGATTAGGAGCAGATGCCGACATAACAATTTATAGTCTGAATCCTGAAAAAGTTGACCCTTCCAAAGAATACAATACCATCAGAAAAGCCTTCAGCCAAGCTACATATACCATAAAAGACGGAGAGATCGTTGTGAAAGATGGAGAGATTGTGAAGCCTACTCAGGGAAGAACATTCTGGGTCGATACCAAGCTCTCATCCCAGACAGAACCTACAAAAGAATTGAGACGGAAATTCAGTGAATACTGGACAGTAGATTACGAAAATTATCCGGTATCCGAAGATTACCTAGCAGAATCGGCGGCTATTTACATCGAGGCTAGGATTTAGAAAGGCCATGATCAGACTTGTTCCCAAGCGGAAATTCACGCTTCCTGTAGACGGAGAATGTATAACCCCGGACATATTCTCTGAAAAATCACTAAAGGAGATAGCTTCCTTATATGTCTGGGAAGGGAATCGGAGGCGACCTCTCAATGAGCTCTTCAAAATAGACGCTCAGTCAGAATCCTCCGAGAACTCCACCGTACAAATCTGTGGAGATGCTGAAAAGATTAGGCGAATTGGAGCCCAGATGTCCTCCGGTAATATAATCATCGAAGGCGACGCTGGTATGCATCTGGGTGAACGAATGGGAGGTGGGACCATAAGCGTGACCGGGAACGCAGGATCTTGGACCGGATGCGCAATGAAAAAAGGGACCATAGAGATCAAGGGAAACGCAGGGGATTACTTGGGAGCGGCCTACAGGGGAAGCGTCAGAGGAATGCGGGGGGGATCTATCACCGTTCAGGGAGAAGCGGGTAACGAGGTCGGACTCTTCATGAGAGGAGGAATTATCAAAATTCACGGGAACGTAGGGCTATTTGCGGGTATACATATGCAAAAGGGAACGATCTTGATCCAAGGTGACGCCGAGGGTCATGTGGGTGCCGAAATGTCAGGAGGAAAAATCGTTCTATGCGGCTATACGCCTTCAGTGCTTCCCACTTTTACCATCGACAGCATCAAACCTAGCGTCAAAGTAGAGGGAGAAAAGATTATAGGGCCATTCTATCGATTCTTGGGCGATTTGGCGGAGAATGGTAGCGGAAAACTGTATGTATCTCAAGACGAGAATAGACATCTTAAGACTTACGAAAGATTCCTCTAGTGGCGAAGAAGCAGATGTCCTCATCATTAAGCGTAAACCGCTCAGCCCATCGACTGGTAAGAAAACTGTGTGACAAAGCTGAAGAGTACGCCGTCATTGTCAGAGAAAACGAGTTGGGCACCACATTAATCGATGCTGGAATAGAAGCAAAGGGAGGCTTTCTTGCTGGAAAAATGATCACAGAGATCTGTCTCGGGGGTCTAGGAAGGACTGAACTTCTGCACAAGACTGGTCAAGATCTGGAGCTGCCTGAGATCTCTGTGTACACCGATCATCCTGCAATTGCGACTTTGGGTTCCCAATTTGCTGGGTGGCAGATCAAGGTGGGAAAGTATGTTGCTATGGGTTCTGGTCCCGCTCGGGCACTAGCTCAGAAGCCTCCAGACCTCTACGAAAAAATAGGGTACGACGACGAGGCTGATTTTGCAGTGCTTGTTCTTGAAACCAATAAGTCTCCACCTAAGCAAGTGATAACCTACATCTCTGATCAATGTAGGGTCCATCCGGAGAATCTATATGTAATTCTCACCCCCACGACAAGCATAACCGGCTGCACTCAAATTTCGGGGAGAGTCGTAGAGACGGGTATACATAAGTTGGAGAGACTGGGGTTCGATCCCAAAGCAATAATGTCTGCTTCGGGACACGCAGCCATCGCACCGGTCCACCCCAAACTTCCAGAGGCTATGGGACGCACTAATGACGCTATTTTGTACACCGGCGTGGTATACTGCAACGTTAGCTTCGACAACGACAAAGAACTGTCGCGTCTGATCAGAAAGGCCCCGTCTTCAGCCTCCAAGAGTTGTGGCAAACCGTTCCTCAAGATCTTCGAGGAGGCAAACCAAGACTTTTACCAGATCGACTCCGATCTATTTGCCCCTGCAGTTATGGTGATCAACAACTTGAAGACTGGAGGCATCTTCAGAGGCGGCAAGATCGACTGCGAGATATTCAAGCGGTCAATAGGTCTTGGGTAGGTTGTGGAATGTGAATAGGGAAGATCTTTTGGATGCGCTATTTCAAGCCGTGGTCTCCGGTGAGGTCCAGAGATCTCGAGAAATCGCTGAAAAAGCCGTTAAGAAAGGGCTGTCGGCTGATACTGCTCTGGAAAAGATGAATAGCGCGATGCAAGTTGTGGACAAGAAGTACGAGCAGAAAGAATACTTCATTGTTGATGTTGCTTCCTCAGCCTCCGCCATGAGAGAGGCTTTCCAAATCTTTCGACCCTACCTAGAGGTGAACTCCACCAATACTACCGGAAAAATTGTGATTGGGTCGCTGAAAGGGAATATTCAGAGTATGGGGAAGGATATCGTGACTGCAACTCTGCGCGCCACAGGATTTCAAGTAGTGGATCTGGGGGTGGATGTATCTCCAGAGGCCTTCGTAGATGCTGCCATTGAAGAAGGAGCCCAGATAATCGGTATTTCTATCTCTATGGATGAGACAATCCCCTTCTTAGAAGAGGTAATTTATCATTTGCAACAGAAGAATATGAAGAATAAGATCAAAATCGTCATTGGAGGCCAAGCGGTATCGGAAAAAACGTGTAGGGAATATGACATTGATGCCTATGCGAAGGACGCCTGGGACTGCGCCAAGAAAGTTAAGAGACTACTCAGCTCGGTGAATCAATAGGTTACGAATGCCATAGCTGTAACAATTCATGCATACACGTGTTGTGTGGACTTCATCATATTCATCTTCAACTTCCACAACTATGATAGCTGTAACAATTCATGCATACACGTGTTGTGTGACCGGTAGACTGAGCACTTTTCCTCAGAATGCAAAAATATTGTGTCCAGTCCTAAGAGTTGAAAGGTGAGACAACGAGTTTACCCGGAGGTAGTATCAAGGACAATGAACTGGAAGATATAAGTCGTCGAGGGAAGCCCTCATCAATTATGGAGCGGTTAAGAAGAGAGTTCTCCTTCGTCAAGGGGAACTATGCTGTTCTCGTGGTCAGTTGGGTTCTGATAGACTTCGCCATGGAGCTTCCAGCTACTTACTATTCGCTTTATGTTCTTCAGTTGGGCGCCACAGAAACTGTTATTGGCATGATTGGTCTGTTCTCCTCTCTGGCTCTGGCTTCGATGCAGTTCCCAGGCGGTTATCTGGCGGACAAATTCGGTAGAAAATGGCTCATCTCCTCTATGACTTTTGGTGTAGGCCTCAGTTATGTCTTCTATGCCCTTGCTCCATCTTGGCATTTTATCCTATTGGGTGCGGTGATAATGAGTTTTCTCAATTCGATCTATCAACCAGCATTGATGGCAATGATCGCCGATTCTGTGCCACCTAAGAGGCGAGGTATGGGATTCAGTATTATTATGCTCATCACGAGCGCATCCACCACTCCAGGACCCCTGGTGGCCGGTTTGCTTTATACTCATTTTGGTCTAGTGCCGGGTATGAGAGTGGGCTATGGGGTTGTGGTGTTACTGTTTCTGGTTGCCGCCCTCCTCAGATTGCTGATGCTGGAGGAGACGATGACAGAGACGCCGCAACCCAAGATGAATGATCTATTGCATACCTACCCAACTGCGCTGAAAGAGAGTCTCGGCGTGTGGAGCAAGGTCCCCTCTTCCCTGTTCTACCTATTCCTCTCATTTGCATTTCTGGTCTTTGGATTCTCCTCCGTCCAGCTTTACTTCGTGGTATATGCTGTGCAGGAACTACTAATAGAGGAAGCTGTGTGGCCTTGGATACTGACAGCCTTACCCGTTACGATGATAGTCTTGTCCGTTCCCATCGGAAAATTTGTGGATGCAATAAATAGAAAGCTTCCCCTTCTACTGGCTACAGTATTTTTTGGAGGTTCCATGTGCCTGTTCATATACGGCAATGTAACCAGACTGTTCGTCTCTCTGGTACTGGTGGGGGCAGCATCGGTTATGATGAACTCTGCATTCAGCGCCTTAAAAGCTGATTTGACCCCCCAGAAGCAGAGGGGTAAAGTAAATGGGTTCACAAATTTCGCAAATAACCTACTCATGGCATTAGGCAGCCTACTCGGAGGCTTTACATATGAATATCTCTCTCCTCAGTTACCCTTCTACCTCGCTGCAATCCTCACTATCCCTTCCTTCCTCCTATTACTCTGGAAGGTTCATGAACCTCAGAAAAGAGAAGAGTAGCAGGTTGACGAATCCTGTTAAAAGATCTTACTAAGTGGATGGCTGGAACTCAGAGGTTTGATTCCCAGTCTCCTCTGACCATAATATGCCAGAATGGCGTCGTTCATTGCACAAGTTGGAAGAATGCTTCTTACCTGCTTGATGGGACCATAGATCAGGAAATCTGCGCCACCGAACTGAGCCGCAGTGTGTGCAGATGCGTTGTAGGCGGGAAATGCCTTCTGTAATGATTTGTCTTGCGATCTCTTCCAGTCATAGGTGGCGTTGGCCGGAGAACACCCTGACGGATAACCGAAGTCTCCTTTAACTAGCTTAATTGTCTCGATGGCGTAGGCTATGCTGGGCACGTCGAAGACCATGGTGTCCACCAGAATCTTCTCTATCCCTGATCTTTCCACAATTGTAGGCGGACTGGCTCCTTGGACAGTCTGCTTCAACACGGAGACTCTCCCCTCCGGTGAGAAATCCATCTCGTTGTATGTGATGACTATAGCAGCGGTCACACCAGACCGGCGAAGGACCTTAATCTCCTCTCGAGAAGTGTGAGGTGCGAGTGCATTAAAGATAGTCTTATCTTGCAACCCGAGTTCACGAACTGTCTCCAGACCGGCGATACGTGCTTCAGGATTTGCCCCGTCCACCAGTAGCACGCACTCACTATGCTCAGAGACAAAGGTAACATATCGTCTCATAGCCTCTGGATACCTAGCCATTATATCTAAGAAGTGCGGAACACCGGTCCTATGTGACAGTTTTTGGGAGCGACGAATCCACTTCAGTACAGAATCCTCGTCAAAGATTCCTCTTCTATGGTCAGAGACGTCAGACATACCTTTGTAGAAGAGATTTCCAATCAGAACAGTCGGCAACTGCCCAGGCTGACCGCCAATCTTGAAGCCTCCAATCTCATAAATTCTTTGTTCAGTTTCAAACTTGAGCAAATGGGCACCTTCTCTGAGCATTAATCATACAAGTTAGAAAGTAAATGGCTTACGGCTCATCGTCGGAAGGCAAGATGCTGAAAAGGTTTTAATGACTTGTTTCCCTCTCTCTAAGAGAGTGGACGGAGTTCATGTCTGATACTCTTGAAATTCCGCTCAAAGAGCTAAAGGATTGGCTAAAGAAGGAGACGGCTCCTAAAATTGAGCCGATCAGAACAGAAGGAAAGGCCCGACTCAACGATCTGAAAACCAAAATGGCAGAGCTCCAGGAAAGTTGCGAAAAACTCCTGGAAGATAGCGAAAAAGAGATGCTGAAAAGCAACCCCAAAACATATCGTCGGGCCAGAGCAGCGTACAAATTCGCCCGGGATGTTCTACAGGCAATCGACCAACAAGAGGCCCCCAACTCCATCACATATGAGAGTCTTAAGGATTTCTGTGAGGAATGGGGAAGGATGTTTACAGAGATCGGAGAAGAAAGAGCAAGGAAGTTTCGCCGTATATCTCCCTATTTCATTCTGGACCGAAGAAGTTTTGATGGTACTCTGAAGAAGAGCGTTGAGTCATTTAGAGAGCTACGCGATTTTCTGTCACAGGGATACGAAGAAGCCAAGGCTATAGAGGGTTCCTTCAGGGCATTTGACAACCTAGATCTGGCTCTAAAGGAGCTGGAAAAAATCGGGAAACGAAAGAAACGGGCGGAGTCCAAGAGAAAAAGTGTTGAGGAAAGGATAGATGATATCAGACGAAAGATGTCCTCTCTCAGAAACAAGGGCAAAGTGAATGAACTCAGAAAGGTTGCAGACGAGATTAGAAGACTAGAGAACAAATTGGAACGCGACCTACGTCATCTCGAGAAACCTTTTCTCAAATTCCAAAAACTGATTCAAGGCCCGAAGTATCGTCTTCCACCTACGGAAGCAAAAAAGCTCAATCAGTATATGCGAATACCATTTCAAGCTCTCGCAACTGAGAAGAAGGGGTACCCCCAGCTCAGGAGGATCCTGCAGCAGATGGAGGACGCTATGAAGAAAGGAAAACTGAAACTGAAAAGGAGTCGGCTAGAGAAAGCCAAAGAGAAGATCGATGAGATTCTAAACCAGAATTCCCTAATTCCCCTACACGAGAACTGTAGAAAAGCCTACTCCAAAAGACGACATCTTCAGACAACCGAGACTGTAACCGTGTCTAGAAGAAAAAGGGGGAAACTTGAAGAACGCCTAAGAAACCTGAACAAAAGAAAGAAGCTGGCAGACTCAAGACTGGCTGTTCTTGAGAGAAGATATGATGCGGAACTGGAAGATATTCAGAAGCAAAAGGAGGAATTGGAGAACACCATTGTAGAGATTACCAACAAGAGCATAGAGATCACTCTATAGATAAGAAGCTGGACTATTCTCTATAGCAAGATCTAGGAATGACTCTACTGGACTGAAAAGTTCTGCAGTTTTGCGTGCGCACGAGGGGAATGAAAGTGGACGCTATAGGACCTAGCGAGTTGTTAGCATACCGGTCCAATGCTGGACAATGAGAGTGGACAGGTCAGTGATCTGAATGTATGATTGAGAGGCTGTAGGGATCACCAAGAAGCCTCTAGTGACGGCACACCGATTTATAATGGAAGAATACAACTTATGCTCAGAGGGATGCTATTTTGAAAATAGGGGTGGTCACGAGAAACAAGACTGGCTGGTGCTCCACTCAGTTGCTAAAAGCGATGAGAAAACGAAACATAACCCCTTTCGGTTTCAGCTTTCCCGAACTTGTGGCTCGTGTTCAGTATAGCCCCGAGGTGTCAGTAAACGAGATGAATGTCCTTAGAGAATTGAGCGCGTTGATTACGCGTCCGATAGGGAGAGGCTCCTTAGAAGAGATAATTTTCAGAATGGACGTCCTCCATAGGCTAGAGAGGTTTGGAATGTTTATCATAAATCCTCCGCGAGCTACTGAGAGATCTGTAGACAAATACTACACTCTCGCGCTTCTTGAGGAGCATGGACTACCAGTTCCACAGACTGCGGTAACTGAAGACCCCGAGGAAGCTTTGAAGAGTTTCCACGATTTAGGAGGTGACGTGGTTGTGAAGCCCCTATTTGGTTCCAAGGGAGCGGGTTCCACTAGGATCTCAGATTCTGAGACCGCCAGGAGAGTATTCAAGGCAATTTCTTTCTATCATGGTGTCCTCTATGTTCAGAAATTCATTCCCCATGGCTTTACGGATGTACGCGCTTTTGTTATTGGCGATCATGTGGTAGCTTCTATGCAACGGGTGTCTGATACCTGGAAGACGAATATAAGTCAGGGTGGAAGGCCGTTAGCTTACGAGCTTGATGAAAAAATAGAGGTCTTGGCGGTGGAGGCTGCTGGCGTCATCGGTTGCAGAGTAGCTGGCGTCGATATTTTGGAGAGTTCCGAGGGAGCGATGATCGTAGAGCTGAACAGCCAACCCGGGTGGAGGGGACTGCAGTCAGTTACAGAACTGAACATCGCAGACGAAATTATTGAGTATATCCTGTCACAACTGAGAGCATAAGCGAACCTACACCAAAAACTTCGTTGAGAAGACAAACGAATGCTTATACGCACTCTAAGTCAATGAATCGTTCCTGCTTTGTCTCGAAATGGTAGTGACCATAATTGAGAGCATCGGCGGTGATCTTGGCTGGGGGCTTCTCTGATCGTTTCGGTCAAAACAAAGCATTGATCAAGTTAGTAGGCAAACCACTCATTCTTCACGTATTGGACAATATAGCGGAGTTAGTTGACGATATTGTGGTGGTTGTGAGTTCAGATTCACAGAGAAGAGAGTTTGGCCCTCTGCTAGCCGAGAAAGCAATGTTGATTGTTGACAGCTATAGCACTCAGAGTCCACTGGTAGGGGCGTTAACAGGCTTTGAAAACGTGGACAAAACATTTTCTTTGCTGCTTCCCTGTGACACCGCGCTAGTTTCAAGCCGAGCATTGTCATTTCTTCTGGACCTATGCATCGACAGAAATGCTGTGATTCCACGGTGGCCCAACGATTACATAGAGCCGCTTCAAGCCGTCTACCGAACCGACCCAGCTTTACATGCTGCACAAGCGGCACTTAAAGACAGAAGGTTCGATCTCCATTCTATGATCCTCCATATGAAACAAGTACGATATGTATCCACTACGGTTCTCCAACAGCTGAATCGGGGATTATTGACTTTCTTCAACATCAACACCCCCCAGGACTTGGAAAGGGCAGAATCCCTGTATTTTTCCCAGAATCCATGTACCGATTCTTAGGCTGCCCTAAATTCTGTTACTTCCGTTTGGAGTATAGATGTCCTCCGGGAAACTCATCGAATTTTTCAAAGCCTGCCTGACGCAGCTTCTGTGCCTCCTCTAGGTTATGGGCCACTCGGGTGGTGAACTGGTCTGGGTTCTCAAAGGAGACTAGCTGAGTGTATTTCATAGTGCTTTCGATCTTTCTATGTCCTAGGAGCTGCTTGACGTGTAGGATATCCTTAGTCTTGTGGTATTCCATAGTGGCCTTCCAGTGTCTTAGGGTGTGGAAGGTTATCTTCTCCAGCCTGGGGTTGCTCAGTTTCTTCGCCAGCCTCTTTCGCTGCCTGTAATAGTTGCTTCTGTGGGCGTTGATACTGCTGCCGCTGAAAACGTGCTGGTTCTCATGGGGCAACCGGTTTAGCATGGCAATCAGTTTAGGGCTCACCTTGAACATTCTTGGCTTGCCATGTTTCTCTGGCTCGCAGGTTATGGTTCTCCTCTCTGTGTCTATGTCGGTCCACTCTAGCTTCCACGCTTCTCCTATCCGCATACCGGTCTCTTTGAGTAACTGAAGGCTTGTAGCCACTTTCGGTCCGCAACCGCTTACTAAAGCGTCTATCTCCTTCTCCAAGGGAATGAAGGGAAGCTTCTGCACTGGCGTGTAGTCTGGTGGGTCCCAGGATAACCCCTGCATCTCCACAAAATTCTGATAGTAGCTTGTGATGTTCCGTTTGTAGCCTCGGCTCCAATCGTCCCTTCTGGCTAATAATGTCTTCACAGAATCTGGGTCCATGAGGTTGACTCCGTGTCTGGCTAGCCGTTCAAGTGTTCTGGTTTCATTCTTGACTGTGCTCTCTTCATAGCCTCGTTTTTTCAAGCACCACATGAACTCCAGCAGTTTTCCCTTGATCTCTTCTTTGGATGGTTTTGTGGCTCCCGCAGCCCGCTTCTGTCGGGATTCTACTGTGGCCAAGTTTTTCATGCCTTCTGCCTCGGTCACGCAGACTTGGCACCCAGCGGATGGGCTGCTAGTGTTATAATGGTGCGTAATAGGATTCAAACATGAAGGTGGACCCCTGGTTGATACCTGAACATCCGCTGACTCAGGATCCTGGTGGGGTTCTTGGGCGGTGGACTCGCTGAACCTGCGGCCACAGTCCCTACAGATATAACGCTGAATTGTGATCTCTCCGCCTGTTTCACTGCGGGTGTATCGGAGGCCGTCCTTCCAGATTCTGGTGCTGCCACATTCAGGACATGGGGGTCTTGGGTTCTCTGGGGGCTCGTCAGCTGATTGCCTCTTGTTTTCTGGGTCCGCTTTTTTCTGGCGGGTGGAGGCAGCCAAGACCCTGGTCCGCCTGTTCAGTTTTGGGCGAGTTGTTTTTGGATTCGGAGGCCGCAGCTAGTGCATAATAAGCCCCAGTCACCGTTATGTTGGGTGATTTGGAACTCTCGGTCTCGTTGTTCCCAACACCCTACACAAGTTCCGTAATCGGTTTCTGAGAGCCTCTGGATTGAGAGAACATCTTCAATTTTGAGGTTGATTGCATGTTTTGATGCTGAATTTGGCTGGATTATCGGCCGATTTGGGAATGGCCGATCCTCCGTTAATCCTTTCTGTTTTAGATGTTTTTCTGGGCTTAGATGGTTATTGGACATTTCAGTTCTGGGGGTGTGAGGAATATTTTTCTCTTCTCCATCATGGTCTTTAACATGGAATTTCTGGAAAATATTTTCTCTATCCCCGGGGGACAGTTTGTCCAATAGGGGTTTAAGGAAGATTTGAGCTTCTTTCTGCATGTTAATGATCAGATTATCGGCCGATTCCAAAACGGCCGATACTGCGCTGAGTTTCTGTTTGATCTCCTTCAGGGGACGTAACAGGGTGTAGGTGGCAGGCCGTTTTCCATCGCTGCTCATGAATCCTGCAGCACAGCCTCCATTCAGGTATCGTCTGACGGTGCGTTCCGCTCGACCGATCTTCACTGCAATCTGTTCACGGAGGGTCTTGGTGATCTGGGCTCCGCAGTCTGTGATGTTGAACTGTTCCAGAAGCTGGATTAGGTTTCTGATGCGGCCCTCTATATCAGTGGTCATGGAGGTTAGGGGGTCCCTCGCAGTGAGCAGGATGTCAAGAGCCTGATGGGGTGTGGCTAGCAGTGCTGTGCTGTTGGTTGCTGGCACCTTCGGCACCTGCTTCTGCAGCAGCAGAGCGTGGAGTTTGATGAGGCTGAGGATTTTCCGGTAGTCACCTCGCACCCGTAACATGGATGAGTCGAGGATGCTGAGCAGGGTTTTTGGGAAGGGAACGATGACGCTGATCGGCTTCAACCGTTGGATAAGTGCTCTCAAGACTCTCTTGCTGTGTTCACGGCTGGTTTCCTCACGTAGACCTAGGAGAACCTGAGCCCGTTCATACTCTAGGCGGGCCTTCCAAGCTCCGATGCGTCTGGTCTGCTCTTCACTCTCGTCGGGGTTGAGGATCCAGTTCCGCCGATGATATTGAGGATCCAGGGCCACTCGGGTGGTGCTGCTGATCACGGTTATGGGCGGGATCCTATGGGGGATGGTGACGAACTGGTTGGTTTCCGGGTCCTTGGTGACGAATTCGACAGTGTAGCCTTCATCATCTGCGCTGAGAAACTTGAGTGTGGAGACACCTTGGCTCTCCTGGTCCAGCTGCCCAACCTCTTTCAGTTTCAGAACATCAAACTTTTCAAGGTCGCTGTAGTCGAGGGCATGCCGGGTGAAGCGGCCTACGCTCTTGGTCTTGAAGAGATCTGCAATGGTCATTAGGGTTGATTTTCCGGCTCCACTCTCTCCCTTCAGCAAAATCATCTGTTTGAGATGGGGATCTGGGGAGAGGCCGCTGAGCAGTAGGCAGAAGAGAAGCTGCTTGTTAGACTTCTCACCGGCGATCAAATGGTCCAAGTGCCCAGTCACATGGATGAGGGGATTCTCCGACTCGAGAATAGAATCCACTTCAGCCTCTATCTCAGGGGCCACAATCTGTTCAGCCTGGTCCTCTTCAACATCTTCCTCCGTTTTCTGTGGTAGCCATACTTCCTGATGGTCCTGGATGACGCCTATGGCTAGCTCCAGAACTTCACGCCAATCACCCCCATATTCAGTCTCCAGAATATCACGTAGGACCTTAGCTTTGTGCGCTGTTCTGAGGTCTCCAGCGGCCTCTAGGCTTATCCAGGCGCTTCTTGGGTGCCAGCCGCCGGTGAGCTCTATGAGGCGGAAGCGCCACCATTCTGGTCCTCGAGACCGGACGGTAAGGAATAGTCTCTCCTCTCCGATGCCCACCCCAGTCTCCCCGCTCTTCAGTTGAGTCAGTTGGACCTTGGGTAGGCTGGGCATCCCTAATACCTCTGCTTCTTCCTGCCCACAGTCTTCTCATCCTGGAAGAGCCACAGGAAGTAGCCCTGCTTTGTCAGCTTTCCGTCATGATCCCTGAGATCTTTGACCAGGGCCTGCCAGTGACCGTATCTGGGCGGCTCTAAGTTGCCTCTTTCCGTAGCGGCCTGGTAAGGGCCACTGCTGCCCTCCCGCTCTTCCCACCTGAGCTGCCCCAAGTCATAGTCCTTGACCCGGGGTCCCAGCTCTTGGAGGTGGTCCCTGAGAGTCTGAGAGGCAGATTCCAGTGCATTCGCATAGTCTGCAAGGGCATAAACCATTTTTTCCAGCTCTTCTACCCCAGTCATTCCCGGTACCTCAAAATTATATTCACAGATAAGCGTTCGATGGACAAACGTTTATAAGGATGGTGGTTGTACTCTCTACAACACGCTCACTACAAGTGAAGTAATCATGGCAGTTGTACTCTCTACAACATAATCATTACAACCCGAGGTAACTAGAAAATGGGAAAAAGCTTCCAAATCTCCCCCCTTCAAAGGCGGATCCTCAAGCTTTATATTCAGACAGGAAGGAGACTAGAAAAGAGTAAGGTAGCAGCGGAACTGGGTAAAGACATTGGCTCTGTTTCCCGTTCTATTGATGCTCTAGAAAGCAACCGGGATTTAAAGAGAGATTTTGCGGCGACGTTTCTAAAGGTTGAAGAAATGGGCCTGTTTGAGGAGGAGAGAAAGACCCCGACTCAAACCATGGCTGCTACAAGAGCCCGGAAGTTCCTGGCGGGTAATCATGTGGGTAGTGCCCCGACGGGCGGCAAGGTGGAAGAGGGGGTGATCAGTTTCTTCCCGAGCTGGGTGCCGAGAATCAGAAGAGCCTTCCGACTGAGAGCTGAAGGATGTACCTATAGCGAGATAGAAGAGGAGATAGGTATTCCCCAGGGCAAGTTAAATTATATGTTGCATAATCCGGCGTATTGTGGAAAAGTTCGACATAAGGGAATGGTTGGTGACGGGAAGCATGATGGTATAATCAGTGAAGATCTCTTCAAAAGAGTTCAACATATGGAAAAGCAGTATGGTGACAAGGATGCCTGTTACGGCTTCAAGGCAGTGCGGGGCAGGCTTGTGCCAAAGGAAGGGGAAGCTGAGGAAATTGAGGAGATGTTCCTCATGCGCTTACAAAAGAAGCCGTACCGGAAAATAGGGGACCATCTCAACTGTGAATGGACTACAATTCAATGGAGAATCAGCAACCCTAAATATGCTGGGAAAAAACTGGTTGACGGGAAACTTGTGGATGATCCAAGGATTGAGCCGATAGTGGACTTTGAGACCTGGAAGGAAGCGCAAGAAGCACATACGTTTGAGGATATGATAACGGAGAGAAAGAAAAAAGGAGCTGACAATAAGAGGAAGCTTTGGAAGGCGCTGCCTGGAGCATATGATGAGTTGGTGGAGAACACAAGGCTGACAGCCACCCAAGTTGATTACTACCTGCGTCTCATAAAGGATAAAGGTCGTATTGTAAAGTTGTATGACGCACGATGGTATCCCAAAGATGAGCTAGCTTTAGAGCTCCAACGCAAACTGAATAAGAAAAATTGGAACTCACTCTTACCACAGAGCAGACAGGGAATCGAGAACCGTGATAAACTTCTTCTCCATCTTCTTTCAAACGGTCCGTCGAGCCCAACCCCAACAAGCAGAAAGACTGGAATAAGCAGGCATATAGTGAATTATTGGTTCAGGAAGTTCTTGGCTGATGGGATAGTAGAACAACGGTCTGACTGCAAGTATTATATACCTGATGAGAACGCAAGGTTTCTACAGACGGCACAAAAGCTGCTTGAAGCCGTTAGGAATCAATATTCCTAGATATTTAGGTTCTGGATCCCATAGACTTTTAGAATAGGTCTGAGATTAGACATATTAATGTCAACTTTCATCTTGTCCTTGGGCAACCTTGAAAGACCTAACCAGGGTTTTTATGTCCACTGTTGAGAGAATTCTATTAGCTCTCTTGAGAGGTCCCAGGTGTGGAGCTGATTTGTGTCGAGAGNNCTGGTAGTCCGGGAGAGCCAGGGCAACCGGAAGCTGAATTCTTTGAGCTGGCAAGGCAGATTACTGACTCGAACCATCCAAGAGAAGATGAGAGTCCTTAGACGGGTCCAAAAGGGGTCCTCCAGAGGCCTGAGAGGTCCACCTCACACCTACCAGGGGTGAGAGACCCCAGTGATGTTCAAGTCGCCTTTCATAAAATGTTGAATTGGGCCTCTCCCCCTTTCATTCTATAAGATGGTTCTGGATGTTCCTTTGAGCCGGGAGAAGCGTAGAGAATGGGGCATTCCACCAGGCAGCTGGGTTCTGCCTCTCGTATTTCTGGACCATAAGGCCCTGACGCACTATCGCCAGGGCCATCGGCTACCCGTGAATTATCATCTCCGGACCTTATGTCCTAGACAGTTTTGGCTTGTTGATGGGCATGACTGTATAAGCTGCTCATATTGGGTGAAGACTATCCACTGGCTGCTGATTTGTAACTATCCTAGAAAATGACAAATAGAATCATGTTGTTGTTGTCGCTGACGTTACTAATCAAAAAAGAAGAGGAGAGTGCTAGCTTGGTGGCTTCCTCGGCGGCGGCTTCAGCCTCAGCTGGGGCTTCTTCTTCAACTCTGGGAAGTCACCCTCAGCTAATAGCTGTAGGTTACCGATTGGACCCGGAATAGACTTGGGACCCCAGGGGAAATCATGGTAGAAGACCTGTCGGTCATTGGTAAGTCTCTTGTACTCTGCTAGCTTTTGATTCAGTTGGGCGGTTGCTTCTCTATATTCCTCAACTAGGGGTCCGGCCTGGTCCCTTATTTTCTGAACCTTCTTGAGGATTTCAAATTGCTGGTCAGCATATTTCTGCGCCTCGTCCAGGGTGGCTTTTTGCTTCTCCCTATGTTCAGCCTTCCTGGCCTCCTTCAGCTTCTCTTCCAACGTGGTGAGCAGCAGTTTGGAGTCTTCAATCTCATCATGGACCTGACGGATTTTCTTGGTGGTTTTGCTGGGGTCCTTTCCTTTCACCAGTCGCTCCGCCTTTTCATTCAACAACTTCTTCTCCTCTGTTTGCAGGCTCCGCAGCTCTTTCCGGGTGTCATCCAAGCGTTTCTGAATCTCTTCTGCCTTGGCCATTTCAGATTTTCCTCCATATTAGCTCATAGCTGCGGCCGTTGCGACTTGTGGCATAATGGAGAGTCTTATGCTCCTTCTTGGCGGGTCCATGCTCCTCATGATACAAGTCACCAACTGTCAATTGAGGCCTCGCAGGTCTTCCTTTGTGTCTGGCTTTTCGTAGCATATCTAGTTTCTGGGCCTTTGCGTACGCCCGGTTGAATCTTTCGATTAACTCATCAGTCATTCAGGAGGCCTCCCGGTCTCGTCGGTAGCCGCAGCGGGGACATTTCACTGGGTCCGGGACTCTGGGCGTCCATGTATAATTGCAGTTTGGACAGGTCAGAGTTTTCTTCTGCGGCATAATTCTTCAACATCACCATCTACGTCATCATGAATATATAAGCATATGCTCTATGCCTAAATTATGTACCTTGGCTTCCCCGTCTCATCTGAAAGGGGAGCAGGCTTTTGGACCTCCAGTCTCTCCCTCAATCTCTGATTCTCGTCAGCAAGTCGTTGCACCTCATCTAGGGTGCTCTCCAGACGCTCCGTCAGCTTGCTGATTAACTTCATGAGCTCTTCAGGCTCCACCGTCTCAGACATGATAACCCTTCTGATCTGAAATTATGGCCTGGACCCTATTTTATCTGCTTCCTGTCTGTGTGGTGAGAGCCTCCTGGTTCCTGGGTGTGACTCCGGGGATCGGATCCCCGCCGGTTCCAATCCGGCGCCCTTGAAAAAGGGTGCTCTCTGCGGTCTTTCAGGAGGAGAATTGTCATCTTCAGGCTTTTTAGCTAGGCTAAACTGGTGCGAAATCCCCGATCGTCAATAGCACTTTCAACTCTCCCCACATGAATATGGGGGCTTGAGGCCTATTCTAGCCCCATGTTTGACGTCAAACAGGACCTGCAGAGAAAACCAAAGAAAACCAGTGATGACATTCAATCTTGTATCGTTTTCAATCATGCCAGCGTTCATGATTTTATGATAGTAGTATCGTATTCTAACAGTTCTAGAGGCCTCTTTGCAGCAGAGAAGCCTTATCTAAGGCTTTCACGATGATACTACATAGAAAATGACGGAGAAAAAATCGTGGACTCAGAAAGAGACGGAACTTCTCAGAAGGCTCTATGAACAGGGTGTCTCTGTGCATGATATCGCTGAGAAACTGGGAAGGTCCTATGCTAGTGTGCGATCCAAGGCTCAGCGCCTGGGCCTCCACCGGCGCCAGGAGGAGGCAGCAGACACTATTCAACCGTTGAAGCCGGCTGAAGAGAGCCTAGGATATAGTGAGGTCTTCAAATTATGGACTGGACTACTAAAACGGTTTTGTCAGGGACCCCTAACCCAGGATGAGGTCAGATTCCTATCCGCCGCCACCCGCTGTCTCGCCGGTTACATCCGAGCCTGCAAAGAATTTGCTGCTCCCCCAGGCAGCAGCGAAGCTGCTGAACTGAACACTAAGTTATCCACACCTGAGGAATCTGCAGAGTTTCTAGATTCCATCACTGAGCTGCAGGACAGGCTTGCAAAAGCTGCGAGGCGAACTCGCCAATGAAAATGTTAGAGCATAAGGTTAGGGACCGAGACCTGTCAGGCCTACAAGCCAGACTGGACCAGAGGGAGAAGCGGCTGGAATGGTTGCAGGCTGAAGGTGGCTCGATGGCTTGAAAAGGCAGGAGATTGACAAGCTCTCTGTCCGAGGCTTGAAGATAGCGTTAGCCAGCGGCCTCAAAGGTGAACTGTACAAGTATGCTCTGAACCGTTATCTCCGGTTGATGGAGAAAAGGGAGAAAGTCCAGGTATAAGGAAGGACCAGGAGGCCCAGGAACCCAAGTTTCAGCTGCCTCAGAGGGGTCCTCGACTGGATAGTGGACAATTCCTGTGAAATCCAATTCTAGTTACCTATGGCAAGGGTCCCTCTTTCAATTGTACATGAACATTTGAACATATGTGCTGACAGCATTTCACCAAAATCATAAGATTCAAGAAAGAGGGGTCCACCCTGGAGCCTACAGGCCCCTATGCAGAAACAGGTCCCTCAGAGAACCCCTAACAGTCAATTTTTAGTAGTGAGAGGCTCCCAGTTCAGACCTCGAGGTTCAGCAGCGGACCCTATCTTGCATCCACCATGGGACTCGCTTCTCGCAGCAATTGCTGCCTGCTCAGCAACTCACCAATCCAGGACACCAGTTCATAGTTCTCTTCCTAGAACCGCCACAATACCCGCAT
>JABAHQ010004216.1_pt4 | contig 37120 bp, 38 predicted proteins | sample 7062091 | NCBI WGS metagenome assembly JABAHQ01 (sample SAMN14534359, study PRJNA622989) | marine sediment metagenome | biome: marine biome [ENVO:00000428]; feature: marine pelagic biome [ENVO:01000023]; material: deep marine sediment [ENVO:00002113] | place: India: Gulf of Kutch | collected... | reverse complement strand
GGTTGTTTTAATTTCGCCGTCCGCGGAGGACCGCTGGCTATTTGCCGATACAGAAATCGTTGAAGATCTGGTCGAGGAGGTCATCGACGAAGGTTTTGCCGAGGATGCCGCCGAGGTGTTCCAGCGCGATATTGAGGTCGACGGCGATCAGGTCTTCGGACAGGTTTTGCTGTAATGATTGCGAGACGCGCTTGAGGGCCGGGCGGGTTTCCGCCAGGGCGTGGCGGTGCCGTTCGCGGGTGATGATGACCGCCTCGCCGGGAGCGACGCCCTGCGTGGCGGTTTCGTACAGCGCGTCTTTCAACGCGTCCATGCCCTCGCCCGTGGTGGCAGAGATCGGGAACGCAACGCTTTCGTCCAAATCTTTTAACAGCGCGTCCGGATCGAGGATCCCCGGCAGGTCGCATTTGTTGAGCAGAACCCGTTTCGGCGCGTCGCCCACCTGCTGGATCAGCATGGCGTCGTTGGCGTCCAGCGCCTGCGAGCGGTCGAACAGCATCAGCGCGAGGTCCGCCTGGGCCAGCGCGTGGCGCGTGCGCGCGATGCCGAGCTCTTCGATCTCTCCCGGCTGGTGGCGCAGGCCGGCGGTATCGACGATGGTGATATGAATGTCTTTGATGCGCACACGTTCTTCCAGCGTGTCGCGCGTGGTGCCGGGGTGGGCGGTGACGATGGCGCGGTCCTCCTGCAATAGCGCGTTGAGCAGGGAGGATTTGCCGACGTTGGGTTTGCCGACCACCGCGACCTTGAGTCCTTCGCGGTAGATTTTTCCCTGGCGGTAGGAGTCGACCAGCTTTTCGACCGTGTCGAGCGCGCTCTGGATGGTTTTATCGAGCTCCTGTTTGCGGGCGAACTCGAGCCCTTCCTCCGGAAAGTCGATGGCCGCTTCCAGTTGCGCGAGCACCTGCACCAGTTGATCGTACAAGTTATTCAGCGAGTCGGAGAGTTTGCCCTGCAGTTGCGCGAGGGCGGTGGACAGAGCCTTGTCCGACGCGGCGTGGATGACGTCGGCGACCGCCTCGGCCTGCGAGAGGTCGAGCCGTCCGTTCAGGAACGCGCGGCGGGTGAACTCGCCGGGCTCCGCCGGGCGCGCGCCGTGGTCGAAGGTCAGTTGCAGAATTTTCGAGGCGACGAACAGGCCGCCGTGGCCATGAATCTCCACCACGTCCTCGCCGGTGAAACTGTGCGGCGCGCGAAAGCCGATGAGCAGGGCCTCGTCCACCGCCTCCCGCGTTTGAGGATCGAGGACGTTGCCGTAATAAGCGCGTTGCGGTTCCAGGTCGTTGACCTCGACGGCGGCCTGGGGATGAAACAGGTCGGCGGCGACGGCGAACGCCCGGTCTCCGCTGAGGCGGATGATGTGGATGCCGCCTTCCCCCGGCGGTGTGGCGATCGCGGCAATAGTGTCGTGCATTACGGGAAACCTCCTAACGTCATGTTAAAACCCATATTTGTTGCCAATACTCAGGAAAACATTAGGTGAGGGGGTCTTAGAAAACCATACAATATCCAAGGCATGGACCGGATCACCCCTCACCCTGCCCTCTCCCCGTGAGGGGAGAGGGATTTTGTTTGTTCGCCGAACCGGGAAACACCGGGTTAGGCAAAGCTCTCCTTTCAAAGGAGGGGAGTATTCATTTGCGCTCCATGATTAACAGGATACAGAAAACTGTCAGCAAAATTGCTCCGGCGCGTCGCCAGGCAGACGAGATCCGCTGATATGTTAACACTCCGAGGTGCGCCCAACGGTCCTCACCTTCCGTTAGCGGTCAGCCAGTTCCCCCTCCGGGTAGGAGTTAGTCTTTGGCTATATGATAGATATAGTATTGCTGGGCGATGGTCAACAGGTTGTTGACGGTCCAGTAGATGACCAGTCCGGAGGGGAAGGTGATGAACAGGAACGTGAACAGGATGGGCATGAACATGAAGATCTTCTGCTGTACCGGGTCGGCGGTGGAGGGCGTCATTTTCTGTTGCAGGAACATGGTGGCGCCCATCAGCACCGGGGTGACGTAAAAGGGGTCCTGCGCCGACAGGTCCTGGATCCACAGCATGAACGGTGCGCCGCGCAGTTCGATGGAAAAGAACAGCGCGTGGTAAAGCGAGATGAACACCGGTATCTGCAACAGCATGGGCAGACAGCCGCCGAGCGGATTGACCTTGTACTTTTTATACAGCTCCAGCATTTCCTCGTTCATCTTCTGCCGGTCGCCCTTGTGCCGTTCCTGAATCACTTTGATGTGCGGGGCGATCTTCTGCATGCCCTTCATCGATTTGAAGCTTTTGTGCGTCAGCGGGAACAGGATCAGTTTGATGACGAACGTGAGGCCGATGATGGCCCAGCCGTAGTTGCCGATCATCCCGTAAAAAAAGTTGAGCGCTTTCAGGATGGGTTTCACCAGGAAGGCGAACTTGTTGCCCAGCCAGCCGTAATCGATCAGACGGAACAGTTTGTGGCCGGAGTTTTCCAGGGTCTCCAGATTTTTCGTGCCGACATACAGGAAGTGGCTGGCGGTGGCGGCGGATTGAACCGATTCGAAATCCAGGCCGACGTAGAGCGCGTCATCCCTTTCCTTGATGACCTGAGAGGATTTGATGCCCTGATCGGGAATCAGGGCGGCGGCGAAATATTTATTCTGGAACGCGGTCCATTGGATATCTCCCCGATGCGTGAGACCTTTGCCGATATCGTCCTTGGGATTTTCCACCCGTTCGTTGTTGACGAAGGTGGTGGGCCCCGAGAAGGAAATAAAATCCGCCTGGATATCGACCTGACCGCCCAGTCCGGGTCCCCAGATGACCGAGTATTTGAGGTTTTCCGCTACCAGGTTGGGCGCGGCGATCTGAGTTTTAACGGATATCAGAGCGTTGGCCCACTCAAAGTGGAAGGTTCGCCGGACGTTCAATCCCGAGGGGTGCTCCAGATGCAACACGAGATCGTCCGAGGAATGAGACTCGCTGATTTCGATGAAATTTTTTGAAGGCTTGAAATGTCCGTCCCGCAATACACGGTCGACCGCGGCATGACCCGTGATCAGGGTCAGGGGATACCGGGTCCCTTCCACATGCTTCACCAGATCGATCGGTCCTTCGGTTTCGGGATCCTGGTACTGGTGCATGTTCACATGCTTGAGCACGCCACCCCGGGTGGAAAATATCAGGGAGAGGTTTCCCTTTTTAACTTCCACCAGCGTTTCCTCAACGGGTAACGGTGCCGGTGCGGATTCCAAAGGCGCGGGTTGGGCGGTGGAGGGTAAGGCCGGAGCGGGTTCGGCTGACGGCGGTGCATCCGGCAGACCCGGCAACGGTTGTTCCGCCGGCGGGGAAACTTTTTCCTGTTTCGCGGGTGGGCCCTCGGCGGTTTGTTCCTCCGGCGGAGGCTGGAGCTTGGCCAGAAAAACCCCCCACAAAACAAACACCAGTAATGACAATCCGAAAGCCAGCAGAGCTCTATTTTCCAATATTCATCCTCCCATACTCATTTCAGCGGATCGTGTCCCCCGGCGTGAAAGGGGTGGCATTTGGACAGCCGGCACAAAATCAGCCAGGAGGCTTTGAAAAACGAGTGATGTTCCAGAGCCTGGCAGGAATATTCCGAGCAACTGGGATGAAACCGGCAAGCGGGCATCAGCATGGGCGAAATCCATCTCTGATAAAAACGTAGAATTGCTTGTAACAGCCGGTTTACCATGGGTTGCTCATTTCAGGTAGGGTGGTGAAGATCAGATTAAAGTTCAAAGGTTATCGAGTGGTTTGAAGCACCTTGACCATTTTTTGTTCCAGGACCGAAAAGGGGAGGCGAACCAGCTTTCGGGCGGATATCACCACGATATCCACGGCCTGTTCCCCCAGATGCTTATGCCGCCGGAAAATTTCGCGGATTTTCCGTTTCGCCCGGTTCCGGGCAACAGCGTTGCCGACTTTTTTGGAAGCGATGATCCCCAGCCGTTTCCGGCCCAGGGGGTTGGCTAGAAAATAGAAGGTGCAGGTTCGATCCACAGTCGCTTTTCGGCCGTGCTCCATGACTTTCCGGAATTCCGGTCGGGTCAGTAACCGTTCATCCTTGGTAAACGATTGATCGGTCATGACTCACACCGCCAGTCGCTTGCGTCCTTTTCGGCGGCGGTTGGCCAGAACCCGCCGGCCTCCGGCGCTGGCGCTTCGGGCCCGGAATCCGTGGGTTCGTTTTCTTCGTAAATTTTTAGGTTGATAGGTACGTTTCATCGCAAAATCCAGACCATCATCAATTAACGCAAATGCTGCAACTAATTGAATTCAAAAGGGTTGCTTGATTTTTGGAAATTGGTGCAGAAAATCAGCATTGATTATTTCATTCGGGTTGTCGCTTGTCAAGCGAAGTTTTCCGGCGGAAAAGGGCCGCTTCCGTCCCGTTTACGGGCCTTCGGCCAAAGTTCTATGAGTTTGAAAATTAAATGGTTTTGGAAATATTTTTATTTACACGGCAGGTAAATTTGGTATCATGAAACTATCCTAATTGCTTAAATTTAAAGGGCCTGCGTCCAATTCGATGGCGGTGCCTGCTATTCTCGATGAAGGAGGAGCTTGATGATGGCTCATAAGAACATGAACCTTTGGGTATCTGCTTTGGCACTGACCGGTATGATCTTGTCCGGTAACTGGAGTTGGGCGGCCCCGTCAGCGAACCACGGGAATCTGACCGCCGACGGGCCCGGTCCTCATCAACTCTCTTCTCAGGGGACCCGCCCCCTTGCGCCTTCCGCGATGCCTTTTCAGGTGGCGCAAACGGTCCCTGGCGTTAATGTCATGGATCAGGGCAAGGGAACGTTGGGAGCCGGGGAAAAGGATTCCGCCTACCAGACTTCCGAAGAAGGCAAAAAGCGATTTCAAAAAGCGAAATCCATCACCGCCAAAAAAGTCATGATCACGGGCAAAGTGGATGAAAGCGCCGCCAAGACGATCGTTCCTTTTTCCAAGTTCTTCACCGCGGGTTACGTGGGCGAGGAAATGGACGCGGTCGGCGAGGTGCTGGGCATTAAAGCTCCCCGTTCCAAGGGCGGATTACTCACCCGGGATTTCATGACCACAAACGACCGGATTTATATCGATATCGGCATGGATGATGATGTCCAGGCGGGTGACCGGTTTATCGTTTTTTCACAGCATGAAGAAGTGCGGCATCCGCTCAAAAAGTTTTTTATCACCTTCGACCGGGAGGTGGATCTGCTGGACGGGAATTATGAGGGGCAATACTATTCGGACTGGTTCAGCTTTCGCCATGATATCGAGGGCAATCAAATCCGAATCAAGGGGGTGATTCGGATTCTGGAAACGTCCACCATCACCTCCAAGGCCCTGGTGGAACATGCCTTTGCTCCCATAAATATCGAAGATGTTCTGGTTCCCTTTCCCAAACAAAGCCCCCCGATGATTTCCGTTGATTTTGTTCCTCCCAAAAAGGATATTCAGGGCGTGATTCTGTCGAACCGGGGCAGAAACCTGATGTTCACCATGAATGATGTGGTCTACATCGACCAGGGCGAGGAAGACGGAGTGGAAAAAGGCGACCGGCTTCAGGTCTATGTTTATCCCCTGAACGTGGACGAGGATGAAGAAGACATGAACCCGGAGGTGATTGGGGAAATTGTGATCATCTCCATCCAGGAAGATACGTCTACGGGAGTGATTCTGACCGCGGCCGATCCCATTTTCCCCGGCCAGAAAGTCCGGAGCAAGCCGTGAGGCGTCAGGCGGTGATCTTCAGAAAGCGCTTTTTGCCGACTTTGATCAGGTATTCCTGATTACCGCTGAGTTCCAGATTTTCGTCGCTCACCTTCCGGCCGTCGACCGAGACGGCCCCCTGCCGGATCATCCGTTTGGCATCGGAGGTGCTGGGGCACACTTTTGAATCCGCCAGTACTTTGCCAATCCACCGCGACTCCGCCCCCCACGTTTTTTGCGTTGGAATGTCCTGCGGCAGATTTTTATCTTTGAAAACATTTTCAAATTCCCGGGCCGCCTGTTCGGCCCGTTCTGCGGAATGGAAACGAGCCACCAGTTCCCTGCCCAGCCGCACTTTCACGTTTTTCGGGTTGAGTTGTCCGCTCCGGGTTTCCTCGCGGAGCGCGTCGAGTTCTTTCTGCGGAATCTCACTCAGCAATTCATAGTACCGCCACATGAGATCGTCGGAGATCGACATGATTTTTCCGAACATTTCCTCCGGAGGATCCATGACGCCAATGCTGTTACCCAGGCTTTTGCTCATTTTCTGGACGCCGTCGGTGCCTTCCAGAAGGGGCATGGTGACAATATTCTGCGGTTCCATGTCATAAGAGCGTTGCAGGTCCCGCCCCACCAGCAGATTGAATTTCTGATCCGTTCCCCCCAATTCGACATCCGCCTTCATGGCCACGGAATCGTATCCCTGGATCAGCGGATACAGCAGTTCGTGGATCGAGACGGGCTGATTGCTCGCCAGCCGTTTTTGAAAATCGTCTCTCTCGATCATGCGGGCCACCGTGTACCGCGCGGCCAGGTTGATCATGTCCACGGAAGAGAACTGGTTCATCCATTCGCTGTTGAACATGACGGCGGTTTTATTCCGGTCGAGAATTTTGTAAACCTGATCCAGATAGGTTAGGGCGTTTTCCTTCACTTCTTCCGCGGTCAGGCTTTTGCGGGTTTCGGACTTGCCGGTGGGATCGCCGATCATCCCCGTGAAGTCCCCGATCAGGAAAATCACCTCGTGGCCCAGATCCTGAAACTGTTTCATCTTGTGCAGGAGGACCGTGTGCCCGAGATGCAGGTCCGGCGCCGTCGGGTCGAAGCCGGCCTTGACTCGAAGGGGCTTGCCTGTTTTAATGGATTTCTCCAAAGCGCGGGCAAGCTCTTTTTCGTCAATGATCTCCGATGCCCCGCGTTTGAGAATTTGAAGTTGTTCTTCGGCAGACGTCATAAGGTTTGGGCGAATCGTTTTCCTTAAAGTAGGGAAATTATCACACCCCCCACCAAACTGCAATTGGTTTGGAGCGGGTTGGGCCGGCGTGACCGGGTTTTAACGGATCCCACGTCGCGTTCAGAATCCAGGAGCCAGGAACTTTGTCGACACCTCTCAATAAATTCCGGCAAGCCGCCCTCGGTTTTGTTCTGTTGAACGCGGTGTACCTGGTTCTGGCCTACTGGAAAGTTCCCTCCTTCACTTTAACGCCGCTCAAGGCCGCGGGTTATCTCGTGTTTATCATGTTTTTTGTCGGTATCCTGGCGTATTTTATATACCGGGGTTCCCGCACCCTGGTGCTGGTGCTGGCGGCGATCTATGGCGGGCGCATCTTGTTTTCCTCGTACACTCTGATCGCGGGAATCGCCCATCCCATGGTGCCCTATGTTTTACCCACGACGGTGATCATATTTTATTGTTTCGGCCGGGCGCTGTGGAGCTGGCCTTGAGCCCGGCAGCGAAAACGGATAGGGAGTCATGAAATCTCTTGTGCTGGATGGTCAACAACTGACCCTGGAGGAGGCCGCCGCCGCGGCCCGGGGGGGTGTCACGGTCAAGTTGTCTTCGCAGGCCCGCAAGCGGGTTCAGCAGGCACGCGCGTGGATTGATGCCGCGATTCGGGAAAAGAAAATCGTGTACGGGGTGACGACCGGTTTCGGCGCGTTCAGTGAGGTTTTGATCTCGCGCGAGCAGGGCCGGCTGCTGCAGAAAAACATTTTGATGAGCCACGCCGCCGGCGTGGGCCCCGCCTTGCCCAGCGAGGTGGTTCGCGGAGTCATGCTCCTGATGATCAACGGCAAAGCCCGGGGTAATTCCGGCATGCGCTGGAGTACGCTGGACACCCTGCGGAAGGTGTTGAACGCGGATATCGTTCCGGTGGTGCCCGAGCAGGGATCGGTTGGGGCCAGCGGGGATTTGGCGCCCCTGGCTCATCTGTCGCTGGTGCTGATCGGCAAAGGCCGGGCCCGGTATCGGGGGAAAACCCTTTCCGGATCGCAAGCGCTCAAGCGCGCCGGCTTGGCGCCGGTGGCATTGGCCGAAGGCGAAGGCCTGGCCCTGATCAACGGGACCCAGGTGATGACCGCCATCGGCGCGTTGACTCTGCATGGGGCGTTTGCCCTGGCGAAGCTGCTGGATATTGCCGCGGCGATGAGCCTTGAGGTTCTGCTGGGCAGCAAAACCCAATTCCATAAACGAATTCACCAGCTGCGGCCGCATCCGGGGCAGATCGATTCCGCCGCCAACATGCGGCGCGTTACCGACGGCAGTGAAATCATATCCTCGCACAAGGATTGCGGCCGGGTGCAGGACGCGTATTCCCTGCGCTGCGTGCCGCAGGTGCACGGGGCCAGCCGGGATACGCTGGCGTACGTTCGCCGCGTGATCGAAACCGAGATGAACTCTTCCACCGAAAACCCCCTGGTGTTCCCCAACGGCCAGGTGATGTCCGGCGGCAACTTTCACGGTCAGCCGGTCGCCCTGGCGATGGATTACCTGGCCATCGCGATGGCGGAATTCGCCGGTATTGCCGAGCGCAGGATTGAGCGGATGGTCAATCCCAACCTCAGCGGCTTGCCGTCCTTTCTGGTGGAGGAGGGCGGGTTGAATTCGGGATTCATGATCGCCCAATACACGGCGGCGGCGCTGGTTTCGGAAAACAAAGTGCTGGCCCATCCCGCGTCGGTGGATTCCATTCCCACCTCGGCCAACAAGGAGGATCACGTCAGCATGGGGACCATCGCCGCGCGCAAGGCCAGGCAGGTGGTGGAAAATGTCAAACAGGTGGCGGCTATTGAATTGTTATGCGCGGCGCAGGCGCTGGATTTATTCACCAATCTTAAACCGGGCAAGGGAACGCTGGCCGCCTATCAGGTGATCCGCCGCCACGTCCGGCACCTGAAGCGCGACCGGGAACTGAACCCGGATATTGAAACAGTCGCCGCCCTGATCGATAACGGAGACATTTTAACGGCGGTTGAAAAAGTAACCGGCCCTCTTTTGTAACCATTCCTGATCTCCCATTAACCACGAACCATGAAATCATCCGTTTTTACCGACCGTCATGACTGTCTGCCGCTGGTGACGGAAACCGGCCGAGCCTGGCAGGGCTTGCAACGGTCCTCCTCGCCGGAAATGAGCCTGCGCGTGAAAGAGTTGTTTGAGCATCTGAATGGCCTGTTCGGTTTTAAGCCGACGCCCGAGGGCCCCATCCATCAGGAATGTTTCAACTGCATCCTGCGCTATGCGTATCCCGAATTGATGATCGACCTTGCGGACCGGGTATTTGTCCAGCACGAGCGGCCCATGGTGTTTTTGAATCTCGACCACATCCACCGGAACCGGAACGTCGACCCGAAACCCCCGGCCGTGGTGACGGACTTGCCGGATTTGGACGGCCGCATGGAATCCCTGTTTCGCGATTTGGCGGAGACCCTCAGCGGGCGGCCGGAATGGCGGGAGGAGGAGCCGGTGGTTCGCCTTCTGGCGGAAAGTTACAGCTATTATATGGCGTTGACCAAAAACTTTCCGTGGGAGGATCCCTTGAAAGACACCATCCCACCGGGAAATTCGCGGGTGCTGGATGTCGCGACCGGGCTGGCGGGTTACAGCCTCATTCACGATTGGCCGCCGTCGCATCCCCCGCTGGTGTTGGCGGACCACATGCCCTTTATTGTGGAGGGATTGACCCATTTCAAAAATCTGCTGGGAAGGCCTAATGTGGAAATTCTTCCCACGACCTTCCCGGACGCCGGCCCCACCTCCAAAAAGTTTGGAACCATACACGTCAGCAAGTTTTTGCATCATTTGCAGAGGGATGAGCGCCGGCGGTTTCTGGGCTGGGCCTGGGAACAATTGGAGCCCGGGGGACGGCTGTCGATCATCGACACGGATCTGGAAAATAATATTTTAAAAGAGGCGGAGGATCGGGAGTATCGGTCCAAATTGATGCCGGGGTATCTGGAAACCCTGGTGAAGATTGAAGACCGGTTTTGCCACAATCTGGTGGATGACATTCGCGAGCTGGGTTATACCGTTCAGGAGTTTGATTTTCACGAATATCACGACCAGACGGACGCCTACAGTCATTTTCCCGGCGACGATTTGCCGATCCGGTTTCTCGGTTTCGAAATTGTGGCGCAGAAAGAATATTGAAGGTTGGGTCTCGGCAGATATTGAAAACTATCCGGAAGGGAAACTGGAATTTAAGGGGAAGATTTTTTTTTGAGAGATTTTTGCAGAGAGCGCCATTCGGGGTCGATGGCTTTGAGGGCTTTGGCTTCCATGGTGCGGTAGGTATTGAGGGTCTGTTGTCCGGCCTCCGTCAGTTGCGCTCCGCCTCCGCCTTTACCGCCTTTGGCGCGGGCCACCAGCGGTTGCTGAAAACAATGGTTCATGGTGTCCACCAGGTTCCAGGCCCGGCGGTAACTCAGACCCAGGGCGCGCGCGGCGGCGGAGATGGAGCCCGTTTGACGGATCGCTTCCAGCAAATCCACCTTTCCCGGTCCCAGAGCGATTTCTCCATGGGCCATGACGCGAATCCGGGGCCGGCAGGAACTTTTGGGTTTTTTCGTCTCGGGCACGGGGGCCTCATTGGGTTTTGGGAACAGGGATTCGGGAAATAGCGACGACGTTCGGTATCGGCCAGGCCAGGTTGTTGGCATCGGTTTCGTTGGAGCCGGTGGAGTAGCTTCCCACAAATTCCATTTCCCGTTTACCGGACCGAATATACAGCTGGGCTTCCGAGCCTCCTTCGACGTACATGGCCCGTTTCAGGTTCAGCGGCAGTTTCAGCAGATTGGCGATCAGATCGTGCGTGCTGAACGGCGAGCGGACGTGAATGAACAGAATAAATCCAAACCGATCCATGCCGATGGCCGCGGTACTCCATTTCTTTTTCTGCTGTGACCAGACGTTTTTGCCGTTACAGGAGATCATCCGGATACTTTGGATCAGCGTCTGGTAGCGTTTTCTCAACCGCGGCACATTCTGGCAGTCCCGGTCAAGAATTTGAACGGCGGGCAGTTGCGGTTCCGTCGGATCGAAGGCCAGCAGGGACCGGTCTTTGGAAAACCAGCTGTTGTTGACATGCCCCCGGGTTTTCATCAGGGATACGCTGGTTTTGTTGTCGGCCTGGTACATGCTGGCGTTGATGGCGGCGACCATACCGTTGCGCCGGACCCACTCTCTGGCGGACAACCGTTTGCCGCCGGGCGAGGCTGAAGCATTCAGTAGACTGAACTTGAATTGTCTGGGATCGATCCGTAAAACCCGGATCAGGGAATCGCCGACCTCAGATTTTTTTGGGGGGCTGAAGGTTCCGAATTCCAGTCCGGGTTCCAGAAGAAGCCAGGGGCTTTGGGGACGGTCACTGCTGGTGACCGGGGCCGGTTTAATCGCCCAAATTCCAATGCAAAGGATAATGAAAGTGTTTGGCAGGAAAAACCTTTTTCTGTTCATCCCATTGCCCTTTTCATAACGCTTTGAATAATTGGTGAAAAAAGATATATTACTAAAATTCGTCCGGCGCCGCATACCGCCAAATGAATTTCGGGTTAATTATATCAATAAAATTGAGAGAAAGAGGGTGATTTTACAGAAAACGTTTTCATTGAAATTCGCTTAATTAAATAAGGGGGGGATCATTTTTGGTTGAATGGAAGGTTTAACGTGTGTTTTATTTTGTAACCATCGGTTGATTATGTTTAAAAATTGTTTATAATAAAATTACTTCAAATGTATGTTTTTGGAGCTCCATTGTAAAAGATTATTATTTCATTTGAGACCTGCCTGAACCTGAGCGCGGTCATTTTTAGAAGAAGGAAATGTTGATGAAGATAATCCCACGAGTAACTACTGTGTTTTTGCTGGGTTTATTAATGGCTTGTGCCTCCGGTAAAGAGGGCGGTCCGGCACCTTCCGGTGATACGGCGCCCGCCGAAGTCTCTTCTGCCCAGCCTGCAAGTGGCGGAGGTGAAAGTCCCGCTTCCGCACCCTCGCCTGCAGCAGAAGAAGCCCCGGCGGAACCTCCGGCCCCGGCGGTTGAGGCAACGGTGACGATCGTCAAACCCAAGAATACCGCTACGGTCAGTGGCCCGGTGGAAGTGTGCATGGAAACTGAAGGTGTTACCGTAGAGCCCGCCAAGAACGGTGTCAATGAAGGGAAAGGACATCATCATTTGATCATTGATGTCGATTTGCCGGACCTGAGTCAACCGGTCCCCAAGGATGATAAGCATATCCATATGGGAGACGGTTCCAAATGTAAAACCATCGAGCTGAGTAGGGGGATGCATACCGTTCAGGCGCTGTTCGCCAGAGGAAATCATATTCCTTACGATCCGCCGGTAACCGATTCAGTAGTTGTGTTTGTAGAATAGATTAATTCAAAACGAAAAGGGAGATAGCGCATGAAAATTTTGGCCAGAGTATTAGTGATTTTCTTTATCACGCTTCTCGTCGGTTGTGCCACCGGTGGGTCTTCAGGCGGCGGCGGTGGCAGTTCAGCCAGTTCCTCGTCGGATGGCGGGTTGACGGATGAGCAACTCGAGAAGATGGGAATCCGGGAAACGTACGATAAGCGCCAATAATTAATATTTCGCCGTGTACGCAATTGCGGGCCTTCGGGCCCGCTTTTTTTTTGCGAGGATCTTTATCCGGAGTGTTGCATCAGCGTTGAAAATTCGGAAAGGCTTTCCAGGACCAGGCTCGAGCCGCTAAAATCGATATTCCGGTTGAGCCGGTTTTTGACGATGATGCAGGGCATTCCCGCCTCCCGGGCCGCCTGAAGGCCCTTCAGAGCATCTTCCAAAACCACGCATTGCCCCGGCTCCAGGCCCAGTTCCCGGGCCGCGTCCAGAAAGATATCCGGATGCGGTTTTTCCCGCCGCGAAGGATCCTTGCCCAGAATGGTGGAAATCAGGGAATCCGCTCCCTCGTGTTTGAGAATGGCCCGGATATCGTGCGCCCAGGAACCCGAAGCAATAGCGAGGCGATACCGGCCGACCAGCGACTCGATGAATTGGCGGGCCTCGGGAAACAACTTGATATCCCCGTTCCGGCAGAACCGGGAATAGATTTCAAATTTCTGTTGCCGCATGTCTTCCGGTTTGACATCCAGCTTTAAATTGTAACGCTCCACCTCACCCTGAATCCCCTTGCCCTTGGAGGTGAATTCCACCCAGTATTCGTCCGGATCGATGGAGTGGCCGTACCGTTCGAATACCGTGTTGTAGGCGCGGTAATGGAACGGTTCCGAATCCGCGATCAATCCATCGAAGTCCAGGATCACTCCCTGGCATTGGGACATCAGGGAACGGAGTTTTCGGCTTTTATCAGTCATATCCGTATGGGAATTGTCGTTCATGGTGAACTGAAGTGTCGAGAAATCCGGTTCATTGATAAACAGAATCGCCCAGCCGGTCCCAGCGGACTCCGGAATTGTGACTGTTCCAGGACCAGTAGATCCACTGCGCCTTGCCTCTCAGGTTTTTCAGGTCCAGGACGCCCCACATCCGGCTGTCATGGCTGTTTTCCCGGTTATCTCCCATGACGAAGACATGGCCCTCCGGGATCAGTACGGGTGCCAGATCATCCCGGTTCGGCGGTCCCATGCCCGGCGGCTCCGAATGGTGGGCGTAGGGCTCCTTCAACGGTTTGCCGTTGATATAAACCTTTTGCCGGACAATATGAAGCGTTTCTCCCGGCAAACCGATCACCCGCTTGATGAAATCCTTTTCCGGTTCCAGCGGAAATTTGAAAACGATGATGTCGCCGCGTTGGGGAATGCTGGATATCAGATGATAATCCGGAAACAGCTGAATACTGGTGAACGGGACTTCGTTGGGGATATGAATCCCGTAACTGAATTTGGAGACCAGCAGGTGGTCGCCCACCAGCAGCGTCGGTTCCATCGATCCCGTCGGAATTTTGAAGGCCTGAATGATGAACGTGCGGATCAGCAGGGCCAGCACCAGAGCGATCAGAAGCGCTTCGGTGTATTCCCTGACAACTGTTTTTTGCGGTTTTCCGGGTTTTTCTTTTTCGTCGAGGTTATTTGTCATCGGTTCTGAGAACGGCTAAAAAGGCTTCCTGCGGGATTTCCACTTTGCCGATTTGTTTCATTTTCTTTTTGCCGGCTTTCTGTTTTTCCAGCAATTTCCGTTTTCGGGTGATGTCGCCGCCATAGCATTTGGCCAGAACATTTTTGCGAAGGGCTTTGACGGCTTCTTTGGCGATAACCTTGCCGCCGACGGAAGCTTGAATGGCTACCTCGAACATTTGCCGGGGTATTTGCTTCTTCAATTTTTTGACTATCCCCCGGCCCTGACGATACGCTTTATCCTTGTGCACAATCATCGAAAGCGCGTCCACCAGTTCCCCGTTGAACAGGATATCCAACTTTACCAGATTTGATTCCCGGAAATCTATAAATTCATAGTCAAAAGATGCGTATCCCTTGGTGGAAGACTTCAACTGGTCGTAAAAGTCCAGAACAATTTCGCTGAAAGGCAGATCGTACTGCAGCAGGACGGTTTGCGGATTGAGGTATTCCATTTTGGTCTGGATGCCGCGCCGGTCCCGCGTCAGGGACATGATGGTTCCCACATATTCTTCCGGTACGATGATCGTGCCCTGGATGTAAGGTTCTTCAATCCGGTCGGCACGGGTTTGCTTGACCAGGTTGACCGGATTATCGATCATTTCGGTTTCACCGTTTTCATGAATCAACCGGTAGATGACCGTGGGGGCGGTGGTCATCAAATCCACCTTGTATTCCCGCTCCAGCCGTTCGCGGATGATTTCCATATGCAGGAGCCCCAGGAATCCGCAACGGAAGCCGAATCCCAGGGCGGCCGAGGTCTCGGGTTCGTAAGTGAACGAAGAATCATTCAGCACCAGTTTTTTCAGGGCGTCTCTCAGCGGCTCGTAATGATCGCCCAGAAGAGGATAAAGACCGCTGAAGACCATGGGCTTGACCTCCTTGTAACCGGGCAACGGCTCGGCGCAGGGATGGCCTGCCGCGGTGATGGTGTCGCCGATGCGGGTCTGGTCCAGCTGTTTGATCCCGGCGACCACGTAACCCACTTCCCCGGCGTTGAGTCGTTTAACCCGGCGGGCGGCGGGGTTAAAGGTCCCCAGCTCTTCCACCACAAAACGTTTTCCGGAAGCCATCATCATGATTTCCATGCCCTCCCGGATTTCGCCATCCATGATGCGGGTCAGAAAAATCACGCCCCGGTAGGAATCGTACCAGGCGTCGAATAACAGGCCTTTCAGCGGGGCGGCGGTTTTTCCCTCGGGCGGCGGTATCAGACGCACCACCGCCTCCATGATTTCCTGGATTCCCAATCCCTCCTTGGCGCTGGCCGGAATCGCGTCGGTGGAATCGATCTGCAAAATATCTTCCAATTGCTCCATCACCGCTTCCGGGTCCGCACTGGGCAGATCGATTTTATTGATGACCGGGACAATGTGCAGGTTGTGCTGCATGGCCAGGTTCACGTTGGCGATGGTCTGCGCCTGGATGCCCTGGGAGGCGTCGACCACCAGCAGCACCCCCTCGCAGGCGGCGAGGCTGCGCGAAACTTCATAGGTGAAGTCCACATGGCCCGGCGTATCGATCATGTTGAAGACGTACAGTTCGCCATCGTCCGCCCGGTAGTCGAGGCGCACGGTTTGCGCTTTGATGGTGATGCCGCGCTCGCGCTCCAGGNNATCCCGCGCTCGCGTTCCAGGTCCATGCTGTCCAGAACCTGGTCCTTCATCTCCCGTTTCTGCAACCCGCCGGTGGTGAGAATCAGTTTGTCCGCCAGCGTGGATTTACCGTGATCGATGTGCGCGATAATGGAAAAATTGCGAATGTTTTTTTGTGACATGAAAACTTCTAAAGGGTCAGCATTAAAATTTAATGAATTCCTGCTTGATCAACCAGGGAGTTGGTTGGTGGTTGACGAAAGAGGATCAAATCGGTCGTTGCGGAACACTCCGAAAGGCGGCCTAGGCGGTTCCGGCATCGACCCGGGGGAACGATGTCTCCTGTGGTAATTTCCGGGATGAGCCCCCATTCGANNCGGAGTTTGATCACCTCATAATCCCGGGCGTTGTCCACATCCAGCGTCGCTCCGGGCAGAGGCGTTTCCAGGCCCACAAACCGTGTGTTCATAATATTGGAAATACATTCTTCCAATCCCTTTTTGGGGACCCAGGAACGGAAAAACCGCACCAGGGGTTTGGCGTTCATCCAGGAAAACAGCAGGCCCAGCAACAGGCCGATATAATAGGTGTACCGGTTTTTCTTGTCTTTGCCGATCAGGTTCAGGCCGAATAAAATCACGTTTTTAAGATTGCGTTGATAACGGTAATGGTACATCCGTTGAATATAATGCCGGTTCAATATCCGGATCGGTTTGGCCAGATGAAGATTACTGATCCGGTAACGGTTTTCTTTCATGTGCAGATAAGCCATTTTGACGCCCGGTTTTCCCATTCCGGGGTAAAAGGGCATCAGGCTGGATTCCGGCGTCAGGCCCGTTATCAGGTCGTAACGATCCAGATCGCAGTTCTGAACAAAATAATCGATCTCGTGAGGCGTGATCAAAGGTGAATCGCAAGGCACGACCAAAACCGCCCGATCCCGGTACGGCGATTGTTCCAGGGCGCTTTCCGGAACCGGTTCCGGCAGGGTTTGCAGGAACGTATGCCAGATGTTCTCATAAAGATTGCGCTTTTGCTCCAGCACGTGAATCGCCTTCGATCCGTTGATGGAAATGCCATCAGCCTCTATATGTTTCAAAAGGGCTGTCCGCGGACCAATGACATAAATACTCCGCACGGATTCCGCTTTCAACAGGGCCTTAATGACATAACTGATGATGCATTGACCCCCAATGGGCAGGAAAGCCTTGTGCTGCTGGTAAACCTTATAGCTTTGCTTTCCCTCTCCCGCCGCCAGAATCGCATCGTACTGATTGAATTCCATAGCTCCATCCTTGTTGAATCACAACCCGAATCCACTGATTATATAATAGATATCCTTAAAAATGAGGACAAAATGACACCCCCGCCGGTCTCCAGTCCAATCGTGTGATTTAAGGGGTATTTATGAAGCAGAGCGATTTTGATCCTTGATATCAGCCGAATTTTTGATTATACACAAAGTTCATGTAATCCGGTCCCCAGGAAAATATCACCCATGTCCTCTACCTCGTCCTTGAAAACAACGCCCTTTTTTAAAACCCATCAAAAAATGAACGGCAAAATGGTGCCTTTCGCCGGGTGGCATATGCCCATTCAATTCGCCGGGGTCCTCGAGGAACACCGGGCCGTGCGCGAGAGCGTGGGGGTGTTTGATGTCAGTCATATGGGCGAAATCGAGGTGCGGGGCCGCCAGGCCAAATCCTTTCTACAGAAACTGCTCACTAATGATATGGACAGGCTCGACAACGGCGGGATCCTGTATTCCCTGATGTGTTACGAACACGGCGGGGTGGTGGACGATCTGCTGGTCCACCGGTTTGAGGAAGACCGCTATTTTCTCTGCATCAACGCCTCCAATACCGGGAAGGACTTTGAATGGGCGGTCCGGCAGGCCGAAGGGTTCGAGGTGCAGGTCGAAAATATCAGCGACCGGACCGCTCAACTGGCCGTTCAGGGGCCGCGTTCCGAACCTCTCGTTCAGAAACTGACCGATGCGCCTCTTGCCGAACTGGCGTATTATCGTTTTCTGGAAACCCGGTGTTGCGGGGTAGACGCGATTGTTGCGCGGACCGGCTATACCGGGGAAGACGGTTTTGAAATCTATTTGAAGGCCGACACCGCGGTGACGGTGTATGAGAACCTGCTGGAAGCCGGCCGGGAATTTGACTTGCAGCCCATCGGCCTGGGGGCGCGCGACACCCTGCGGATGGAAATGGGGTACCCGCTTTACGGACAGGAAATTGATGAGCGGTCTTCGCCTTTGGAAGCCGGCCTGGGATGGGTCGTCAAGCTTCGTAAAACAGATCCCTTTAATGGCAGGGAGCCCCTGAAGAAACAAAAGGATAAAGGGCTGTCCCGGAAGCTGGTGGGGGTCCAGTGTTCGGAACGCGGGGTACCCCGTTCCCACTATCGGGTGCTCCATGACAGCCAACCCGTGGGGGAGGTGACCAGCGGAACTTTTTCCCCGTCCTTGAATACCGGGGTGGCCTTGTGTTATGTACCAACGGAATTGTCCGAGGTGGGCACCCCGTTGGAAATCCAAATCCGGAACTCATCCGTCGCGGGGGAAGTGGTGGCCCTGCCGTTCGTCACCCGGCGGGTGAAGAAATAATTCAACCTGCGGGTCCGGCGGCTTCTTCGGAACCCTCGGATTCCAGTTAATCCGTTAATGGCATGTGAATCAAAAGGAGGAAAGCATGGAGATCCCCAAAGATCTTCGATATACCCGGGAGCATGAATGGCTGAAGGTCGACGGCGGCAAAGGCACCATCGGCATCACCCATTTCGCTCAGGATCAATTGGGCGACGTGGTGTTTGTCGAAGTGCCGGCGGTGGGCACCGAACTGAGCCAGGAAAATACCTTCGGCGTGGTGGAATCGGTGAAAACCGTTTCCGATCTGTACGCCCCGGTCAGCGGCAAGGTGACCGCCGTCAATAAGTTTCTGGAAACCAACCCCGAACTGGTCAACCAGGATCCCTATGGCAAAGGCTGGATGATCGAAATCGAATTGTCCGACGCCGGCCAGGCGGACTCTTTGTTGTCCGCGGAAGATTACGAGGGATTTCTCAAAGAACAACAGGGTTAAGTTTGACTCTCAAAGGCTGATCTTTAATGCGCTATATTCCACACACCGAAAAGGATATCCAGGAAATGCTCCGCGCCATCGGCGTCGGAAAGGTGGAAGAACTGTTCCACAGCATTCCCGAAGCCTTGCGGCTGGAACAACCCCTGGACCTGCCGCCGGCCCTGGCGGAGGCGGACCTGACGCAAACCCTCGGGCGGCTGGCCCACCGCAATATGGGTGAGGACTATTCGGTTTTCCTGGGGGCGGGGGTCTACCGGCATTTTACCCCTTCCGTTGTGAATCATCTGATCCTGCGTGGGGAATTTCTGACCAGCTACACGCCCTATCAGCCGGAGGTCAGCCAGGGCACCCTGCAGGCGATTTTTGAATTCCAGAGCATGGTCTGTCTGCTGACCGGCATGGAAATCGCCAACGCTTCGATTTACGATGGCGCCACGTCACTGGCCGAGGCCGTCCTCATGGCCCACCGGGTCAACCGGAGAAATGAAGTATTGATGGCCCGGACCGTTCATCCCGAATACCGGCAGGTGGTGAACACGTACACCCGGGGCATCGAATTCCATACTCTGGACATTCCGTACCTGGAGAACGGCCGGATAGACCTGGAGTTTGTCCGGCAAAAGGTGAACGACAACACCAGCGCGGTGGTGATTCAGTCGCCGAACTTTTTCGGGGTGGTGGAGCAATATGCGGAGTTGGGAGAATTTTTGAAGGAGAAAAAGACTCTGCTGATCGTGGTGGTGGCGGAAGCCGGCTCCCTCGGTCTCCTGAAACCGCCGGGCGAGCGTGGGGCGGATATCGCCGTGGGCGAGGGCCAGAGCTGGGGTTTGCCGGTTTCGTATGGCGGGCCGTACGTCGGGTTTTTTGCCGCTAAGGAGGCCTTTTTCAGGCAGATTCCGGGACGCATCGTCGGCGAAACCGTCGACCGCGAAGGCCGCCGGTCCTACGCGTTGACGCTCGCTACCCGCGAACAGCATATCCGCCGCGAAAAAGCGACCTCCAATATCTGCACCAATCAAGGCCTGTGCGCGCTGGCGGCGACGATCTATCTTTCAGCCATGGGCAAGGCCGGGGTCCGCGAGGTGGCGCTCCAGAACCTTAAGACTGCCGCCGCCCTGAAAAATAAACTGGCCCAGGTCAAAGGATTTCGCCTGAAATTCGAAGCGGAAACCTATAACGAATTTGTGTTGGAATGCCCCGGTTCCGCCAAAGCGGTCCATGAAAAATTACTGGAAAGGCAAATTGTCGCGGGCCTGCCCCTGGGGGATTTTTATCCCGAACTGGAAAACTGCCTGCTTCTGTGTGCCACGGAAATGAATTCCCCGGAAAGTCTGGACCGCTTCGCCGATCAACTGGCTTCCTTGTAATCCGCCGAAAAAACTGAAAACTTTCGGGAAATAGCCGGTTTTTTAATGAACCGGGGAGAGTTTTAGATTATTATTTGAACAATTGACCACGTTCCAGTGGTTTTCTATCCGGGTCATTCACGACCTTAACCATGTCTTCAGGAGGAAAACACGCATGGCCACCAAAAAGTCCAGCAACAGCAAACCGCCCACCAAATCAGAAATTCTGAATCATATTGCTTCAGAAACGGGTTTGTCGCGCAAGCAAGTCGCGTCCGTATTCGAATCACTTGGGGGAATGATCGGCAAGTCGCTTTCATCGCGCGGTCCCGGCTTGTTCAACGTCGTGGGATTGATGAAAGTTAAAGTCGTCAAAAAGCCGGCCACCAAGGAAAGAAAAGGGATCAATCCTTTCACCGGAGAAGAAACGGTATTCAAGGCCAAGCCCGCCCGCAAGGTGGTCAAGGTTCAGCCTCTGAAAGCACTCAAGGACATGGTGTAAACAGTTCGTGCGCACGAATTATCAAGAGTCAAAAACAACAAGCTCAGGATTCTCTTGCGCCCTGAGCTTGTTTTGTTTTTCTTCGACGGAAGCGATGTCGACCGATTTATCCGCTGCGCTGCGCCGCTTCCTCGCTCCACTCGGTGAGGTATCGCTTGAGAGTGCTCCGGTATTGAAACTCCAGATCTTCCCGCTGGATTTTCTGTTCAAGTTTCTTCAGCATCTTTAAAGCTTCCCCGGGCCGTTCCAATTCCTTCCACAGCAACTGGGCCAGGAGAAATTGTGCCTCGGTTTCCTGGGGATACTCATCGATGATCTGCCAGTAGCTCTTTTCCGCCATGGCAAATTTAAAGGCCAATTTATATCCATTCGCCTGGCGGTACATTCTTTTCAGGGTCGTCGGATCATCTAACTTTATAGATCCTAGAAACAGTCCGGCCGCCAGATTTCCAATTCCCTTTATCAGGCGGCTTAAAAGAAAAGCCATAGCTACCCCCGTCACAGCCATACCCATAAAAATCAGAATCGCCTCTTGGATTCCGATAAACGGAGCGATAAAAAAAGCGATGATCAGCCACGCGCCAACAACGATGGCGGTCACTTGGAAAAAGGGATAATTGTCCTGGGGGTATTTCATAAAATCGTCTCCGAGGTTGCCAAATTCGGATATCTCCTTCCAAAAATCATTCATCTATAGTGTAATGCATTTTTATAGGAGGGAAAGCCCAAAGGGACAGGTAGACTATCGCGGGGAAATTCAGTTCATCATGAATTAAATTCGCTTAAGAAGATTCCGCGCCTGGGAAGTCTATTTGATTTTTTGGGCCAGTCCTTCGGCGGAGTAAGTGAGGATTTTGGACAGGGTGGGGTGGTAATGAGGCACCGCCGGCAGATCGTGGAGGGCGCCTCTAAAATTCATGATTGCAATGAGTTGGTGATTAAGTTCGTTGGCATCAGGACGGGTGATGTGGCCTCCCAGAAGCTCCCCGGTGGCGGGGGAGCACAACAGTTTCGCCTGCCCGTGAATTTCCCCCATGATCCGCGATATTAAAAAAAATAATGCGGCTGGCTGGTAACGGTCGGAGGAATTCGCTGGAGGGCAAGCGGAGTGCGGAAAATTTATCCTTAGCGATGCGCCTCCTCCTCGCTCCATTCGGCGATGTATTTCTGAAGAGCCTTCCGGTATTTGAAATCCAGATCGTCCCTCCGGATTTTTCGCTCCAGTTCCCGTAAGAGTCTTAAAGCTTCCCCGGGACGCTCCAGTTCCGTCCACAGCAACTGGGCCAGGAGAAATTGCGCTTCGATCGCGTCGGGGTATTCCGCCATGATTTCCCGGTAAACGTTTTCCGCCTGGGAATACCGGCCGGCCATTTGGAGTCCGTGGGCCTGCTTGAACCGTCCCTTCAGAATGGCCTTGTCGTCCTGTTCATGGGAGCCCCTGTGAAACAGGCCGCCCGCCAGGTTTCCGGTTTTTATGATCAGGTGGTTTGCAACAAAGGCGACCGTTAAAGAGAAGACGAGCACCTTAAAAACGAAAGCCAGATTCAAAGACGGAGCCGCAAAGAGACCGATAATCATGCACGCCCCAAAAATGTACAGGGTCAACTGGATAAAATGAGGGCCATCCTGGGGATCTTTCATGAGACACACTCCGGGAATTCAAAAATCCGGCGTTTTTGAACAAACCATATACATATATAAGTGTAAGGCCATTGGGATGAGTTGAAGGTAAAAAAGCGCGAAGAATTAATGTTTTCTGTTCAGGTCATCGACAGACAAAACAAACCCACAGCAAAATTTCGCCGTGGGTTGTCGTTTGCAGATTTTATTTTTGACCGATGAATCCCAGGCTCAAGACGTTTAATATCTCCTTGAATTCCACGGAGAGTCCGAAGATCAGCTTGACCTCATCTTCGCCGTCCTGGAAATCACTATCTACTTCCACAGAAGTGAAAAACTTTTTGGTGGCGTCTTTTTCCTTCAGCCGGATCGGCAGGTAACCGCGAAATTTAACGCGCTTATCTTCGTTGTCCGTAAAGTTTTCACTGACACCCCAGCCGACGTCAAAGAAGGCGCCGTTGTACCGGTCATTGGCTGTATGATAAAGGCGGAAACCGGCAAAATGATGTTGGAATAAATCCGATGGGCCAAAGTCGGTTGCGGTGGTATCTTGCGGAATGTCCCGCACGCTGTCGAACCCGACCAAACCCAAGACCGCCAACCGGTTGTTTTGCAATTCAACAAAACCCAGATCGATTAACAGGCCCGCTTCACCTTCAATCGCTCGACGACCCTCTATTTTACTGGGGCCCGTAACCGTTTCATCCCGGTTTTGAACGTTGCGGGAGGTGAGGCCAAACCTCATATAAAAGTGAACTCCTCCGTTTTCGTCATAATCAACCAGCCGATCCCTCAGTCTTAATCCCGCGCGCGCGAACCCTTCGGCAAATTCATTACTTCCAATCAATTCTACGCCTCCATAGAAGTCCGCATAGAAATCACATTCGGTTTCGGCGTCGGTGCGTTGCAAACAGCTATCTACTTTGGCCCCGGAGGCGGCGGCTTTCACTTTTTCCAGATTTACTTGCGCGTCTTCTTCTGTTAGTGGAGTTTTGAGGTTGTCGAGTTCGCGTTTTAAGTCGTCAACAGCCTCGGTGATTTTGCCTTTGGTTTCTAGTGTTGCCTGTTCAGCACTCAGAAGCAACGGCGGAGTCAGTAACATCAGGGCTGTTACAACCCAAACCCCGTGAATGGTTAGCAATGCTCGGTTTTTCATTCCCCCCTCCATGGTTGTGACGCGTTCACAAAATCGAGTGGCTGAAACTTTCTGCGCTCACCCAACGAATACGCCACTCAATTAAAAAACGGCAATCTGATAAATTTGGATAACCGAATTATAGGTTTAATAGGCGAAATATCAAGGAAAAATAGCCCGTCTGGTGAGATTACTTGATTTTTTGGGCCAGTTCTTCGGCGGGGTAGGTGAGGATTTCCGACAGGGTGGGGTGGTAGTGCGGCATCTTTAGCAGGTCGTGGACGGTGCCTCTAAAGTACATGACTCCAATAAGTTGGTGGATCAGCTCCCCGGCTTCGGGACCGGTAATATGTCCCCCCAGGAGCTCTCCCGATGCGGGGGAGGCGAGCAATTTCACCTGGCCGTGTATTTCCCCCAGGGCCAGCGATTTGCCGTGATCGTCGAACGGATACGAGGCGGCCAGATAATCGATCTTCCGTTCCCGGCATTCTTTCTCGGTCAGGCCGACACGCGCCACCTGCGGGTCGGTAAACACCACGTGAGTGGTCAGGCGCTCGTCCATTTCCCGGGGAGGTTGTCCGGGATGCGCGGCGTTCCATCCGGCGATTTCTCCCTGCTGAATGGCGATGTGGACGATCTCGTGCAAGCCGTTCACGTCGCCCACGGCGAAAATGTGAGGCCGGCTGGTGCGCATGGCGGTATCGACCCGGATGCCCCATTCCTTCAAGTCGACTCCCGCCGCCTCGAGGTTTAAGCCCTCGGTATTGGGGGAGCGTCCCAGCGCGTCCAGGATCACCTCCGCGGAAACGGACCGGTCCCGTCCCTCGTGAAGGAAATGGACGGTCTTCTGATCGCCTTCAGAGCTCACCTTTTGTAATTTCGTACCGGTGAACACGGTCATCCCCTCTTCCCGGAACCGGCTCTCCACCGGCCGGGCCATGTCCTCATCGCTCGAGGACAGAATATGGGGACTGCGCTGGATCAGGGTGACCGATGTGCCGAGGCGCTGATAAAACTGCGCCAGCTCCACCCCCACCGGTCCGGCCCCCAGCACGATCATCGATTCCGGCTGATCCTTCAGCTCCAGCACGTCGTCGCTGGTGAGGTATCCGGTTTCCTCCAGGCCGGGAATGGGAATCTTCTTAATTACCGAGCCGGTGGCGATGATGAACGCCTTGGCGGAATAGGTTGTTCCGCCGGCGGTGATTTCATTTGGGGAGACAAACGCCGCTTTTTCTTCGATCAGGGTAAAGCGGGGATTTTTGAGCTGCTCGATGCGGTAGTCGGCGAATTCCCGGATCAGCCGGTTTTTGCGTTCGATCACCGCCGTCAGATCCGCCTTTACCGATTCGGCGAGGAGTCCGAACTCCCGGGCGCGTTTCATCAGAGACAGGACGTCGGACGAGCGCAGAAGGGTTTTGGTGGGCATGCACCCGCGCAGAATGCAGAGTCCGCCGAGGGGGCCGGGATCGAAGATCGCCACGCGGGCGCCGGCCGACCGCGCGGCGTCCGCCGCGGCGTATCCTCCCGAACCGCCGCCGATGACAATGACATCAAAATCCATGAGCCTGATCCGCTGGTTGAGTGGGCGTGAGGCGGGCGCTTATTCGAAATCCGCCGGAGACAGCTTGAATTCCGTATAGCATTCTTCCAGCAGGCTGTTCGCGGTTTCCACCATATGGTGTTCGTCTTGTTCTTCGAACAGTTTTTTGGCGATGCGCAGGTGGTGAATGGCCTGCTTTCCGTTCTTGACGGAGTAATGGACCGTCGCCAGGTTGCTGTGGGCGCGCGCGAAGTTGGGATTGAGCCGGATCGCCTCCTGATAATGTTTGACCGAATCCTCGATCATGTTCAGGAGGTTGCTGATCAGCGCCAGGCTGTAATGGGCCATCACGTCGTCCGGTTTCAGCTCCACCGCTTTCTGAAAGCAGGGGAGGGCCTTGGCGTTCTGCTGGAGCTTGCCATAGCGGCTGCCCAGGTTGAACCAGGCCCGGAAATGGTCTGGATCCAGATCCACCGTTTTCAGATAAGCGGTAATCGCGCCTTCGTTGTCTCCGGCCCGTCCGGACTGGATTCCCCGTTGGAACCAGTCGTCGGCGGTTTCCGGGGTTTGAGACTCTGTTGACATGCGTTATTCCTTCAAAAATATAAGAATTATCAATATTTTAAGTTTTCGGCCGGTTTCGGATGGCCCCTATGCTACCCGTAACCATTATCAATTGCAACCGCCGACAGGGCCCCGGCAGGGCCTTCGGGGCTGGATTGGGGAGAGTCTGTCCTTGACCCGGGAACAAATATGAATTTAAATGCTAAACTTTATTGAGAAAACCTGAACTCGTCGCGCTGAAGGAAAAAATTACCATGTCAGAAATCAAACCGGGATCGGAAGAAGAACAGCGGATGCTGGGCCGATGGATCAAACGGGGCCAGGATTTGATCGTGGCCACCTCCGCTTTGGGGGATTCTTATCTGGATCCCAATGTCCAAAGGACCGAGGAGGTTCAAAAGCTTTCCGAGGAATATGTGCAATTCGACCATGAAGTGGCCCTGAAACTTCCGCATTTGAAGGGCCGGTTCCGGTGGGATCTGGAAAAATACTACCGCGACCATTTCGGTCCTTACCTGCCCAAAGATTGAGTCCCGAGCCATGGCTGAAATCAAACTGCTGGACCTGACCGACGCCCCGGTGGAAGGCCGGGGAAAAAAGGTGGAGTTCACCCATCCCCTGACGGAAATCGATTACGCCCTGGCCGTGTATTTCGCCAAGGGCCGCTATTTCGCCATCACCGATGCGTGCAAGGAATGTCAATCCAGCCTGGCCCAGGGCCGGCTGGAGGGGTTGTATGCCTACTGTTGCCGGGAACAGCATCCCTGGAACATCAAAACCGGCCTGTACAAGTTCGACCGCAGGCGGTCCCTCCCCATTTACCGGATCACGGTTAAAGACGGCGGGATGTATATCGAGATTTAACTCCCAGGTTAGAATGCACCGCGGAGGGCGCAGAGTCCGCGGAGAAAACCTCAAGCCGGCAGAATAACAGGATGCCCAGAAGCCGCTGGTTCTAAAATCCTGTCCCCCTCAGTGGAGCGCCTGCAGGATGATGGAAAAAAGTTGAGAGGGGATTACCAGGGGGAGAGGGTCAGGGTATTGCCTTCCTCGTCGTACACTTTTTTGTCCTGCAGACAAAATTGAATGAATTTGAGAGCCAGCTCTTTGACTTGAATGTTATCCGTGCCGTAGACATTGAATGCCCTGCCCAGCAATTCCGGGGAATGGATGCGGCAGTAGAGCTCCTTGCTTCCGGATGTTTCATACGGACCTTCAATGGTCAGGCTGAAGGGTTGGCGGCCTTTTCTGTCCTCGTAATAGGCCTGCAGGGAATAACCGTCGGAATTCATTGATTTGCTCCCCCAAATCAGATATTCATTTTCTGAAAATGTAATTAAATTGACAGCATCACCAATGATACCCTATAAATCAATCTCTTAATAGCTGAAATTCCGTCCGCCGTCCAATGTAAATGTGTTTTTTATGTTGAAAAAATGTGAACAGTTTTTGCTCAGGGAGGTTAACAAATTCAAGTTCAATCGTTTTTAAAAATCGAGAATTCGGATTAGCGATAATAAAAGCTGTGGAAAACGGTTCTTCTTTTTTGCTGATTAAAAGTCAATTAAGGCCATTAAAAAGGGTGCCGATCGGACGGGGTTAAAGTTATCGCCGCCAGGCATGAAATTTCTGGATGAGTTTGAGCAGCCCCGCCGGGGCGTTATTTTTTTTCCAGAGTCCGGCGGCGTACTTGTTGGCCTCCGCCATGGTGGGATAAATATGGATGGTGCCCAGAATCTTGTTCAGCCCCAGCCCGTGTTTCATGGCCAGGACGTATTCGGTGATCAAATCCCCGGCATGGTACCCGACGATGGTGACGCCCAGAATCCGGTCCTTGCCGGGCGGGGTCAGCACCTTCACATAACCCTTGTCCTCGCTGTCGGCGATGGCACGGTCGAGGTCGTCGATGCCGTAGGTCGCCACGTCATGGGGAATCCCCTGTTCCTTCGCTTCCTTCTCGTTGAGTCCCACCCGCGCCACTTCCGGATCGGTGAACGTCGCCCAGGGGATCACGCTGTAATCCACCTTGAACTTTTTAAACGGACGGAACAGGGCATTGACAGCACAGTACCAGGCCTGGTGCGCCGCGGTGTGCGTGAACTGGTAGGGGCCGGCGACATCGCCGCAGGCGTAAATATTTTTGTGCGTGGTCGTTCTCAGATAGGAATCGACCTCCACCGTGCCGCGCGGACCGAGCTGGACGCCGATCTCCTCCAGGCCGAAGCCTTTGGCGTTGGCGGCGCGGCCCACCGCCACCAGTAACTGGTCGAATTCGATCCGGGCCGTCTCGCCGTTTTTTTCCACCAGCATGAATTTTTTGCCGTCCTCGACCACCACTTCCTTGCAGCGGGAATTGACGCGCACGTCGACGCTTTCGGACAAAAATTTCTGGCGCACCGTGCGGCTGGCTTCCTCGTCTTCGCGGATAAGAATGTCCGGCAGCATTTCGACGATGGTGACGCGGCTTCCCAGCCGCGCGAAACATTGCGCCAGTTCGCACCCGATCGGCCCGCCGCCGGCCACCACCAGTTTCTCCGGCAGCTCGCGCAGGTTCCAGATCGTATCCGTGGTCAGGAAGTCCACCTGATCGAGCCCGGTGATCGGCGGCACCGCCGGCCGCGCGCCGGTGGCGATGATGATGTTGTGGGTGGTCAGCGTCCGGCCGTTGACCTGCACCTCGTGCGGCGAGAGGATTCTGGCCGCGCCGGTAAAACAGTCGACGCCCAGCTGGGTGTAGCGTTCGATGCTGTCGTGCGGCTCGACTTTTTGGATGACGTTCTGCACGCGCTCCATGACGTCGGAAAATTCGAAATCCACGTTGGCCGACTTCAACCCGAAGTCCCGCGAACGTTTGAAATAAGAGATGATTTTGGCCGAGCGGAGCAGCGCCTTGGAGGGCACGCATCCCGTGTTCAGGCAGTCGCCGCCCATCTTGTGCTTTTCGATCAGCGCGACTTTGGCCTTGAGCACCGAGCCGATGTACGCCGACACCAGCCCCGCCGAACCCCCGCCGATCACAATAATGTTGTAATCCCTCTTCGCCATGAGTACAGAATACCCCTTTCCATTAAGTTATCAACCAGCACTTGGATTGGTCGTTACCGGCTTCAGTTCCTTACACCCTGAACCTTATTGAATTTTATTTACGGTTAATAGGCGGTGATTTCGCCGCCGGGGATGCGGCGGGGGATTTTGCCGAGATCGAGGGGATGGTCGGTGCCGGGCAGGATGGTGCCGTCGGGCGAGTACGGGCCGATCTTGCTCCAGGTGCCGTACCGCAATTGGGAGACGTACTCGATTTTTAATATCGCTTTGGGATTTTTGTAACCGTACTTGGACGGAATGATGATCCGCAGAGGGAACCCGTGTTCATCCGACAGGGGAGCGCCGTTCATTTCCGTGACCAGCAGGGTGCGCGGATGGTTGAGGTCGGCCAGCGACAGATGCTCGTTATAATTGTCGCCGCAATGGAACACCGCGCCGGTGGCTTGCGGTTGCGGCGGACAGAGCTTCATCAACTCGGAAAAATGAAAGCCCCGCCATTCCGCTTTGGCGGACCAGCACTCGACGCATTTGAGCCGCGAGGTCTGGGTGACCTTCGGCAGGTTCCCCAGTTCCTTGAGTGAAAAGGAGCGGGGGCGCTCGCACAGGCCTTCGACCGCCAGCGACCAGTCTTCGGCTTTGATCCGCCGGAACGGTTTCCAGTAATTGATGTAAAACTGTTTGAATTTTCCGGCGCGGTTTTTGCCGACGAAATCGGTGCCGGTGAAGTAATCGGTTTCCGCCCTCGCCGGCCGGCTCCACCAGCCCTGCACGAAGGCCACGCCAAAAGCCAACGCCCGCGCCAGAAACGAGCGGCGGTTCATTCGACCGATCGTACGCATCGGAACCCCAGAAAGCTGAGCCGCTCGGAGGGAGGGATCAGGTTTTTTTCGTAGGTTTTGCTGTATTCAAAATCGAGGTGCAGGTTCCACAGGCCGCCCCGGACGATTTTCATTTTGCCCTGCGCGTCCGCCGTCCATTCCCAGACCGAGCCCGACATATCATGCACACCGTAGGTGGAGATATCCTGCTTGTTGGAACCCGCCTTTTTCTTGACCACCCCGGAGTAATAGGGGTGGGGACGCTTTTTGGGTTTACGGTCTCCCCAGGGATACAAGAGGCCCTGTTCCCCACGCGCCGCCTTTTCCCATTCGGCCTCGGTCGGCAGGCGGGCTCCGCTTTTTTCACAATATTTGGCCGCGCGGTACCAGGTGACTTTGGTGACCGGGTGGTGCGCCTGGTTTTCCCGGTAATGGTGGTCGGGGAACATTTGTTTGAACTCTTCGTTGGTGACTTCGTGCTGGTTGATCAGATAGGGCTTGAGCAGAAGACGCTGTTCCGGACCGTAGGGATTTTCCTGGCCGTGTCCCATGGTGAACGGGCCCTCCGGAATCATGACCATGGGGGACGCCTGTGCCGCCACCCCGGAGAGGGTCAGTAGAGCGATCCACCCGAATGTGAGGATTCTTTTCATTTCAAAAGTGTACCAAGAGAGGATGGATTCCTTCAAATTTAACTTGCCGCTCGCGGCCCGCAGGAAGGTCCATAACGGATTGAAAACATAGTGGGATATGCGGCAGGAGGATAAGCTTCCGGGGTTCGCCGGGGGTGAACAGGGCCCGGAGGGACCCGAATTTCTTTATTTATGAACCACATTTACCTATAATGTAAATATTGGATATTTAAGCCATTTCCGGTCCTTCATCCGGCGCCGGCAAGGCGAAGGGTTGGGCGCTGTTTCTGCGGCAACTTTCATCCGGCCGGACCCGTATGAAGGCGGAACCATCCGGGGTGAGGAGGATCCCGGCATTACAATATGTTGCCGAAATTTATTGAATTCTATTCAAGGAGAAGATTATGAGTCAGGCCGTCGCGGAAAGACCCGCAGCAACCCCGTCCACGCAAGTCAGCCCGAAAGGGTACGTCCCCGCCATTGTGATCTGTTTCTTTTTGGGCGGATTGGGAATCCATCGTTTCTGGGTGGGAAAAGTCGGCACCGGTTTCCTTCAGCTGTTGACCCTGGGCGGGCTGGGGTTCTGGGCCTTGTTCGATCTGATCATGATCATCATGGGAAAATTCACCGATAAAGAAGGACGCCTGATCAAGTCCGAAGGGTAATATTTCACCCTCTCTCTCATTGCATATCCGCGGCACGTTTTTTCGAAAACGTGCCGCTTTGCTTTTTTCAAAAATGGAGGAAATCACTCCCACTCGATGGTGCCGGGGGGTTTGGAGCTGATGTCGTAGACGACGCGGTTGACGCCCTTGACTTCGTTGATGATGCGGTTGGAGATTTTGCCGAGCAGTTCGTAGGGCAGGTGGACCCAGTCGGCGGTCATGCCGTCGGTGCTGGTCACCGCGCGCAGGGCGACGACGTTTTCATAAGTGCGGGAATCGCCCATCACGCCGACTGTTTTGACCGGCAGGAGTACGGCGAACGACTGCCAGATTTCCTTGTACAGTCCGGCGGCCTTGATTTCATCCAGGATAATCTTATCCGCTTCCTGTACCATGGTGATTCGTTCCGGAGTCACCTCTTCGATGATGCGGATCGCCAGTCCCGGTCCGGGAAACGGCTGGCGCGAGATGATTTCGTCGGGCATGCCCATTTCCCGCCCCAGCGCGCGCACTTCGTCCTTGAACAGTTCGCGCAGCGGCTCCACCAGCTCCATGTTCATGTTTTCCGGCAGGCCGCCGACGTTGTGGTGCGACTTGATCACCGCCGAGGGTCCTTTGAAGGAGACCGACTCGATCACGTCGGGATACAGGGTTCCCTGCGCGAGGAATTTAAAGTCACCCGCCTTCTTCGCCTCTTCCTCAAAGACATGGATGAACGTGTTGCCGATGATCTTGCGTTTCTGTTCCGGATCGGTCACTCCCCGCAGGCGTTCCAGGAACCGTTCGCCGGCATCCACCACCTTCAGGTTCATGTGAAAATGTTCGCGGAAGGTTTCTTCGACTTTCTGGCGCTCCCCGGAACGCAGGAGTCCGTTGTCGATGAAGATACACAACAGCCGGTCCTGAATCGCCTTGTGGAGGAGCAGGGCGACGACCGACGAGTCCACCCCGCCGCTCAACGCGCACAATACATTGCCGCCGTTGACCTGCTGCTGAATCGTATGGATCGCGTAATCGGCAAACGATTCCACTTTCCACAGCGGCTGGCAACCGCAGATTCTATACAGGAAGTTCTGCAGGACCTTTTTTCCCTCCTGGGTGTGGACGACTTCGGGATGGAACTGCAGGCCGTAAATTTTATCAATGGGATTTTCCATGGCCGCGACCGGCGAGTTGTCCGTAAACGCCGTGACCTTGAAACCCTGCGGCAGGCTGGCGATGCGGTCGCCGTGGCTCATCCACACCACCGAACTGCTGTGGACGCCATGGAACAAATGGGAGAACACCTTGATCATCAACTCGGCCCGGCCGTATTCCCGTTCCCTGGCGGGGTCCACCTTGCCGTTCATCAGATGGGTGATCAACTGCATGCCGTAACAGATGCCCAGGATGGGGATGCCCAGCCGGAACAGTTTGGGGTCCACCAGCGGCGAATCATCCTCCAGCACGCTCGCCGGGCCGCCGGAAAGGATAATACCCCTGGCGCCGAAGCCCTTGATGGTTTTCATGTCGACCGTGCAGGGCAGGATTTCGCAGTACACCTCGCATTCGCGCACTTTGCGCGCGATGTTCTGGGTGTATTGCGATCCGAAGTCGAGGATCAGGATTTTCTGCGCGTGAATGTCTTTCGTTTCAGCCATAGGGGAATTATTTTATCTCTTAAAGCGATATTATTTTTTTCAGCGGACATCCGTGTCTTCTTAAGCTTGTCAATGGGGGAGCGGTGCCATACTTCGACAAGCTCAGCATGACATTGAGAAAACCGGCGAAATCAGCGGCAGTTACTCGATGTTATAGTTAGGCGCTTCCTTGGTCACGATCACATTATGCACGTGGCTTTCCCGCAGGCCGGACGGGGTAATTTTAATGAACGTGGATTTTGTTTGCAGGTCCTTGATATTTTTACAGCCGCAATAACCCATACCGGCGCGTAATCCGCCCAGCAGTTGATGGACCGTGTACTCCATCGAACCCCGGTAAGGAATCCTCGATTCCACCCCTTCGGGAACCAGCTTGCTTTCGTTGAGACCCCTGTCCTGAAAATAGCGGTCGCTGCTGCCTTCGGACATGGCGCCGATCGACCCCATGCCGCGATACTCTTTGTAACTTCGCCCCTGATACAGGATTTTTTCTCCCGGACTTTCCTCGGTTCCCGCGAACAGCGAGCCGATCATGACCGTCGACGCGCCGGCGGCGATCGCCTTCGTGATATCGCCCGAATGGCGGACACCGCCGTCGGAGATGATCGGAATATTCTTCGCATTGGCCGCTTCGGTGCATTTTTTGACCGCTGTGATCTGCGGCACCCCGACGCCGGCCACCACCCGGGTGGTGCAGATGGAGCCGGGCCCGATGCCCACCTTCACCGCATCGGCGCCCGCCTTGATCAGGTCCAGCGTTCCTTCTTTGGTGGCGACGTTGCCGCCGATCAGCTGCAGTTTGGGAAAGGTTTTTTTGATTTCGCGAATCGTCTTCAACACCTTTTCCGAATGGCCGTGGGCGCTGTCGATCACCAGCACGTCAAGCCCCACGCCGACCATGTCCTCGATATGATCCATATAATCGGTGGAGACTCCCAGCGCCGCGCCAACCAGCAAGCGGCCCTTGCCGTCTTTCGCCGAATTCGGAAACTCCGTCGATTTTAAAATATCCTTGAGAGTGAGCAGGCCTTTCAGGTTGCCTTTACCGTCGACCACCGGCAGTTTTTCGATCCGGTTGTCGTGGAGCATTTTTTTGGATTGTTCCAGCGAGGTGCCTTCCTTGATGGTGACCAGCCGGTTTTTGGTCATCAGCGACGCCAGCGATTTGCTGTTTTGGGTTTCGAAGCGAATGTCCCGGTTGGTCAGGATGCCCACCAGCTTTTTGCCCTGGGTGATGGGGATGCCGGTGATGTTGTATTTGTCCATGATCTCGCGCGCGTCGCCCAGCGTCTGGTCCGGTCCCAGGGTGATCGGATCCTGAATGACCACGCTGACCGCGCGTTTGACGCGGTCGATCATTTTGCGCTGTTGATTGGGCGTCAGGTTGCGGTGGATGATGCCGATGCCGCCTTCCTGAGCCAGGGCGATGGCCATGTTCGCTTCGGTCACCGTATCCATCGGCGCGCTGACCATCGGGCACTTGAGCTTGATTTTCCGGGTCAGGCGCGTGGAAAGGTCGACATCCGCCGGCAGCACCTTGGAATAGGCCGGTAAAAGAAGGACGTCATCAAATGTCAGATAAGTTTCAGGTTCTTTCGTTGCCATGAGTGTGTGGGAGGGGGGGCGAAACCGGGTTTTTCGGTCCGCGCCGGTTCACAAAAAGTCATCTTATCACGCCTCCCCACCCGATTTCACAAAAATTTTTTCCGCTGTTATGGATAATTGTTGAAAAGAGTCCCATTGCATCTCTGGCGGTCGCCACGTCTCCATGGCCGGGAACCGCACGGTTGGAAATGCTCCGGAATTACCAGCCCACTTCCGAAAAGTGCCGGGAAATTCCATTCGTCCTGACCTGTGAACAATTTCCCCCTCCGGGGAGGAGTATGTTAACCTGAATAACATGAAACGAATGACGGTTTTACAGATTGGGGTGGCCTGTTGGCTGTGGCTCTGGGCCGGGGCCGCGGGGGCGGTGCCGATCACGGATTCGGATGAATGGTCCGGGACCTATTTCAAGGGCCACAAAATGGGGTTCAACCATGCCCGGGTGACGGTTCATCCGCAGAATATCGATGTTCACACCAAGATGTTTTTCCGCCTGAAATCCGGCGAAATCGATCAGTCCACCATTTTCACCCAGAACACCACGCTGACCCCGGATTTGCGCCTGAGGGAGTTCACTCTGCTGCAGGAAATCATGGGTAAGCGGCAGGAGATTGTCGGCCGGGTGGAAGGGTCCAAATTGATCCTCGATATCACCGGCCGCGGATTTCATAAGACCAAGTCCATCAATTATCCGGCGGGCACCTATCCTTCCGCCACCGTCTGGCTGAATATCATGAAGGCCGGATTTGAGGTCGGGAAAAAAGGGAAATTCAACCTGATGGTGGAACCCTTCCAGATGATCCTGCCCATGTCTTACGAAATCACCCGGAAAGAGACCATCCCCTTCGAGGGCAAAATCGTGGAGACCTATGTGGTCGTCCAGAAATTCGCCGGCATGACCACCACCCTGTGGACCAATGAAGAGGGCGATATTTTGCGCGAGCGGTCGTTGCAGGGGTTCGAGTCGATTAAAGAATCCGAAAAAAAGGCGCAGGAACTGGGTAAGGAAATCATGTCGGTCAGCAATTTCATCACCCTCAGCCTTGTTAAACTGAAAAAACCCATCTCCGATTCGGATAATGTGGAGGTGCTGAAACTGAAATTATCCAAAGTGCACAGCGCCCAATCCATTCCGCAGGATCACCGGCAGACCATCCTCAAAACCGAACGTAACGGGGAAGAATCCTATACGACGACCTTGTTGATCAAGCGGGAGCCGAAGAATCCGGTTCGGCTGGTTTCCCTGCCGGTGGGAGGCGGAAAATATTCTGACCTGCTGAAGGACTCGCCGGAGATTCAATCCGATCATCCCTTGATCCGGACCCTGGCCAAGGATATGGTATCCGGGGAAAAGGACGCCTGGAGCGCCGCCAAGCTCATCAGTACCTGGGTCTATGAAAGTCTCGACAAGGTGCTGGTGGATTCGTTCACCGCGCTGGACGCCCTGCATGACCGGCGCGGCGAATGCCAGTCCCACACCAATCTGTTCACCGCCCTGGCGCGGGCGGCGGGCATACCCACCCGGGTCGTCAACGGCCTGGTGTATTCTAATGAATTCAAAGGATTCCTGTATCACGCCTGGCCGGAAGTCTGGGTCGGCGAATGGCGCGCGCTGGACCCCACCCTGGGTCAGCATTATGTCGATGCCACCCACATCAAACTCTCCGAAGGCAACTATGCCGGGGCCATGAAGCTGATGGAATTCATCGGCCAGGTCCAAATAGAGCTGGTCGAGTAAGAATTTTTTGCCTGCGGTTTTTCTCTGCACATTTCCAATGCTAAAAAAGGCCATTTTTCATTTTCGGAGGGGGCCTTTCCAACCTGTCTATTTTAAAAAGGAATTTTTGCGTCTTGCAACCGTCCACAGGATTCCAAGCGGTAAAACAGGGACTTTGGAAGGGGCACAGGTTTTTCCGCCCTTAAAACAGGGATAAAACCCTGTAGTAGGGCCTGCCAACCTTATTTAATCGCCTGATCCACCGTGCATCCTGTCAAAACCCCATAAATTCCTGTGAATTGCGGAAAACCTCCCATCAGGCAAAACTTTTCTATCTATCAGATAAAAAAGGGGTTGCGGGGTAACTCCTTATATTCAAACGGTTTGAAAATCCGGTTTTTGAACAAGAAAGAAACCGGTTGACAACACAATATATGGTGGTAATGTAACCCGGTAAATACCAAATATGGTCATTTGGTATCTATTGCACCACAAAGTCTTTCCGCCGGCGACAGGGGGGCTTGAAAAGCGGCGGAATTAAACAAATAGCTTTAATAATCAAAAAGTTATGGTTTCTCGCGCAGGTCTGAAAAGCCTTCAGCCTCTGACCGGTTGTTTTCAAGTATGCGGGATCGCGATAAAATTCCCTCTTCCCCATTTGATTTTCCCAACTAAACGGGAAATATGAATGAAGAGGGACATATTTAATGTAGGGAAAGTAAAAATTTCAGTATTTGGAGATGGTTATGCAAATTCACCGCAAATTTACTCATGGATTGAACGATCCTTATGGCGGCATCAATTTTGTCGAAAGAACCTCCAAGATAACCAACGCGGACGGTTCTGTTGTTTCTGAAATCAGCAATGTTTTGGTGCCCAGTACCTGGTCGCAAGTGGCGGTGGATATCATGGCCCAGAAATATTTCCGCAAGGCGGGGGTTCCCGCCCGCACCCGCAAGCGGTACGAGCATGGAATTCCCGAATGGTTGTGTCCTTCCGAAGCGGACCATGAAGCCCTGTCCCTGCTTCCGCCGTCGGAGCGGTTTGGGCGGGAGACGGATGCACGCCAGGTGTTCCACCGTCTGGCGGGTTGCTGGACCTATTGGGGTTGGAAGAGCGGTTGTTTCAGCAATGAGGACGCGGCCCGGTCGTATTATGACGAGATGTGTTTCATGCTGGCCGGTCAGTACGCCGCTCCCAACTCACCGCAATGGTTCAACACCGGCCTGAACTGGGCCTACGGCATAGAACGGCCGGCGCAGGGGCATTACTTCACCAATCCGGAGACCGGTCTGCCGGAGAAATCCAAATCCGCTTACGAACGGCCGCAGCCGCACGCCTGTTTCATTCTTTCCATCAATGACGATCTGGTCAATGAAGGCGGCATTATGGACCTGTGGCAACAGGAGGCCCGCCTGTTCAAATACGGTTCCGGTACCGGCACCAACTTTTCCAGACTGCGCGGTGCGGGCGAACCGTTGTCCGGCGGCGGGCAGTCTTCCGGCCTGATGAGCTTCCTGAAGATCGGC
>JABAHQ010000753.1_pt2 | contig 37139 bp, 36 predicted proteins | sample 7062091 | NCBI WGS metagenome assembly JABAHQ01 (sample SAMN14534359, study PRJNA622989) | marine sediment metagenome | biome: marine biome [ENVO:00000428]; feature: marine pelagic biome [ENVO:01000023]; material: deep marine sediment [ENVO:00002113] | place: India: Gulf of Kutch | collected... | reverse complement strand
GGGCACGGCCGCACCCTGGGATCCGCCGCGCAGGTTCGTGGTGCGCGGGCCCTATCGGCACGTGCGCAACCCGATGATCACGGGCGCCCTGGCCCTCCTGCTCGGTGAGTCGTTGATCGTTCAATCGTGGCCGCTCTTCGGATGGCTCGTCGTGTTCGCACTCGGCAACGCTCTCTACATTCCCCTGGTGGAGGAACGGGGGCTGGCAAAACGATTCGGCGAGGAGTATGCCGCTTACCAGCGCCACGTACCGCGATGGATTCCGAGACCGACGCCGTGGGCGCCGGGGCGTGAGCGGGCATGAGCGCAGCCGCGGGCCGGTGAGACGGGCAGGCTATGCCGAGTCCACTCGCCGCCGCGCGCCCTCGTGGCGCACGGGCGGGTGAGCGCCGTCGGCCGTTTGTTTTGCAGCCGGCCCCAACATAAGATGGACGCTACGCTGCCCGAGCGCAAAAACCCCAAGAAAAAAGGAGCGGGCGATGACACGTCGGTCACGACGCGCGCGGCGGGAGCGCCGCGCACCCGGCTTGACTCAGCTGCCTTTTCGCCGTCTGGAGAACCGCTACCCGCCCTTCGAGATCCTGTCCGCGGACGAGGTAGAGTCCATCCACCTCGCGTCGCTGCGGGTTCTGCGCGACACCGGTATGAACTTCCTCCTGCCGCAGGCGCGCGACGTCCTGGCGGCGGCCGGCGCCGAGGTCGACGGGCCGCGCGTGCGCTTCGACCCGGCCCTCATCGAGGAGAAGATCGCGCTCGCACCCGCCGAGTTCACCCTGCACGCGCGCAACCCCGAGCGCAACGTGCGCATGGGCGGCACCTCGCTGGTGTTCGCCGTGGTCGGCAGCACCCCCAACGTCTCCGATCTGGACGGGGGGCGGCGCTCCGGCAACTTCGAGGACTGCTGCAACCTGATACGCCTGGGGCACGCGCTCAACATCGCACACGTCATCGCCGGCTACCCCGTCGAGCCCATCGACCTGGACCCGCGCACCCGCCATCTCGACGCCGTTGCCGCCATGGCCCGTCTCACCGACAAGGTGCTCTACGGCTACGCGCTGGGACGCACGCGCATGGAGGACGCCATCGAGATGGTGCGCATCGCGCGCGGCGTCGACCACGCCACCCTGCGCCGCGAGCCGTCCATGCAGACCGTGGTGAATGCCAACTCGCCCCTCCAGTACGACATCCCGATGCTGGAGGGCGCCATCGCCATGGCGCAGGCGGGACAGCCCGTCATCTGGACCCCGTTCACCCTCGCCGGCGCCATGGCGCCGATCACGGTCGCGGGGGCGCTCGTGCAACAGAACGCCGAGGCGCTGGCGGGCATCGCCTTCGCCCAGTGCGTGAACCCGGGAGCTCCGGCCCTCTACGGGAGCTTCACGTCCAACGTCGACATGAGGAGCGGCTCCCCCGCCTTCGGCACGCCCGAGTACGTGAAGGCCACGCTGGTGAGCGGCCAGCTCGCACGCCGCTACCGCCTGCCGCTGCGCGCATCCAACGCCACCGCCTCGAATGCGCCCGACGCGCAGGCGGTGTACGAGTCGGAGATGTCGAGCTGGGCCTGCGTGCTCGCGCACACCAACCTGGTCAAGCACGCGCTCGGCTGGCTGGAGGGCGGGCTGTGCGCCTCCTACGAGAAGTTCATCCTCGACGCCGAGATACTCCAGATGCTCGCGGCGTTCCTCGATCCGCCGGAGATCGACGAGGACGCGCTGGCGGTCCCGGCCATCGCCGAGGTGGGCCCGGGCAAGCACTACTTTCAGGCCGCGCATACCATGGCGCGCTACCAGAACGCCTTCTACGCGCCGCTGCTCTCGGACTGGCGCAACTTCGACGCCTGGCGCGAGGACGGTGCAGTGGATGCGACCCACCGCGCGAACGCCATCTGGAAGCAGCTCCTCGCGGAGTACGAGGAGCCGGCGTTGGACCCCGCACGGGCCGAAGCGCTCGACGCCTTCGTCGCGAAGCGCAAGGCGCAGGGCGGCGCGCCGCCGCTGTGATCACTGGGACTCGCTCCCCCCGGCAATGCCCGCGCCCACAGGGCATTGGTCAGGGCGCGGATCACCCGCCGCCTCGGCCTCGAGCACCCGCAGCAGGCAGCGGTACTGGGGCGCACTGCGCAGGAGCTTGGGCCCGATGCCGATGAGCCTCTGGACCTGCTGCAGATCGAGGCGGAAGGACGTCGGCAGGTTGAGGTAATAGTCCGGATCCTCGCCCTCGATGTCGGCGGCGCCGGCGAAGTTGACTTCGATGACAAACGGATCCACCGCGGCGCCGAAACCGAATATGGGCGGTGCGCCGGGGCAGCTCGCGATGCGGGCACGGCAAGCCTCGACGTCCTTCTGAGCCTGCACGCGCTGCCTGAGTCGCTCGACCATCAGGGCAACGCTGTCGAAGCTGTAGTTGTCCATGCTGATGGTGGCGGTCTTGTGCGCGACCGCCGGCAGGCTGGGCGGTCTTGCCTCGCGGCTCAGCGATTCCTGGGGCTCGGTGCGCGCGTTCACCAGAATCACTACCAGGCGCTCGATCTCCCCGTCGTTGATTCGCCGGCGAATGAAGCCGCGCGAGAACGCGTGGACGATGGCGCGGGCGCCGATATTGTCCGCGAGGCCGCCGTCCATCAGGTGCACGTACCGGTTCGCCTTGTCGAGATAGTGCGCGAGATCCTGTGCGGCCCGGTATCGGTAGCGGGCGCTGTGCAGGGAATCGAGGCCACCCTCGTACCAGTCGGGCGGCGTGTAACCGGGCGCGGTCGGGTAGTTGAGCAGCGTGATCGGACTGAGCAGAAAGGGAAACGCCGAGGAAGCGGCCACCGCGCGCGCCACCGGATAGCGCGCGAGGTCGGAGCCCATGGCGTCGAAGTGCAGGCTCGTGAAATCGAAGCGCGATCCGGTGGCCAGGTCGGTCGCGTTCATGATCACGAACGGCCGCCCCCTCGCGCGCAGGTCCGCCACGCGTTTGCCCCCGAAGATCTGCTCGTCGTAGAGCTCGGCCGCGACGTCGATGCGCCCGAAATAGGGCGAGGCCATGCGCAGCAGGTTCGAAGGCGCCAGGCCGCGGCGCACGAGCGCACCCTGGATATCACGCTCCAGGAACCGCTCACGGAAATCATCGAACAGTTGCTCACCAAACAGACCGTAGTAAGCCGCGGTGAACGAGCCGCCCGACACCGAGGAGATGCAGTCGACTTCGTCGAGCAGGCTCTTGCGCTTCCCGTCGACGACGACGGGCGTCTCCCGCAGCTCCCGCAGAACGCCGTAGGCCAGCGCCGCGGCGCGCGTGCCCCCGCCCGAGAACGCAAGACAAACGAAGAGCCGGTCGGTGTTGTCGACCCTTGCGAGATCGTCGAAGCGATACGCCTCGCCCGGGTCGATGGCGCCGCTGGGCTCGTTGAGGGGATAGTGCGCGCATGCCGATACGACGGCGAGGGCCGCCGCGAGAGCCAGCGCCCGAAGCGTCCCCGTTGCGGAGTCAGTCACTTTCTTCGAATTGAACGATCATCGGCGTCAGCGGCGCGGTGTTGCGCAGATCGACGTCACGCGACTGCGGCGTGAAATTCGGCGGCGGGCCAAGCGAGACCGTGTAGGGACCGCCGTCGAGCTCGATCAGCTCGTTGGTGTAACCATTGAACCCGTCGTTGATCTTGACCCTGCGTCTTCGGGGAAACAGCACTACCAGGTATTCCACGCTCCATCCGCTCCATGCTGCTCTGTGGGGCGAAACCCACCGGGCGCGCCTCGCGCGTCGCCGAGACCGGTGCCGCCCGCGGGCTGGGCTACCATCCGCGCTCGAAGTGTAGCCCGCGCCCCGACCCGCAGCCAAACGTCCGACGGTGACCGGCGAAGGTCGACCCCCGAGCGGGTATCCCGGGGGGAGGATGCCGCAGGCGTCACTCAATCCGAAGGGAGAGGGAGGGGGTGCGTTGGCCTCGTCCTCCCGCTTGGTTAGCATGTGCGTCGTCTCGTTAAAGGCGTGAGCCCATGCATCCCAAGAGCATCGTCGTCATCACGGGCGCGCGGGACGCGAGCGAGATTCCGGGGCTCGAGGAGATCGCGGGTGAGGCCGAGGTGCGCTTTCCGCAGGACCAGTCAGCGCTGCGGGCGGCGCTTCGCGGAGCCGACGTACTGCTCGGCTGGAGCTTTCGGGACGCGAGCCTGCGCGAGGCCTGGGAGGACGCCGGCGCGCTGCGCTGGATCCACTGGGGCGGCGCCGGCGTCGACGCCGTGCTCTTGCCGGAGCTGGCGGAGAGCGACGTGGTGCTCACCAACTCCCGCGGCGTGTTCGACCGCTCCATGGCGGAGTACGTGCTCGGCCTGGTTCTCGCTTTCGCGAAGGATCTCCCACGCACGTTGGACGCGCAGCGCCGAGGCGAGTGGGACTATCGCTGCACGGAGCGCATCCATGGCCGCACGGTCCTCGTTTTCGGCGTCGGCAGCGTCGGGCGCGAGATCGCCCGGATGCTGCGCGCGGCGGGCATGCGCGTGCTCGGCGTGGGGCGCCGGGCGCGTACGGGCGACCCCGACTTCGGCGAGGTGCACGCCGCGAGCGGGCTCGACGCGCTGCTGGGCGACGCCGACTACGTCGTGGCTGCGGCGCCGCACACTTCCGAGACGGCGGGCCTCTTCGACGCGCAACGCTTCGCCGCGATGCGGCCGAGCGCACGTTTCATCAATGTCGGCCGCGGCACGCTGGTCGACGAAACGGCGCTGGTCACGGCGCTCGAGACGGGCGCCATCGCGGGCGGCGCGCTCGACGTGTTCCGCACCGAGCCTCTGCCCCAGGACTCGGCGCTGTGGCGCGCACCCAATCTGATCGTCTCCCCGCACATGTCGGGCGACTACAAGGACCATCACCGCGCCCTCGCCCGGATCTTCATCGACAACTTCCGACGCTATCGCCGCGGCGAACCGCTCCTCAATGTAGTGGACAAGCGCGCGGGCTACGTGTCTGTCACGTGATGCGTCCCATCATGCTCGACAACGCGCGATCTTTTTCGCGAAGCGAGAGGCCGCCGCCCAGTGACGACCGACTCCGGCATGGCATTGCGGCGCGGGTGATCCAAAGCCCGACACAGAACGGTTAGAATCACTGCGGGCGGAGCACCAACGGGCGACTTTCACGCGTGGGCGGTGGTGTACCTGTCGACGCGCGCAACGCGAACCTCCTCATCGCATCGCTGGGGCTCGTCTGCCCACCTCGACACCCTCGGCATCCAACCTGACAAGCAGTACTCCACCAAGGAGAGACATGGCGACCAAGAAGACCCCCACCGAGAAGGCGAAGGCCGGTGCGCCCAACACCGGCGTGCGAAAGAAGACCCGCGTGCGAAAGACCGCGGCCAGACGCAGCGTCACCACAGCGCCCATCGAGGTTACGCCCGAGGAGCGCTGGCGCATGATCGCCGTTGCGGCCTACCACAAGGCGGAGCAGCGTAACTTCTCCGCCGGCCGCGAGATAGACGACTGGCTGGAGGCGGAGAAGGAGATCGACGCGCTGCTGGGCGCATGACAACCCCACCCCGGGACGGTGCGAGCCGCAATCGGCCCGTTGCGACCCACCGCTTTACGCAAGCCCCGCCACGGCGGGGTTTTTTTCGTTCCTCGCACAAAATCGAGAGACGAGAACATGGGCGAAGGGGCCGCCGGTGGAAGGTGCAGGCCGGCACGGCAAGAACCCCGTTCGTCGAGGCACTATTGGGTGCAAGCCGTCGACCGAAGTACGAACACGCTTCTTCCTGCACCCGGCTCGGGTGGGCACCTTTGTTTCCCAAGCGCGCCCGAAGAGCCGGTGTGCGGCCTTCGCAGCGGCACGCCTGTGAAAGCGTTGTAGAGCGGCGCGGCCGCGAGCGAGGAACGCCGCTGCACTGTCGCTAAATATTTCCTGCAGGCGGCAGATATAGTCTCGCGATGAAGATCCCCGGGTTCCAGATTCAGGAGACCATCGGCGCCGGTGGCATGGCCACCGTATACCTCGCGCTCCAGGAATCGCTGGGTCGCTCCGTCGTGCTCAAGACGCTGCACAAGGCCGACGCGCCGAGCGAGAGCTACGCGGAACGCTTTCTCAACGAGGCGCGCATCATCGCCGCGCTGCGTCACCCGCACATCATCACCATCTATGACGTGGGTACCACCGACGAGCTCCTCTACATCGCCATGGAGTACGTCGACGGGGGCGACCTGGGCGCGCGCATCCGTGCCGGCCTCGAGCCGAGCGAAGCCCTCGACATCGTCGCCAAAATCGCGAGCGCGCTGCAATGCGCGCACTGCGAGGGCGTCATCCACCGCGACGTGAAACCCGCCAACATTCTGTTCCGTCACGACGGCACTCCGGTGCTGAGCGACTTCGGGATCGCCAAGCAGATAACCGTCGACAGCGAGCTCACGGCGACGGGCACCATCGTCGGCAGCCCGGTTTACATGAGCCCCGAGCAGGCCGAGGGCACGCCGCTGGACGTGCGCACCGACATCTACAGCCTGGGGATCATCTTCTACGAAATGTTGACCGGTCGCCGCGCGTACCCGGGGGACTCCGCCATCAAGATCATCCTGCAACATCTGCAAGGCCCGATCCCGACGCTGCCCAAGGAGCTCGAACGCTTCCAGTCGTTTCTCGAGCGCATGGCGGCGAAGGATCGCGAACAACGCTTCGGCGACGCCGCGGCCGTCGTCGCAGCGGCGCAGAAGCTCCAGCGCGAGGAGCTCACGCGGCACACCCCGCCGAGCCCGCCGCGCATGGTAGCCACCCCCGACGGTCCGACCGCAGCCATCGCCACCGTGGAGGGACAGACGGTGGTGGTGCCCCTGGCGCAACCGGAACGCAAACGGCTGCGAGCGCTCCTGAGCTCGCTGGCGCTCTTCGGTGCGGGCCTGGCCACCTTCTACGTCTACACCGAGACGCTGAAGATCCCGGGGATCGTGCGCCTGCAGCCCGAGGTGGTGGAGACCTCCCCGACGGAGATCGCGTCGCGTCTGGTGGAGCAGAGCCTCGCGCACACCACGCAGCCGGCCAACCTCAACCGTGCCCACGGCACCATCCCGTCGACGCCCGAGCCCCTGCGCCGGGACGTGATGCAAGCGCTCATCTGGCTCGCCCGGAACAGTCTCAAAGACGATCGCCTGACGCACCCGCCGGCGGACAATGCGCACTACTACTACAGCAGGCTGCTCGCGCTGGATCCGGGCAACGAGCAGGCGCTGAGGGGTTTTCACCGCATCGCGGAGCGCTACGCGGTGCTCGCCGAGCAGGAGTACGCGCACAGGCGCTATAAGAAGGCGCAGGCGTACGTCACCATCGGTCTACAGGTACAGCCCGACCACGACGGGCTGCACACCTTGCAGTCGCTCATCGACGAGCGTGATCGATCCTGGTTCGAGGGCTTGATCGAATTCGTGAGCGGGGGGGAAACGGGCTGAACGCGCAGCGAGGGCGAGGTCAGGGCTCGACCGCCCCGCCTGCCTCGTCCCCGCGACCCCCCGGCGGCTGAGCGTTGCGACGATCCCACTCGGTGATGATGGCCTTGAGCCGCTGCACCGTCGCGGCGTCGAGCTGACCGGAATCTTCCACGAGGGCTGAGCTCGCCGCGGCGTTCGCTTCGTCGCCCGCTCGCGGGTCCTCGGCCTGCGCTCGCCCTTGTGTTCGCCCGCGCCGCGTCCGGCGCGCCCGCTCGGCCTCTCGTGCCGCCTGGCGCCGCACGGCCTGATCCAGCTTGCGCAACGCCTGGGACTGCGCTCTTGCAGTCGAATCGCGAAAGGCTTCCTCACGCAGAGCCTGCCGACGCTCGGCGGGGAGATTGATGGCCGTGTCGTCGACCAGCACGCCGCGTTCGTAGACGCGCACCCGCGGGCCACCGGCGACGCTCCGGTACCAAAGCGGCGGCTCGCCCGAGAGCTGCACCGTCCCCGTCTCGGGGCTCACCCACTGATACACGCGTGCCTGCACCGCCGTCGCGCACAGGAGGGTGAGGAGCAACGTCAGCAGGGCCCGGCGCATGTATCCTGTTTCGGCCGCGCGGGCACGCGACTGGAGTCGGGCATCGTGCAAACCACGAAGCCGATTCCTGCCACCGCCCTCCCGGGGAGCGATTAAGTGGCGTCAGACATGTTCAGACATGACTTTTGGCTTTGCCTTCGTCAAGGGAGGAACATGGCCACCAGGTCGTCCAGGAAACGCCGCCCCAGGGCGGTGGGTCGGATGCGAGTCGCGCTGCGTTCCACGAGCCCTCGCGCCTGCGCCCGTGAGAGCGCCGGCTCGAGGGACGCGAGCGAGCGGCCGGCGCGCTGCTCGAAGAGGGCGGGCTCGAAGCCGTCCACCAATCTGAACGCGTTCAGCACGAACTCGAACGCCGCGTCCACCTCCGAGACGGTGCGCCGCTCGGCGATGAAGTCGCGGCCCAGGTAGCGCCGGGGGTTGCGCTGCCTCACCGTTCGCACGATGCGTCCGTGCGCATCGGTGAGCTTCGCATGCGCCCCCGCCCCGATCCCCAGATAATCACCGAAGCGCCAATAGTTGAGATTGTGCCGCGAACGCCGCCCCTCGCGGGCGTAGGCGGAAACTTCGTACTGCACGTATCCGGCGGCGCGAAGGCGCGCCTGGCAGCGCGTGTGCATCCGCCACGTCGCCTCCTCGCCGGGCAGCGCGGGCGGATGGCGATGGAAGTACGTGCCCGGCTCGAGGGTGAGCTGATAGTGCGAGACGTGCGCGGGGCCGAGCGCCACGGCGCGGGCGACATCGGCCAGCGCGCCCTCGGGCGTCTGACCGGGGAGCCCGTACATGAGGTCGATGTTGAGATCCTCGAAGCCGGCATGCAGCGCGGCACCGACGGCGACCTCCGCATCGCGGGCACGGTGGATGCGCCCGATGCGCCGCAGACACCCGTCGTCGAAGCTCTGCACCCCGAGGGAGAGACGGCTCACACCCGCCGCGCGGTAGCCGCCCAGGCGCGCCGCGTCCGCCACCCCGGGGTTGGCCTCCAGCGTCACCTCGCATTGGGGCGCCAGCGCGAGGCGCGCGCGCACCCCTCCGAGCAGCCGCTCGATGGCCGCAGGCGAGAACAGGCTGGGGGTTCCGCCGCCCACGAAGACGCTCTCGACGACGCGGCCCTGCACGTGCGAGATCTCGCCGTCCAGGTCCGAGAGCAGGGCGTCGGCGTAGGCCCCCTCGGGCAGCCCGCCCGCGAGCGCGTGCGAGTTGAAGTCGCAGTAGGGGCACTTGCGCACGCACCACGGCAGGTGGATGTAGAGCGAGAGCGGAGGCGCGAGGCCAGCCCGCATCCCTACACATCCAACCGCGCGAACAGTGCGCGCAGGGCCTGACCGCGGTGACTGAGGGCGTTCTTGGTCGCCGGGTCGAGCTCGGCTGCGGTGCACTCGTGGGTGGGCACGTAGAACACCGGATCGTATCCGAAGCCCCCGCCCCCGCGGGGCGCCTCCAGAATACGGCCCTCCCAGCTCCCGTCGCACACGACCGGCGCGGGGTCGCGTGCGTGTCTCAGGTACACCATGGCGCAGTAGAAGCGGGCCGCACGGTCGCGGTCGGCGACGCCCGAGAGTTCCCCCAGGAGCTTGCGGATGTTATCCGCATCCCCGGCACGGGGGCCCGCGTAGCGGGCGGAGCGGATCCCCGGAGCGCCCGCGAGGGCGTCGACCACCAGTCCCGAGTCGTCGCCGATGGCCGGCAGCCCCGAGACCTCGCACGCCCGGCGCGCCTTCAACAGGGCGTTCTCCACGAAGGTGAGAGCCGTCTCCTCCACCGCGGGCACGTTGTACGCCGACTGCGGGACGACGCCCACCCCGAGCGCCGCGAGAAGGGTGCGCATCTCGCGCAGCTTGCCCGCGTTGGCGCTGGCCAGCACGACCTGCGTCGCCCTCGCGTCGTGACCCGAAGACTCACCCGCGCCCGTCAACCGCCGAGCGCCTCCCGCTGCTTGAGCATGAGCTGCGCGATGCCGGCGCGCGCGAGCTCGAGCATGGCCATGAGCTCGTGCATCCGAAACGCGTGCCCTTCGGCCGTGCCCTGGAGCTCCACGAAAGCATCGCCGTCGCGCATCACCACGTTCATGTCCGTCTCCGCGTCGCGGTCCTCGGCGTAGTCCAGGTCCAGCACGGCCACGCCGCGATAGATGCCGACGGAGATACCCGCCACCTGGCCGTGGACGGGGTCGCGCTGGATGACGCCGCCCCTTTTCAGGTGCTCGAGCGCCTCCACCAGCGCCACGTAGCCGCCGGTGATGGCCGCCGTGCGTGTGCCTCCGTCCGCCTGGATGACGTCGCAGTCCACGATGACGGTGCGCTCGCCCAACGCTTCGAGATCCACCACCGCCCGCAGCGCGCGCCCGATGAGACGCTGGATCTCCTGGGTGCGCCCGCCCTGACGCCCGCGGGCCGCCTCACGCGCCGTGCGCTCGGTGGTCGCGCGCGGCAGCATCCCGTACTCGGCCGTCACCCAACCCCTGCCCTGTCCCTTGAGGAAGGGCGGCACGCGCTGCTCCACCGAGGCCGTGCAAAGCACCCGGGTGTCGCCGAACTCCGCGAACACCGAGCCCTCCGCATGTCGTGTATAGCGAGGCGTCAACCGCACCGGTCGCAGCTCATCGGGCGCTCTGCCGCTCGGGCGCATCGTTCACACCGCGTTAAAGCCGAACGCATTATAGCCGCTGTCTTCGCACCGGGCCGGCATTTGCCCGGGGGGCACCACGGACTTACCATGCCAGTGCCCGTGGGGCCGGATGACCTGAAAGGGGACCGATCTATTTTTCATCGAGGTCTATCAAGATCCGCCATGTTGCGGGCGAAAAATAGATCGGTCCCCTTTCTTTCGCCAAACGTCGGTGTTGGCCGGGGCCGGGAGCCCTTGCGAAGGGTGATGTGATGTTGCACAGCATGACCGCGTTCGCCCGCGAGGAGCAGCAGGCGCCGTGGGGCGTCGCAGCTTGGGAGCTCCGCTCGGTCAATCACCGCTATCTCGATGCCAACGTGCGCCTGCCGGAGGAGCTGCGGGGGCTCGAGCCGGTGGTACGCGAGCGCGTCTGCGCCCGCCTGCGCCGCGGCAAGATCGAGTGCACGTTGCGCTACCAGCCCGGAACCGACGCGCGCGCGCCTTTCGCCGTCGACACCGAGCTCGCCCGGCGCGTGGTCGAGGCCTCCCGCAGCATCGGGGGGCTGCTCGGCGACGCGGCCCCGGTGAACCCCATGGACATCCTGCGCTGGCCCGGGGTGACGGCACCGCCGACGCCGGACCTGGACAAAGTGGCGCGCGCGGCGCTGGATCTCCTGGAGCGCACGCTCGACGACCTGGTGGAGAGCCGCGCGCGGGAGGGCGCGAAGATGGCGGAGCTCGTGCGCGCACGCTGCGACGAGATCGAGTCCGTGGTGCGAAGCGTGCGCGAGCGGGTGCCGGCAGTGCTCGCGACCGGTCGCGAGCGGCTGAGCGCGCGCCTGGCGGAGCTGCGCGATCAGCTCGATTCGACGCGCCTCGAGCAGGAGATGCTGATCCTCGCTCACAAGATGGACGTCTCCGAGGAGCTCGATCGCCTGCAATCGCACACCGCCGAGGTGCGGCGCGTGCTCTCCGAGGACCGCCCCGCCGGACGGCGCCTGGAGTTTCTGATGCAGGAGCTGAACCGCGAGGCCAACACGCTGGGCTCCAAGTCCGGCGATGCCGAGGTCAGTCGCGCGAGCGTCGATCTCAAGGTGCTGATCGAGCAGGCCCGCGAGCAGATTCAGAACGTGGAGTGAGCAGCGCGCGGCGGATCGCATGACAGATCGCGCACCGGTGAGAGATGCAGGCTAAAACCCCCGCCGGCGATGCTGGCCCACGTGGGAGCCTGTACGTGGTCAGCGCTCCCTCGGGGGCCGGCAAAACCAGCCTGGTCCGCGCCTTGAGCGAGGCGGATCCCGCCATGCTCGTTTCCGTATCGCATACCACGCGCCCGAGGCGCGAGAGCGAGCAAGAGGGCGTGCATTACCACTTCGTGACGCGCGAGCGCTTCGAGGAGATGATCCGCCAGGACGTCTTCCTCGAGCATGCGCGCGTGTTCGATCACTATTACGGGACCTCGCGCGAGTGGGTGACGGCACGCCTGGTCGAGGGCACCGACGTCGTGCTCGAGATCGACTGGCAGGGAGCGCAGCAGGTCAAACACAAGGTCGCGGAAGCGGTCGGGATTTTCATTCTCCCGCCTTCACGCTCCGCGCTCGAGCAGCGCCTGCGTGAGCGCCGTCAGGACAGCGATGCGGTCGTGGCGCGGCGCATGCGCGACGCCGTGCGCGAGATGTCTCATTGGGCGGAGTTCGACTACGTCGTGGTGAACGAGGCTTTCACGGCCGCGCTCGCCGATCTGCGCAGCATCGTGCGTGCACGGCGGCTGCGCACCGAGGCCCAGGGCGCGCGCCAGCGCGCGCTGCTCGGCGCCCTGCTCTCCCCCGACGCCCCCTGAGCACCCGAGGGCGCAGCGGGTGCTCGCTGGCCTGCAAGGCGGGTTTGCAATAGACTTCACCGATACGTCGGACTTTGTCGATTGAGGACGAGCGCACATGGCACGAATCACCGTCGAAGACTGTCTCGACCGCGTCGCGAACCGCTTCCAGCTCGTGCTGGTGGCGACCAAGCGGGCCCGTCAGATCGAACGCGGCTCGAGCGCCCTGGTGGAAGAAGAGCGGGACAAACCGACGGTGCTCGCCTTGCGCGAGATCGCCGACGGCAAGACCAACGCCGCGATCCTCGACGAGGAGCCGGAGGAGCTCATGGCCGGCGTCGAGCCCGAGGACGAGACGCCAACAGTACCCGACGGCAGCGCCTGATGCGTCCGCGCCGCTGCGCGCCGTTGCGGTGGATGTGCGGTGTTCCAGATCCGAGACCTCAGTGAGCTGACCCGAGCCTACCTCGACCCCCACCAAGTCGAAGAGATAGAGCGCGCCTACCAGTTCAGCGCCGAGGCCCACGAGGGGCAGCGGCGCGCTTCGGGTGAGCCTTACATCTCCCACCCCATCCAGGTCGCCCGCATTCTCGCGGAGATGCGTCTGGACAACCGCAGCATCGTCGCGGCCATCCTTCACGACGTCATCGAGGACACGCCCACTGCCAAGGAGCAGATCGCGCAGGAATTCGGCGACGAGGTGGCCGAGCTCGTCGACGGCGTGAGCAAGCTGAGTCACATCACGTTCGAGAGCAAGGCCGAGGCGCAGGCCGAGAACTTCCGCAAGATGGTGCTGGCGATGACGCGCGACCTGCGCGTCATCCTGGTCAAGCTCGCCGACCGCCTGCACAACATGCGCACCCTCGGCGCGCTGCCCGCCCAGAAGCGGCGCCAGATCGCACGCGAGACGCTCGAGATCTACGCGCCCATCGCGAACCGCCTCGGGCTCAATAGCATCCGCACCGAGCTCGAGGATCTCGGTTTCGCAGCGCTCCACCCCATGCGCTATCGGGTGCTGGCGGCCGAGGTGAAGAAGGCGCGCGGGCACCGCAAGCAGGTCGTGAAGAAGATCGAGACCGCCATCAAGCGGCGCCTGCGCCAGGAAGAGCTCCCCGCTCAGGTGCTGGGCCGCGAGAAGCATCTCTACAGCCTGTACCGAAAGATGCGCGCCAAGCGGCTCTCCTTCTCGGAGGTACACGACGTCTACGCCTTTCGTATCACGGTGGAGAGCGTCGACGCCTGCTACCGCACTTTGGGCGCGATCCACAACCTCTACAAGCCGGTCCCCGGGAAGTTCAAAGACTACATCGCGATCCCCAAGGCGAACGGCTACCAATCGCTGCACACCGTGCTCTTCGGCCCCTACGGGGTGCCGCTGGAAGTGCAGATCCGGACCTGGGAGATGCAGGCGGTCGCCGAGTCCGGCATCGCCGCGCACTGGCGCTACAAGACGGGGGAAGCGAAGAGCAACGCCGCACAGAAGCGCGCACGCCAGTGGCTGCTCGAGCTCCTGGAGATGCAGAAGCAGGCGGGCAACTCCATCGAGTTCATCGAGAACGTCAAGATCGATCTGTTCCCGGACGAGGTCTACATGTTCACGCCGGCGGGCGACATCATGGAGCTTCCGCGGGGCGCGACCGCCGTGGATTTCGCGTACGCGGTGCACACCGATGTCGGCAACACGTGCGTGGCTGTCAAGATCGACCGCCGCTACGCGCCCCTGCGCACGCCGCTGGCCACGGGCCAGACGGTCGAGGTGGTCACCGCGCCCTGGGGCCGCCCCAATCCCTCCTGGCTCAACTTCGTGGTCACGGGCAAGGCCCGCTCGACCATCCGCAGCTACCTCAAGAAGCTGCGCTCGGGGGAGGCGGTGCGCCTGGGCGAGCGGCTGCTCAACCACGCGCTGGCCACCGAGTCCCTGACTCTCGACGACATCTCCCAGGACGCCCTGGACGCCCTGGTGAGGGAGTACGGGCTGGCGGACGTGGAGGCGCTGTTCGAGGAGATCGGATTCGGCAAACGCATCGCGCCGCTGGTGGCGCGGCGCCTGCTCCCCGCGAGCCGCGGCGGAGACGGCCCGCGTCACGAGTCGAGCACCCCCGTCGACGGCAAGGAGACACAACCCCTCTTCATCAAAGGCTCCGAGGGCATGGTGGTGAATCTTGCCCGGTGCTGCCATCCGATTCCCGGTGATCCCATTCTCGGATTCGTGAGCACGGGCCGCGGCATCGTGGTCCACACCCAGTCCTGCCACAATCGCTCCGAGTACATGAACCGGCCCGAGAAGTGGATCGACCTGCAGTGGGAGAGCGGCATCGGCGGTGAGTTCGCGGTCGAGATCCGCATCGAGGTAGTCAACCAGAAAGGCGTCCTCGCCACGGTGGCGGCGGCCATCGCGGAGACGGATGCCAATATCGAGAACGTGCAGACCGAGGATCGGGACGGGTTCTTCTCGACGCTCAACTTCATCGTCGGCGTGAGCGACCGCAGGCACCTCGCGCGCATCATCCGCCGTCTGCGCGGCATCAGGGAGGTCCTGCGCATCACGCGGCCCAGAGGATAGAACGGAGAGGACAATGACCAGGAAAGCCATCACGACGAATGAGGCGCCCGAGGCCATCGGCCCCTACTCGCAGGCGGTCAGGGCCGGCGACATCATCTACCTCTCGGGCCAGATCCCGCTCGTCCCGCAGACCATGGCGATGGTTGAGGGGGATGCGCGCGCGCAAATCCGCCAGGTTCTGCAGAATCTCGAGGCAGTCACGCGCGCCGCCGGCGGCTCGCTCGACGACGTCGCGAAGCTCACCGTGTTCCTGACCGACCTTGCGAACTTTCCGGTGGTCAACGAGGTGATGGCCGAGTTCTTCCGCGAGCCGTACCCGGCGCGAGCCGCCATCGGCGTGGCCGCCCTCCCCAAAGGGGCGCAGGTCGAGATGGACGCCATCATGGTTTTGGATGCCTGAGACCGAGAGCGCCCACGCGCCGACGCGCCCGCCGGGCGCCGCCTCGCGCTCCGCGGCGCTCGCCCGCCTGCCGGTCACCGCGCTCAGCGGCGTGGGGTCCCGGATCGCCCAGCGTCTGGCCGCACTGGAAATTCGCAGCGTCCAGGACCTGCTCCTTCACCTGCCCACGCGCTACCAGGACCGCACGCGCCTCACACCCATCGGCGCGTTGCGCCCCGGAGAGCACGTCGCCGTCGCCGGCGAGATCCTGCTGAGCCAGGTCCTGCACGGGCGTCGGCGCTCGCTGGTGTGCCGCCTCGCCGACGGCAGCGGCAGCATGGACCTGCGCTTCTTCCATTTCACCCGCGGGCAGCAGAACGCGCTTGCGCGCGGTGCGCACGTGCAATGCTTCGGCGAGGTGCGACGCGGTCCGCGCGGTCTGGAGCTCGTGCACCCGGAGCATCGCCTGCTGACCCCGGGCACGACCCCCGCAGCCGAGACGCGTCTCACGCCCATCTACCCGAGCACCGAGGGCCTGCACCAGATCACCCTGCGCAAGCTTGCCGATCAGGCCCTCGCCCTCGCGCGCCGGCCCGGCGCGCTGGTGGATCACCTGCCGCCTGCGCTCTGCCGGCACCTCGATCTGCCAACCCTGAACGAGGCCCTGGAGATCGTGCATCATCCACCGCCGGAGGCCGACCTCGCCGCGCTCGAGGCCGGGACGCACCCGGCGCACCGACGCCTCGCCCTCGAGGAGCTGCTCGCGCATCACCTGAGCCTTCGCCTGCTGCGCAAGCGGCTGGAGACCGAGCCGGCGCCGCCGCTGCACGCCACGGGCGCGTTACGCGAACGCTTTGTGCACTGCCTTCCCTTCACGCTGACGCCGGCCCAGCACCGGGTGGCCGAGGAGATCGCCGCCGATCTCGCGGGGTCCACACCCATGCACCGCCTGTTGCAGGGCGATGTCGGCTCGGGCAAGACGGTGGTGGCGGCGCTGGCCGCCCTGCAAACCATCGAGGCCGGCTTTCAGGTGGCCGTGATGGCGCCGACCGATCTCCTGGCCGAGCAGCACGCGCAGAGCTTCGGCCAGTGGCTCGCGCCGCTGGGCATCGCGTACGCGTCGCTGCTGGGAAAGATGAGCGGGTCGGCGCGCACGCGCGCGCTGGAGGCCATCGGCGGTCACCAGGTGCAGCTCGTGGTGGGCACGCACGCGTTGTTCCAGGAGCACGTAACCTTCGCACGCCTGGGGCTCATCATCATCGACGAGCAGCACCGCTTCGGCGTGCACCAGCGGCTCGCCCTGCGCAGCAAGGGGGTGCACGAGGGGCACCACCCCCACCAGCTCATCATGACCGCGACCCCCATCCCTCGCACCCTGGCCATGACCGCCTATGCCGATCTCGACGTCTCGGTCATCGACGCCCTGCCGCCGGGGCGCAAGCCCGTGGACACCGCCGTCGTGCCCGACACCCGCCGCGCGGAGGTGATCCAGCGCGTGCGCGACGCGTCCCGGGAGAAGCGCCAGGTCTACTGGGTGTGCACCCTTGTCGAGGAGTCGGAATCGCTGCAGTGCGAGGCGGCGGCCGACACGGCCGAACGGCTGGCCGAGGCGCTGCCCGAGGTGCGCGTCGGGCTGGTGCACGGGCGCATGAAGGCCGCCGAGAAGGAGCGGACCATGGGCGCCTTCAAACGCGGAGACGTGGATCTGCTGGTGGCGACCACGGTCATCGAGGTGGGGGTCGACGTGCCCAACGCGAGCCTCATGATCATCGAGAACGCGGAGCGCCTGGGGCTCGCCCAGCTTCACCAGCTGCGCGGGCGCGTCGGTCGCGGTGCGCGCCAGAGTGTGTGCCTCCTGCTGTACAAGGGCCCGCTCTCGGCGAACGCGCGCACGCGCCTGGCCGCCCTGCGTGCGACCAACGACGGCTTCGAGATCGCGCGTCGCGATCTCGAGCTGCGCGGCCCCGGGGAGGTGCTCGGCACGCGCCAGACCGGCATGCTCGAGCTTCGGGTCGCGGATCTCGCGCGCGACCGCGCGCTCTTCCCGGCGGTGGAGCGCGCCGGCAGCGAGATCCTCGCGCAGCACCCCGAGCGGGCCACGCCACTCATCCAGCGCTGGCTGGGGGATTCGGCACACTACGCGGACGTCTGAATCGGCGTGCAGAGATACGCTGCAACCATGGGAAGCGTCGCGGAGCGGGCACGCCTGTACGCGCAGCTCGCGCGTCTGCACAAGCCCATCGGCGCGCTGCTCCTGCTGTGGCCGACGCTCTGGGCCCTGTGGATCAGCGCCGAGGGCCGACCGGATGCGTTCGTGGTCGCGATCTTCGTGCTGGGCGTGTTCATCATGCGCTCGGCCGGCTGCGTCATGAACGACTTCGCCGACCGCGACTTCGATCCCCACGTGAAGCGCACGCGCACACGCCCGCTCGCCACCGGCGCGGTGCAGCCGCGGGAGGCGCTGGCGCTGTTCGCGGCGCTGTGCCTCCTCGCGTTCGCTCTGGTGCTGCTGCTGAATACGCTCACCGTGCTGCTCGCGGTGCCCGGCGCTCTTCTGGCGGCCAGCTACCCCTTCATGAAGCGCTACACGCACCTGCCGCAGATCCACCTGGGCGTGGCCTTCTCCTGGGGCGTGCCCATGAGCTTCGCTGCGCAGACCGAGAGCGTGCCGCCCCTCGCGTGGCTGATCCTGATCGGCAATGTGCTGTGGGCAATGGCCTACGACACGATGTACGCCATGGTGGATCGCGACGACGACATCCGCATCGGCATCAAATCCACCGCCATCCTCTTCGGTCACGCGGATCGACTCATGGTCGGCGTGAGCCAGGCGATGACCCTCCTGGTCCTCGTTCTCGTAGGGCAGCAGGCGCAGCTCGGGGTCTACTATCAGGCCGGTCTCGGCATCGCCGTGTTGCTCGCGCTCTACCAGCAATACCTGATCCGCGATCGTTCCCGCGACGCCTGCTTCAAGGCGTTCATGAACAACAACTGGTTCGGCGGGGCGGTGTTCGCGGGCATCGTCCTCGACTACGCCTTGCGGAGCTGAGATCGTGGCCCTGCGCCAGCTTGTCTCCCCCTGGCGATCCCCCTAGACTGCCGGCAAGAACAACTGCGCCGCTCGCCTCCACGGCGAGCGCAAAACCGCCCCGGGCAGGGCGGAGAAGAAGGGCGCAGCCGCGGGTGGCGCGGTCGGACAGCGCGGAGGAGGCGTATCATGCTGCTTGGCGTGCCGAAGGAGATAAAGACGCACGAGTACCGCACGGGCCTCGTGCCCGGCAGCGTGCGCGAGATAGTGGCCCACGGCCACAGCGTGCTCGTCGAGCGCGGAGCCGGTGCCGGCATCGGCATGACCGACGACGCGTACGAGGCGGCGGGCGCACAGATCGCCTCCGGCGCGGAGGAGGTCTTCGAGCGCGCCGAGCTGATCGTGAAGGTGAAGGAGCCGCTGGCGGTGGAGCGCAAGCGCCTGCGCCCCGACCAGGTCTTGTTCACGTACCTGCACCTGGCGCCCGACGCGCCCCAGACCGAGGATCTGGCCGCGAGCGGCGCCGTGTGCATCGCCTACGAGACCGTCACCAGCCCCGGCGGCGGCCTTCCGTTGCTCGCGCCCATGTCCGAGGTGGCCGGTCGCATGTCCATCCAGGCCGGTGCGCGCTGCCTGGAGAAGGAGCACGGCGGTCTGGGGGTGCTCCTCGGCGGGGTGCCCGGCGTGCAGCCGGCCAAGGTCGTGGTGCTGGGCGGCGGCGTGGTCGGCGCCAACGCCGCCTACATCGCCATCGGCATGGGCGCCGAGGTGGTCGTCATCGACCGCTCGGTGGATGTGCTGCGCAACCTGTGGCGCCAGTTCGGCGCCACGGTGGGGACGGTGTACTCGACCCGCCAGGCCATCGAGCATCACGTCATCGACGCGGATCTCGTGATCGGCGGCGTGCTGATCCCGGGCGCGGCGGCGCCCAAGCTGGTCGGCGCGGATCTCATCCGGCGCATGAAGCCCGGCGCCGTGGTGGTGGACGTGTCCATCGACCAGGGCGGCTGCTTCGAGACGTCGAAGCCGACCACCCACGCCGAGCCCACCTACGTGGTCGACGACGTCGTGCACTACTGCGTCGCCAACATGCCCGGTGCGGTCCCCAAAACGTCGACCTTCGCGCTCAACAACGTGACGCTGCCCCACGTGCTGGCGCTCGCGGACAAGGGCTACAAGCAGGCGCTGCGCGATGATCCGCACCTGCGGGCCGGCCTCAACGTGCACAAGGGACAGGTCACGCACAGCGAGGTGGCGGAGGCGCTCGGCTACCCCTACCAGGATCCACTGGACGCGCTGTCCGGCTGAGGTCAAACGCACCGACCTCCGTCTCTACGACGCCGCCCGGGCGCCGGAGCACCTCACCGCAGGCGCATACAACGCTTCGCCGCGGCTTGCGAGTTTTCGCACGCCACTCCGGTCTCGCGATAAGACGCCGTCCCCACGTTCGCGAAGTGTTCGCCGCCGGACCCACCCACAGTAGAATTCACCGGCAAGCGGCCTCGTGCAGGAACCGACTCGGCGCCCGGTGCTCGAAGAGATCAGAGATAATCGTCGCGCCGCTCCCGCCAGCGAAGGAAACGTACACGCCCCGAAACCGGAGGGGCACGGCAAGAAGGTCCCGGATTCGATGAAGACCCTCGATGTCACCCATCGAAGCGCTGTCCGCTCCACCGTCCGACGGCTCCGGTGGATCCCGTTCCTGGTGCTGAGCGGCGTCCTCGTCGCCTGCGGGGAGTATGTGCCCCGCTGGACGCTGCCCGAGGGTCCGCCGGCGTTTCGCGAAGGCGCCCGGGACGCTTGCCTGACCGCCATGGAGGACGCCAAGAACTGGACGCTACCGCAGCAGTTTGGCACGCCGCAAAACTTCAAGGACGAGAAACGCTTCGAGTCCGACAGCGAGTATCGAGACGGCTGGAAGGCCACCTACGATTACTGCTACCAGCGCGAACTCGACTACCAGAGCCTGCGCGGACAGGGTGAGGGCACGCAGCGCTGACGGGCGACCGAGCGCGAGGCGCAAGCGTGCCCTGGCGCTGGGCGTCGCCCTCAGCGCGACGCTCGCCGCCTGCGGCACCTACTCGCCGCGCTGGCCGCCGCCGCCGGACGCGTCGCCGGCGTATCGGGCGGGCTACACCGACGGGTGCTTCACCGGCACCCAGAAGGGGACCCTCGATCCGTATCCCCGCGTGCGCAAGGACGAGGCACGCTTCGAGAACGAACCCGAGTATCGCGAGGGCTGGCAAGCGGGCGAGCGCCTCTGCTACGAGCGCTCGCGCGATCGCCTGCGCCTGCTGGATTGCCGGGGGTGCGCGCTGTGAACCATGACGCATCCCCGACGCCGGATGTCGTGTGCGTATGTTGTGGCAAGCCCGACCTTCGCACAGAATCGCCACCCACGTGTGACGCAGGCGCGGTGCTCGCGCGGGGAGGTCGAACGCGGTGGTGGTGAGCTCGAGCGTGCCCGGTGCCACGACGGAGCGCCGGCGCTGGCAGTCCATCCTGGACGACATCGGCGACACGCCGATGCTGCCCATGGATGACGGGCTGTTCGTGAAGTGTGAGTTCGTCAACCCCTCCGGCTCCATCAAAGCCCGGCTCGCGAAGTACGTGGTGGAGCGGGCCGAGGCCGAAGGTCTCATCCAACCCGGAGACACCATCGTCGAAGCCACCTCCGGCAACACCGGAAACGCCCTCGCCATGGTGGCGGCGGTGAAGGGCTATCGCATGAAGGTGGTCATGCCCTCCGACTTCTCCCAGGAGCGCGTCGCCATCTCGCGGGCCTTCGGCGCGGAGGTGACCTTGGTCGGCAAGTTCGACGTCACCGACGCGCTGAACGAGGCGGTCCGGCTCGGGCAGCAGCCGGGGCACTGGTGCCCGCGGCAATTCGACAACGAATGGAACGTGGAGGAGAACCGCGAGTGGCTGGGGCGTGAGATTCTCGATCAGCTCCCGCGGGGCGTGAAGATCGACGCCATCGTGCAGGGGGTCGGCACGGGAGGCACCATCGTCGGGGTGTCCCAGGCGCTGCAGGAGGACCACAACCCCGACCTCAAGGTATTCGCCATGGAGCCCGACGAGTCGGCGAGCATCAAGTGCGGCGAGTTCTGCGAGCATCTGATCGAGGGGATCGCCGACGGGTTTCTTCCCAGCATCTACGTGCGCCACAAGACGGACATCGACGACGTCATCACGGTCAAGGGCTCGTCGGCGGTCGATGCCATGCGCAGGCTCGCCGCCACGCGCGGCCTGTTCGTGGGGCCGAGCAGCGGCGCCAACTGGGTCGCCGCCCAGGAGATCCGGCATCGCCATCCGAGCATCAAGACCATCCTCACCTTCTTCTGCGACGAAGGGGAGAAGTACCTCCTCCAGCACTACCGCATGCCCCAGGCTTGACTCGCATTTCCCATCGGTGCGCGCAGCGAGGGCGTGGAGATGCCCGTCGATACAAGGCGCGCGAGAGCAAAGGCGCGCAGGCCTCCTTGACCATACCTCGAGCACCTTTGCCGCGCGTGCTCGCGCTGTGCGCCGCCGCGCTCCTTGCTCCGTTCTCCCTTACGGCGGCGGGCGCCGGTCCGGGCGACGATCGCCCTCTGGACGCCCTGCGGCGCGCCGCCGAAGCCGGTGACGCGCGTGCACAGAGTGCGCTCGCGCATCGGTACCTGAGCGGTGACGGGGTGGCCGTGGACGTGGAGCGCGCGATGCAGTGGTTCTGCCGCGCCGTGCACCATCCATCCGGCGGCGAGCAGACGGGGCGGGCGCTGTGGTTTCTCGCCACCTATTTCCGTACCGGCGGCGGCGTGCCGGGCGACGAGCACCGCGGCGAGCGCGCGCGCGAAGATCCCATTCGCGCCTACTTCTGGTTCAGCGTGCAGGCTGCGCAGAGCCGTCTGTTCGAGACGGCGCAACCCGAGAACGAGCTCCTCGGACGCATCGGCCGGGCGTCGGTCGCGCCGCTCCTCTACGCGGAGGAGCGGGCACGCGTCGATGAAGCGGTGCGAGGCTGGAAGCCGACGCGTGCGGTGGATTCCGGCCGCGCGTGTCTGGCACTCCCCGAAACGCCGGCTACCCCACAATAGCGAGCGCTGTCTCTGTATTGCGTCAGCCGAAGGGTCGCCCGAAATAGGTCAGGATTGCCAGAGCCAGCAGATACACGCTCAACAGCGACTGCACCCCGGATACCGTGCGCACCCAGCCGGTGGGGCGCAGGGTGTATTCGTGAGGATTGAGGCGCGAGATCCAGTCGCCCACGTTGAACTCGCGCCAGCCGATGCGGAAGGCGGATAGCAGGCTGAAGAAGAGCGCGTAGAGGACCGCGCGCAGGCCCGTCTCGCGCACGGGCTGCGGCGCGTCCGCTCCAGCCTTCTTGAGCACGCGATCCGGCGCCCAGAGGCGCCAGATCCCGGCGGTTTCGGATGGTCGGACGATGGCGGCGAGGTAGGGCACGGTGAAGAAGGGGATCAGCGCCAGCAGAATGGCGAGGGGCCGGCCAGGCGTCAGACCCCATCCGCTCGGCGCCTCGAACAGCAGCAGGTGCACGGCGCTCTCCAAGCGCCCCAAGATGGAGCGCTCGACACAGGCACCCGCAGCGCTGTGTTTCCGGCAACCCATGGCCAGCCGCTGGGAGCGTTTGAGGGCGTAGGTCACCTCGCGCTCCTGCCGGCGCATGCCGGCCTCCTGGAAGGCGGCCTGGAGCAGCACCAACCCCTCGGGGGAGCGAAACCAGTGCAGCGTCGCCAGCCCCTTGGCGCCGAACAAATCCCTGGCCTCCGGGACGCCCTTGGGTTCGAACAGTGCCCCGCTGAGATCCGCCCAGCGCAGGTTCGCACCCGTCAACTCGGTCTCCATCAAGTTCGCCCCGGCGAGGTCGGCGCGCGATAAGTTGGCGCCGGTCAGGTCGGCTTCCCGCAGGCGTGCATTCCTGAAGCTGGCTCCGTACAGCATCGCGCCGGGCAGGCTGGCGCGCCACAGATACGCGCCCGCGAAATCGGCGCTGCGCAGAAATGCTTCTGCGAGATTGGCGGAGGCCAGATTCGTGTCACTGAAGTCCGCCCCGGGCGCGTAGGCTTCGCTCAGGTCGGCCTCGCCCAGTGCGGCGCCCGCCAGGCGTGCCCGTTCCAGACGCGCCGCGCGGAGCTTTGCACCAGCCAGCGCGCTCTGACTGAGGTCGGCTTCAGGGAGATAAGCCTCTTCCAGGTCGGCCTGGCTGAAGTCCGCTGCGGAGAGGTCGCACCCCGGGCAGTGGTTGGAAGAGCGAAGCTTGGTCAAGTGCTCTTGCTCGAAGCCCGCCGCCGAGCGACCCACAGCGGCGCCAACGACCATGGCGCACAGAGGGACCACCCGCAGACACCTCAGCGCTCGGCAAAGATCCTGGTGCTTTGGTACGTTCCTCATGAGGTCGTCGCAGGCACCGTCCTTGCCGGCCTCGCTTGCCTCTCGTTTCGCGCGGTGTGCATCCGATGGCCGTGCTCNNGGAGAACACGACAAACGGGGCAAGGCCACCTCACCGCTACGGGCTCGCCAGCGAAGCGCGGGCGCGAGGCGGGTTGCGGCACTCACTCCCCGCCGAGCTGGACGAAGGTCTCGCGCAGCTCGGCGGCCAGACGTTCCGCGCGCTCGCGCTCGTCGGGGCTCAGCCTCTTCGCCACCAGGCGCAGGTTGCGTCCCGCCTCACCGTCGCCGGCGCCGCTCGAGGCTGCGGCGGCCACCTTGAACCAGGCGTAGGCCCGAACCAGGTCGCGTGCGACGCCCTGGCCGGTGGTGTACAGCACGCCCAGATTGACCTGTGCCGCCACGACGCCCTGGTCGGCGGCCTTGCGATACCACTCGGCCGCGAGCGCGCCGTCCCGGGTCACGCCCCGACCCTGGTCGTAGGCCACACCCAGGCGGTAGCGCGCGTGGGCGTGTCCCTGCCGTGCCGCCTGACGGAACCACTCGAAGGCCTCGACGTCGTCCCGCGCCACACCCCGGCTCCGGGCATACGCCACCCCGAGCTGGTACTGAGCGGGGGCGTATCCCTGCTCGGCCGCCCGGCGGAACCAGCGCACGGCGCGCGCGGGATCCTGGGGCACCCCCGCGCCCTCGGCCAGAGCGAGCCCGAGACTGACTTGCGCCGGCGCGAAGTCCTGCTCGGCCGCCTTTTGAAACCAGCCGGCCGCCTCGGCCGCATCCTGCGCCACCCCCGAGCCCTCGCCGTAGAGCACGCCCAGCGCCCACTGCGCGTTGGCGAAACCCTGCTCGGCCGCCCGGCGGAACCAGCGCGCCGCTGCGGCGTCGTCGCGCGGCACCCCGAGGCCCTTGCGGTGCATGACCCCCAGGTTGGTTTGCGCCGCCGCGTGACCGTCCTGCGCCAGGGCGCGAAACTCGCGCAGCGCCGCGTCGTAGTCGCCCTGCTCGTAGGCGCTGACGCCGTCTTCGAAGTCACCGAGCGCGAGCGCGGGCCCGGCGAGCACGAGGGTGAGCGTGAGGACCGTGCGCCCCAGGATCGATGCCATGTATCTCCTCTGCGTCGCAAACCAGCGGCGCCAGGATGACGCACCGGCCCCGCGAATGCCAGCCCGCACTTCTGACCGGTCCACGGCTGGGGGGCGCGGAGCCGGCGACGCTCACCCGCGGCGGTGGGCGCCGGGCGCCACCGGCGATCCGTGGCGCGCGAGCAGCGCATCGCGCGACATCCACAGATCGAACCACGACCACTTCAACACCTTGTGGCGCCGACTGCGAAAGCGCCCGGGATTGAAGACCCAGATGAGCAACCAGAGATGGACGTTGTTCCAGAACTTCCGGAAACGCGCCGCGGCACCGCCGTCGCTCGGCCTCACGTCGAAGCCGAGCCGGCGCGCCAGCGCGAAGGAGGATTCCCCGGCATTCGGCGCGGGCAGCGCCATGCGCCCGTGCACGGCCCGGATGTCGCGCAGCGCCGGATCCGTCTGCACGTGAGCGGCCAGCAGGCGCAGCGAGTGCTCGGTGAGCCGCGCGGCGCGTGCGGCCCAGGCGAGGTCGTTGCCCCGGTTGGGGAGGAGGGGCAGGTGCTCGTTCCACAGATGCACTTCCACCAACGGCTCCCCCGGCGCGATGCGGGTGCCGTCGGAGATCAACACCTCCCGATCCGCTTTCTCCCACGCGATGCGAAAGAGACAGCGTGCGTCGTCGGTGAACTCGTAGATGGCGAGTCGGCGGCGCAGCCACCGATCGATCCCGAGCACGACCCCCCTCAGCATGGAGGCGACCGCGAGCGGCCTCAGACCAGCGCGCCGAAGGCGGTGAGCTCGATCCCCAGCGCCCGCACCCGGGCACGCACCGCGCCGCTCTCGAGCGCCGCCAGGTCCGCGGGGCCGGCGTCCGTTCCCGGCACCGGGGCCAGCCTGGGGTGGAAGTACATCTCGGTGATTCCCTCCGGCAGGTGCGGCAACAATCCCAGCACGCGCTCCTCGTCCATGGCGCCGCTCCAGTGGATTCCGAACGCCTGATCGTTGCCGAGCAGACCCGCGCGTCGCAAGCGGCGGCGCAGCAAGCCGACCCACGGACGCATCACCCGCGCCTCGATGCCGGGGCGCACCCCCGGCGCCGCACGCGCCAGCACCTCGAGCCGCTCGTCGGGGACGCGCACGGCACGCAGATCGAACTCGCGCCCGATCTCGAGCATGAGTCGCCCCACCGTCGGATGGAGGTGCATGTGTCGATGGCCGTTCACGTGATCCAGCGCAAGCCCGGTGGCGGCAAAGGCCTCGAACTGGGCGCGAATCTCGCGCGCCAGCTCGCGGCGTACCGCGGGGCGCAGGAAAAAGGCGGCGCCCGTGCGAGCGCTCTGTGCGCGCAGCCGACCCTCGCCGCCCATCAGACGCGGGATGATCTCCGGTGCCAGTGCGGGCGGCGCATCCACCACCGCCAGATGCAGCCCCACCCGCAGTCCGCTCAGCCGGCGTGCGCGGGCCACCGCATCGGCCGCCGCGGGCGCAGCGACCATGAGGCTGGCGCTGGTCAGTATGCCTTGCCGGTGAGCCCGTTCGACGGCCTCGTTGACCTGGGGGTCCAGGCCGAAGTCATCCGCGGTGACGATCAGTCGTCGGGGCAAAGGCGGCGCTCTGGTGCTCGGTTACGGAATGGCCCGCTCGCTCATCGCGCGTATCCGCAGGCCTACGCGATCTCAGCGCGAGCTGCGCCCGGCGAACAAGCGGCCGTCGGAGCCGGTGCGCAGCTCGCGGTCTCGCCACACCACCTTCTTGCCGCAGAAGCTCACCGCGAACACCACCAGCGAGAGCAGATCGCGCACCGGCACCCACCAGCTCGATTCCGCATCCAGCCCGAAGGTGCGCTCGATCACCCGCACGAGTATCAGGCGGCAGATGTAGGCGATCAGAAAGACCGTGACCGCCTCTGCGCTCCCCCAGGACAGCGCCACGGCGAGCAGGGACAGCCCCAACGGCAGCGTGATGACCGAGCACGCATAACCGAAAGGCGTGATGGCGCGAATGGTGCGGGCCCACCGCAGCTCGTGCTGGAGCAGCTGGCGGAATTCCGACTCGGAGACCAGGTTGTCGACGACGTAGCGGGACAGCTCGGCGCGCCAGCCCAGGGCGCGCACCGCTTCGCCCAGCGCGAAGTCGTCGGCGAGCTGGTTGGAGAACGGCGCGAACCCACCGATCCGATCCAGCACTTCGCGACGCAGCACGATGGTCGCCCCGAAACACCCCTCCATGGCACCGATCAGGCGCCCGACCAGCACCAAGGGCACAAAACCGTAGTTGATCGACATGGCGCCCAGCGCCGCCCACAGCCCTCTGACGGGACGGCCGACGTAGAGGCAGGTCACCAGCCCCACACGGGGGTCCCCCAGTGGGCTCACAACGGCGGTCAGGTAGTCCGGACGCACGCGCATGTCGCTGTCGGCGATGACCAGCACGTCGTGGCGGACCACCGACATCATGTTGGCCAGGTTACCGACCTTCTGGTTGGCCCCTCGCGTGCCCCCGGCCACCACCACCGACAGGTCGGCGTCGGGCAGATCGCGCATCAGGCGGCGCACCACGGGAAGCGCGGAGTCCCCGGAGTGACGCGCCCCGAAAACGACCTGCACCGTGGGGTAATCCTGCTCGCAGAACGAGCGAAGGTTCTCGTAGAGGCCCGGTTCGTCACCGCATACCGGCTTCAGGATGGTGACCGGCGGCGCGTGGGGCGAAGACGGTGCACGCGGACCCCGGACCCGAAAGGCGCGCACCGCGCCCACGGCGGCGATCAGGTACAAGATGCCCACCAGGCTTCCGCCCAGCAGGAGGTCGATGACGATGTCCGCCGATACGTCCATGGCAGCGCCGGCACCGCGGTGCACTCACTGTGTACAAGATAGCGCAGATGAGAGCCACTCGGGCTCACCGGCCCGAACGACGTTCGTCCCGAGCGTGAGCGTGGAGGTGCGGGTCGGCCCCTGCGCCCGTCAACGCTTGCGCCGCCCGCCGAAGCTGCGCAGCAACCAACCCGCCACCAGCCCGATCCCGAGGACGACCACGATCATCAGCGCCCTCGGCATGGAGACGGCCCACGCCAGGAAGCGAATCTCCACCGTCTGGGTGTTCTCCATGGCGAAGATCAGCACCAGGGCCACCAGCACGGCGCTGAAGATCAGCTTCACGTAAGTCATCGCACCCCCAAGCCGTCAGTTGTTATAGACGCAGCGCGCCTGCTCGCGTAGCGACGCAATCCGAAAGCGGTCGATCATGTCCAGGAACAGCGGCTCCACCCCGTTGTCGGTGCGCACTTGCTCCATGGGTCGCGTGCCCAGGTTGTGCTCCCCGAGATAGTAGGCGATGACCCCGGACTCCCCTCGGTCGAAAGCCTTGTAGATGAGCTGGCTTTTCAGATACGCGATCTCGCACTCCATCATCAACGGGCGCACGCCGCGGATGAACCGGCTGTAGGACTCCGCGAGCACGCGTCGCTCGGGACGATCCTCGAAACCGAAGCGGGCCAGCTCGCGCTTGAAGTACTCCGACGCCGAGAGCTCCGGACAGCGCTCGGCCCGCTCGCGCTTCTTGTAGCCCTCGGCCACGATGGTGAGCGAGTGGCTTTTCTCCGCGAGCGTTTGCGCGATGTCGCACATGATCTCGGGCGAGAGATCCATTTGCGGCAGGATGATCAGATGGGCGCGGGCGGCGCATCCACAGTGCAGCGCGTGCTTGCCCCCGTGGTTGCCCATCATCTCGAGAATGTAGTGTCGCCTGTGCGTGTAAGCATCCTCGAACAGGCCCCGGGCCACCTGCGAACCCGCCTCCAACGCGGTCAGAAAGCCCACCGAGCGATCTCCCAGCAAATCGCTGTCGACGGAGCAGTTGATGAATCCGACCCGGATGCCAGCATCCAGATGCCCGCACAGGGCACGCGCTCCTTGGAACGTGCCGTTGCCGCCGAGAAAGACGAGGTGCGTGAAGCCTTCGTCGCGAACGAAGGCGGCCGCCTGACGCTGGCGCGCCGGCGTCTCGAACTCCGGGTAGCGCTCGGAGCGAAATTCGCTGCCCGCCATGTCGATGCGCCGATACATCGCATGCGCCGCAATCCCGTAGCGGCTCAGCTCGAAGGCCTCGTCCATGCCCATGACCACCCGCTCCAAGCGCCCCGCGGCGAGGGTGTCGCCGGTCAGAGACCGAAAGCCCTCGCGCGCGGCCCAGATCTCGTAGCCGCGCGCCTCGCCCTCCTCGGTCATGCCCACGGCCGCCGCGGTGTATCCGGGCGCGAGACCCCCGTCGAATACCAGAAGCAGCTTCTTCATCGTCGCACGCACTCCCGGCTAACAGCGCTCGCTCGTGACTCCAGGTTATTCCATCCACCGCCGCGCGGAAGCGCCCATCCGACGGGACGACTCGGTGCCGGCGTATGCTTCCCGCGCAGACCGAGACCCCGGGAGCGTGTCGGGATTCTTTACACCCCGCGCCGGCCCTGCCTGCACGGGCCAAGCGCCTGTTTTTCAGAATTTAGTTGACGTCGGGGGACGTTCCCGCCGTGCGCCGCGGGAACCACGGGATCGCTCCCGCCGCGCGCCGCGTCGGAATTCTTTACATGGCCCTGGGAGGGGGCTTCGCCAAGCCGTTAATGCTATGTTTTTTCGACAAAAGATGGCGCTGGCACGGTTGATGCTTTGAATAGGGCCACGGTCACGGACTCCGGCTGCGGAAGCCGACAACTTCCCCCTCTGGGTGGCCGGAGTGCGGGTCGGGCAGGCGACACCAGAAGCGCCGGTGAACAATCTGGTAGGAGAGGATATCGACCGTTACCCCCGCCTCGGCGGGGTTTTTTTTGACTCTTCGTCGGCTCGGGGAAATGAGAACGTCGGCGAACGACCTTTTTCTATTTATTCGCCTTCGGCGACCGGTGCCTCCTCCAGCAGCATCGCGAGCTGGTGCGCGTTGCGCACCGCGTAGTCACGGTAGCAGTTGTTCATCAGCAGATGCACCCGCTCCGCCTTGCGCGCGAGCTCGCGCGCCGGACCGACCCACTCGCGCAACTCCTCCTCGGAGTAGAGATAGCGAAACCGCTCGGCGGCGCTGATGCCGCGCCGCTCCCAGTTGGCGGCGTTGTGCCCGTGGAATCGGATCATGGCAAGGGGCGCGGTGCAGGCGAGCACCGGCGGGGTCGAGGAGCGAAAGCCCTGGGGCTCGTCCACCACCACGTAGGCGAGGCCGAGCTCCTCGAGCCGGGTCAGAGTCTTCTCGCGGCGCTCGGGCTCGGACATCCAACCGCCTCCGCGGAACTCCACCGCGACGGGCCAGGGCACCCGCTCGCGCAGCTCGTGCAGGTAATCCCGGTTCGCGGGCGTGGGCCGAAACCAGTGGGGAAACTGAAACACGAGACAACCCAGCTTGCCGGCGTCGGCGAGGGGACGCAGCGCCTCGATGTGCATGCTCCAGAGGAGATCACGTCCCTCGGGCGCCAGCGCCCCCAGGTAGACGCGACGCTTCTCGCGATCCGCCGCGGAGAGATAGCCCTGGACCTCCGCCGGCAGCGTGCGCACCTCCACCGGATGGTGCGTGAGCAGCCCGTAGGCCTTGATGTTGAACACGAAGTCGGGGGGCGTGCGCTGCGCCCACAGGCGTGCGTTGCGCTCCGAAGGCGGCGCATAGTAGGTGGCATCCACCTCCACCAGCGGGAAGTGCCGGGCGTAGAATTGCAGTCGCGCGGCCGCCGAGCTCACGTCCGGCGGATAGAACTGCCCGCTCTCCACGAGCGTTCGGTCGGTCCAGCTGCACGTCCCGTAATAGACGTTCCCCACGGGCCGCGCCGTCTGAATATCGGCATCCCTCACGCCCCAAGGCTAAGGCAAGGGGCAGCGCCACGGAACCGGCATCGTGACCGGGTCACCTCAGGCGTTCCGCGCCACCCGCTCCCCGGGACGTGCGTCGCGCCTTGGGACGCGCGTTCCCTGAAGCGTCAGCGTGCTTTACACGGCGCCGAAACCGAGACAGCCTCACCCGCACAACACATTGATTTCGTTAAACAACTTGAGAGGCGGCGTGAAACCTGCATAGGCACCAGAAACGAGGGCCAGCGCGCTGCGAAGCACCGGCGCGCCGCCGGCACCACCGCCGGTCTGGAGCCGGGAGGCACCGATGAGCGTACGAACGTTCCTTTTCTGCGACGTGTGTAACCCCATGGGTATTCGCACCGTGGAGATGCGGCGCGGCGGCCGCCACCGCGACGCCCGCGGCGGCCGCCGCATCACCGACGGCCGGGCGTGGTTCGAAGGCGACGTCGAGGCAGCCCAGGCCGCGGGCTGGAGCCCGAGCCACGACGGCCGCCACCTCTGCCCCCTCTGCACCGCGCGCGAGGAGACGCGAGAGCGGCCCGAGGGCGGAGAACTGATCCACCTGCACGCCCGGTAGCTGTCCTGCTCGTGGGCGTGATCGCAAAGCCGCCGCAGGTGGACACCTGCACGCCGCCCGAACGAGAATTAAACTTGGTTCCTGTGGGCATCTGTGCCGGTGTAGCTCAGCGGTAGAGCGGCTGCCTTGTAAGCAGTTGGTCGGGGGTTCGACTCCTCTCACCGGCTCCAATAAAAACAAAGAGTTAGCTCACAGACCAGGGAGTGCTCCTGTAAACATCACGGGTTTAAGGGAACTCAGGGGGAACTCGACGCGCTCGACGCCCCCGGATCCTGGGCGCGAGTCCGCCCTCAAGGACGGCAGCTCCTCGGAGGAGCGGAGGAACGAGGGGGCAGGAAGCCGCAAAACCTAGTCCAGTACATTCTCGCCTGCCACGACCAGTCTCGAAAGCCCTAGCCGTGGGACCGCGGCCAGTCTCATCGACGGGGACCGCAAGGGCCCGCGAGTAACGCGGCTCACTCCCGCCGAAGCAGGACGCGACCCGCAAAACCGTGAGCAACCATCTGGCCAATGTCACCACGGCTGTGCGGAAGACGAAAAAGCGTCGTTGGCTTCAGCGGAGAGAGCGCTGATGACTCTTAATCAGTCGGTTCCAGGTTCGATTCCTGTGCGGCCCACCAAAATCAATGACTTAAACATGTTATCTTGTCGTCGTCCTTTATGTAGACGGCATGTAGCCGGTCCCGCTTTCATCAGGGAGAGGGACAGCCCGGCACGATCCCGCTCCTTTTATAGCGGGTTCCCCTGTTGCTCAGGATCCGCCGAAAGCTGATCTGTATAGACGTTCAACAGGCGGTCGGTCTACCTTCACCATATGTATGCGTGTCTTTTAGTGGCTTCAGTTGAACCGACTCGTAGGGTGGGGGGATTATGTCAGACATTCTAAGAGTCGATGAGCGCGACATAGAAAATTTGGATTCTCGCCAGCTACAGGCGGTTCTTAGTCTCCTTCTACATCTGGAGGCTCGTCAACACGGCATAGCGCGAGCCGGAGTCCACACTACCGACCCCGCACGAATTACAGTTCCTGACGGTGGGGAGGACGGCCGTATTGAGTGGTCCGGCGGCCCCGAACGTACCAACTACTCGGAGAGCTGGAAGCGAACATGGCAGAGTATTCGTGGTCTGGGTCTTTGGTACCCTATTACGAACAGTACCTGGAGCCGCTGAGGTCATTACAGGCACACAAGTACGCACAAGTGAGGGGATGGGCGGAGACAATGCTGAAGTACGTAAAACATCGAATCGAGCAGGAACGGAGCAGGGACGCAGAACATGAGCTAGGCGTATATTGAAAAATTATCGCGGCGGGGCACCAGGCGAATAGGGAGTCCCTTGGGTTCGACTCGATCAAACCGATCTGATCCATACCGTACCTCCTGGAGCATTTACGCTCTTTTTCAATCCCCTAGCACGAGCGTCCATGTGCGCTTGAGCGGCAGCTCGCTCTGTATTTCCTCAGGAAGTTGCTCGTAATTCTCCAAAACCGCGTTAAGCAAATCAGACGAATCCCAAAGTCTAACGCTGAAGAAGCGGGATCGTGCTTCGCGTTCTGCCTCCCGTGTATATCCGTTCCAACTCACGAGCAATCCCTGCTCCGCCTGGAAGTTCTGCATTGTGCCTTGCATAGCCCGCAGTATATTTACGTCGCTACTCGTGGAACCGGACTTTACTTGTACGCAGAGGCGTGGACCATCAAGTCCCAGCAAACCTCGGCCGGCAAGTATATCCACACCCCGATCAGGTCCCGGAGGTGACAACCGCGTCGTGTAACCCTGCGCACGAAGCACCGCCTCCACGAGACGTGCCAGATCGTGTCCGGTAAAGTGCACCGCTATGTGAGACAAGATCTGGTCTCGCGCCAGTTCGTCGATATCCACTGTGGCTGTGCTTTCATCTTCGACCGCTTCCGCTGCTTCCTGAGGTGTCGCCCGCGCGATCCGTAAACCCGGATCATCGCGACCTTCAAGAGCCGCTTTTACACGCTCCAATGCGTTATTTCGCGAAACCTCGCAAATTGTCATGAATGCGCCAAGAGAGTAGCGTAGGTCCTGTGCAAACCTCGAGCGCGGAATCTCAGACTCTAACCAGTCCACTCGACGAACATGGTGCGTTTTCAGCCAAATCCGTCCTGTATTCATACGGACCTGCCACTCGCCCCAGAGCTATTGTCTGTCGACCCTTTCGGGGCATCGCCACCAAATCCCCTTCCCGCATACGGTGTGCGAAGCTGTAAAGCTGACCTTTGAAGTTGTTAAGCTTAGCCGTTGAAGCGTCTGGATACGCGTCTTTCAACACCTCCAATACGTCCTCGCGGGACCGGGTCTCACTTAGATCCGGTACTTGATGGAATCCGACGACCGCGAACCCCCGCTCTAGCGCTTCCGCCTCTCGTTCCCCAAAACGACCACCGCGAACCAACCAAAGCTTCATTAGTGTCCCCTTTTGGCGAAATCCGGAAATACGCCGGGCAATTAAGGCGCCTGAACGCACTATACGACAGAAGGAAGGATCGACAGCGTCCCGTTAGTGTCGATTCCACGCGTGGTAGCGTTCCCGTGTTAGGGTGATCGCCATCCTCCACCTTCAGCCAGTGCGTACACACTGCGCCCAGCGCCATAGTAAGAATCGTAGACGTGCTGAAACACCGCAGTGGTTTTTTCTTCGAAGAGCTCCGGCGTGTAGGCTCTTGGCAAGCGCTGATCGAGCACTTTCTCGATCGTCACTCGCACCTCCGCACGAGCCTGCTGACGCTTGCGCCAATCTAGCACTAACTTGCCCGCCTTGAGAGTAGCCAGCAGCTCCCGCGCTGTGGCTTTGACCTTCTCCCGGTCCGTGGCACTCAGTTCAATCTGTGGCTTGGTTAATAGATCGAAGAGCGCCAACTCTTCTTCCGTCAGTTGCTCCCCGATTGCCCGCTGCTCTTCTTCATTCAGATTCTTGGCAAAGGCCACCAGTTGCCGGAAAAACTCCTCGGCGTTGAGGCTACCCGCGTTGTAGGCATCGATCATCTGCTGGAACCGCTCCAGATAGTCCACGCGGGTGCGGTTGAGCCGTACCATGGCCATGAGCTTTTGCGCCACCGCTCCCTTGAGTTTCTCGTTCAGGGTGCGCTTGCGTCCGGCCTTGAATTTCTCCGCCAAGACCTCGAAGTCGATGCCGCTCAAGTCGATCGGGTGGTCGTCCCCGTAGCGCACGCTCGGCTCCTGGATGACGTAGCCCTCCGTGGCGATGGAGCGATCGAGCAGATCCTCCACCTGCTGCATCACCTGGGAGATATCCCCGGGCGGCGTTAAGGCCCGGATCTTCTCGGCGAGGACATGCACGGGCGTCACCTCGGCCGCGAACTCCCGGGCGGGCGGGTCGGGCAGCACCGCCTGGTAGAGCCGCTGTACGCCGTTGGCCAGGTCCAGGTAGCGGCGTTTGGTCTCTTCGGACGCCACCAGCGCCTCCACGGCATCATCAAGCAGGCCGACGCGGGCGAATCCCTCGGCACTGCGGATGGCTTCCAGACTTACGCCCTGCTCGCGGCATAACGTTCGCGTTTCCTCGAGCGCCTGGCGCAAGGCGGCAACCAAGGCCGATTTGTCCTCTACCGGCTTGCCGCCGCCGCCACCCGCGCCGTAGATGGCGAGCGCGCGCTCGAGGTTCCTGAACACCCCGGCGTAGTCCACGATGAGCCCGCTCACTTTGCCGGGGTAAACCCGGTTGGCGCGGGCAATAGTCTGCATCAGGGTGTGGTTTCTCATCGGCTTGTCGAGGTACAGCGTCGAGCAGACGGGTACGTCGAAGCCGGTCATCCACATGGCGCAGACGAACACCAGGCGCAAGGGGTCGTCCGGGTCCTTGAACCGCGTCTCAAGATTCTCCTCCACCATGCGCTTGCGGTGGGGGCGAATGTCGAGTCCCTTTTCCGCCATCTCCTGGATCTCGTTCTGCCCCTGGGAGACGACCACCGCCATGTCGGTCTCTTCCATGCGCGCGATGCGCGCCTCGGTGGCCTGCCGGGCCTCATCGGAAGCCTTGGCCAGCTCCGCCCGCAGCTCGGCAAGCGTTTCCGCCCAGTGCTTTTGCACCTTGTTGTACATGCGAACCGCCGTCGCCTTGTCGATGCCGATCACCATGGCCTTGCCCTGAAAGCCCCGGCCGGTGAAGTGGGCGACGACGTCTCTCGCTACCGCCTCCAGGCGGTCGTCGCGGGTGAGCAGGTGGTATTCGCGGGTGAACTCGCGCTCGAGCTTCCGCTCCTGTGCTTCGTCCAGCTCCGCGTCTTCCAGCAGCCGCTCCATATCCTCATTCAGGTTCTCATTGGTAAGTTGCAGCTCAGGAATGCGATTTTCGTAGTAGAGCGGCACGGTGGCGCCGTCCATCACCGACTGCTGGAAGTCATAGACGCTGATGTAGTTGCCGAAGACCTGGCGGGTCTTCTCCTCGCCGACGATCAGCGGCGTGCCGGTGAAAGCGATGAAGCCGGCGTTGGGCAGGGCCGTACGCATGTTGAGCGCCAGGGTGTCGTACTGGCTGCGGTGGGCCTCGTCGGTGATGACGATGATGTCGCTACGTTCGGACAGCACCGGGTGCGCCTCGCCGCGCTCGGTGCGGAACTTGTGGATCAGAGTAAAGATGTAGCGGTGATCCTCGCGCAGCAGTTGGCGCAGGTGCTGGCTGCTCTCGGCCTGGGCGCGGCCTTCGGTGACCACGCCGGCGAAGGCGTCCCCGTCGATGTCCATGGGGATGGAATTCATGATCTTGAGCAGCTCGACCAAGGTGGCGTTCTCGAAGCGTTTGTAGGTCTTCGGCAGCACGTCCTTGAGGTCGGGGTTCGCCGCCTCCACCGCGCGCATGGAGTCATTGATCGCCTGGCCGGTGTTGCCCCCCTCCGGCAGCCGGGTCAGCGACGAGAACCGCGCGGACTCGGGCAGATACAGCACCCCTTTGGCGTGGTAATCCGCCGGACCGACCTTGCGCCGGCCACTGCTCTTGCCCTCCAACACCCTCTCCGCCGCCTGGAACTTCTGATCCGCGTAACGGAGAAAGATCAGCCCGAGCACCGGGACCGAATACTCGGAAGACTTCAACTTTGAGTTCGCCCGCAGCTCGTCGGCCGCATTCCAGAGCCGGAATTCGATCGCGTTGCCGTTGCGATTCACTCGCTCCGCTCCGTTACCAATCGATCAATCACCAATCGATGAACCGATTGGGATTAAGCTGCGTGTAACGCACGCTCATTTTGTAATCGCGGTGACCGAGAAAATCCTGGATCTCCCGTGCGTTCCGGTTCAGGCTCGCGTGGTGGTGGCCAGTGGAGTGGCGCAGCATATGTGCGTGGACACGAAAGGGTAGGCCCGCCTCCCGTCCGGCACGGGACACGATGTAGTCGAGCGTGCGGCGGGTCAGCGGCCCCCTGCGTTCGCTTTGGAACACCCATGGTGAACCGTTCGACTCGCGCTTCACCTTGCGCAGCGCCCGCAGCTCACGTCCGTCTAGCCGGTGGACGGTCGAGACTCCGTTCTTCTTGCGCCGAACGTGGATACGGGCGGTATCGAGATCGAGCTGGCCCCACTCCAGTTCCACCAGTTCGCTTGCCCGCAGGCCATGCCGGAATATGATCCACACGATAGCAGCATCCCGTGCCCCATGTCGTCCCTGCCGGGCGGCCTTCACGAGCCGCTCGACTTCCTCGGCGGTCAGATAGTCTCTGGGCGGCCCGGAACGCCTCCGAGTCTGCCGGCCTCCACTGAGTCTTACCCCCCTCGCGGGCATCGGCACCTCCACTTTGCTCAAAATACTGGCTCGGGCATGTCCATGCGCTCCCTTCAAGAGCCCACGGAGACTAGTTCCACCCAAGGATACTTTGCCCAATTAGCGTTATTTTGAGTAAAGTCTAT